>Ga0172367_10004629_pt1 | contig 17030 bp, 22 predicted proteins | sample Lak10m_FD_114542 | JGI IMG/M metagenome (GOLD analysis project Ga0172367, IMG submission 114542) | Freshwater microbial communities from Kabuno Bay, South-Kivu, Congo - kab_022012_10m | ecosystem: Environmental > Aquatic > Freshwater > Lake | place: Democratic Republic of the Congo: South-Kivu...
ACACGGCAGGAACAATAACATTCGGCATCACCAATTCTGCATTTGACGCAACCAACCATCTGGACGCAAGAATCACCAATTCATCTGCTAGTCTGTCAAGAATCGTATACGGTATCAGCGGAAGCAGTCCAGTTTTGCTTGGCTTTGGCGGAACAGCACCAGCAGCCGCAGCACAGGGTGTAACAGCCACCGTGTTTGCACTCCCACAAGGAGCAAATGAATTGAACTTTGAGCGATTCACGATTCCAAATCCAGTAGTAGCAACAGGAGCCGCAGGCACATTCTTTGTAACTGTTCCAAACAATAATGCGTCTGTGAATGTTTATCTTGAATTTGTTCCCTTCTAATCCAAAACGGAGACCCAATGAAACTCTTCTGTGATCTCAACGAAAACATCCAAGTCCTGACCGAGGAGCCTGCTCCTGGTCAGAAGAACTATTTCATTGAAGGCATCTTCCTTCAGGGAAACATCACCAACCGCAACAAGCGCAGATACCCAATGGAGACCCTGCAAAAGGAAGTCGGTCGCTACAACGACAACTTCGTCAAGCAGAAGAGGGCATTCGGTGAGTTGGGTCATCCCGAAGGACCGACCATCAACCTTGAGCGTGTCAGCCACATGATCACCGATCTGCGCCAAGAGGGTGCAAACTTCATTGGTCGTGCCAAGATCATGGATACCCCATACGGCAAGATTGTTAAAAACCTCATCGATGAAGGTGCCAAGTTGGGCGTTTCCAGCCGTGGCATGGGTTCGTTGGAGGAGAAGAACGGCGTGAATGTCGTGAAGGATGACTTCCAACTCGCAACCGCAGCAGACATTGTGGCAGACCCATCTGCTCCTGAAGCCTTTGTCCGTGGCATCATGGAAGGCAAGGAGTGGATTTGGGAAAGCGGTCGCCTTGTCGAAAAGGACATCGAACAGATCAAGAAAGACATCAAAAAGGCTAATTTGAGAAACCTTGAAGAAGCCAAGATGAATGCATTCAACAAGTTCCTTCGCGGACTTTGAGAAATCCTAAATAATCAGCACCCTCACTAAACCTTAAGGAGAGAGTTCATGGACTCATTCAAGAATAACGAAGTAGAGGAAATCCTAGAAGAGGAAATTCTCGACACCGAAGATCAGGTCGAAGATACTGACGAAACCATCAGCGAAGCCGATGATGCCGCATCAAAGCAGAAGACGAGTGTCTCTGCCGCAAAGCAGATGCAGCAGCCCGCTGCTGGCAAGGCTTCCATGCCCAAGGAGTCCCCGAAGTACAAGGGTCTTTATCAGGATGGCACAGGAAAGGGAGCAATCATTCCCGAGCCAATCGATCTTGACGCTGTAGAGGGTGACACCGATGCCGATGCTGCAACTAAGCAAAAGGCTGTCGTTGACAATAAGCGCATGGCAAAGGAAGACCTTGCCGTTCACATGGACGCAATGTTCACCGGCGAGGAGTTGAGCGAGGACTTCAAGACCAAGGCTTCGACCATCTTTGAGACCGCTGTCAATGAGCGGATTGAGTCCATTGCAGAGGAACTTGAGACCGAGTTTGAGACTCGCCTCATGGCTGCACAGGAGCAGATCAAGACCGAATTGACCGAGCAGTTGGACTCCTACCTCTCCTATGTCATCGAAGAGTGGATGGAAGAGAACAAACTCGCCGTTGAGAAGGGCATTCGCACCGAGGTTGCCGAGCAGTTCATTGAGGGTCTTCGTTCGCTCTTCCTTGAGCATAACATCGAGGTTCCCAACGCCAAGGTTGATCTTGTCGATGAGATGGCCGAGAAGGTCGAAGCCCTCACCGGCGAACTCAACGAGCAGATCCTCAAGAATGTAGAGTTCAGCAAGCAAGTCGCAGAACTTCGCCGCAAGGACATCCTTGACGAGAACTGCGATGGACTGGCCGACACGCAGAAGGAACGCATGAAGAAGTTGGCAGAAGGCGTTGCCTTTGAGGGTGAGGAAGACTATCGCAGCAAGTTGGAGATCATTCGTGAATCCTACTTTGGTGCTGGCGCGACCGATTCGCTGACAGAGGAAGCAGAGACCGAGGAATCCGTGCTGACCGAACAGGTCGGTGATGATCTTGATGGTTCCGATGCTCCGACAGAGACACAGGAGCAGTTGAGCGAAGCCATGAGTGCGTATGCAAAGACGCTCTCTCGCCTCAACCGCAAGTAAATCAAAAAATCGTGATTTCTAAATAATGCAGTTAGATACAGTTACTTCAACAACAACTAATTTGTCACAGGAGACAAAAATGGACTTGACAATCTCAGAAGCACTAGAAAAGAAGTGGAAGGCAATCGTTGAACACGCTGACCTTCCCGAGATCAAGGATAACTGGCGCAAGACAGTTACCACGCAACTCTTGGAGAACCAGGAGCAGTACCTCCGTGAGGCTGCTCCCGTAAACCTCTCCAACAACCTTCCTGGCGATTCGACAGGCAATGTTGCGAAGTGGGATCCAATCCTCATTTCGCTCGTTCGCCGCGCAATGCCAAACCTAATCGCCTATGACATCTGCGGCGTTCAGCCAATGAGCGGACCAACAGGTCTTATCTTTGCTCTCCGCAGCCGTTACAACAGCCAGACCGGTGCAGAAGCCCTGTTCCAAGAGGCTGACACCAAGTTCGGTGGAAGCGGTGGTATGGGTCTTTCTGCTGGTGGATACACAGGTCTTGGCTACACCGGTGGCGAGCCTGGCAACTCCTCTGCTGGAGTCGATCCATTCTTTGGTGCGGCTGATAGCGCACTAGCAACAGGTGTTGCAGATTCGTCAGCAGTAACCCGTGCTATGACCACTCTTTCGGGCGAAGCATTGGGCGATGCTCGTAACAATGACTTTGCTCAGATGGCATTCAGCATTGAGAAGACAACCGTGACTGCAAAGACACGCGCTCTCAAGGCCGAATACACCATGGAACTCGCCCAAGACCTGAAGGCAATTCACGGTCTTGATGCCGAGACTGAACTTGCGAACATCCTCTCCAGCGAAATCCTCGCAGAGATCAACCGTGAGGTTGTCCGCACCATCTACCGCAACGCCAAGTTGGGTGCCAAGTCTGGTACAACCCAGACCCGTGGTATCTTCGACCTCAATGTCGATTCCAACGGTCGTTGGTCGGTTGAGAAGTTCAAGGGTCTGCTCTTCCAGATCGAGCGTGAGTGCAATCAGATCGCCAAGGAAACCCGCCGTGGCAAGGGCAACTTCGTCCTTTGCTCAAGCGATGTTGCCTCGGCTCTCGCAATGTCTGGCGTTCTAGACTACGCTCCTGCCCTCAGCACCAACCTGAATGTCGATGACACAGGCAACACCTTTGCTGGTGTGCTGAACGGCAAGTTGCGCGTCTACATCGATCCCTACTACTCGCTGACCTCCGCAGCAGACTTCTTCTGCGTTGGTTACAAGGGATCCAGCCCATACGATGCAGGTATCTTCTACTGCCCGTATGTCCCGCTACAGATGGTTCGCGCAGTAGGTGAGAACACCTTCCAGCCGAAGATCGGATTCAAGACCCGCTACGGCATGGTCAACAATCCGTTCGTTCTCGACAACAGCAATAACCCAATTGCTGATGTTGACAGCGCATCGGCTGCTCGTACCAACCAGTACTACCGCATCGTCAAGGTCAACAACCTCTTCTGATTCGCAGTACGACAATTTACCCCCACACTTGGAATGGGAGCGGCAGAAATGCCGCTCCTGTTCTTTTACGGCTAAATACTTGAACGATGTACGAAATACCAACAGATTATTCTTCGGGTGCAGCAGGAACATCTCCTGCAAATACAAATCTGCTGAACCCAACGAACTTTAAGTTCAGCCTGAAGAGGGTTCCGAGTTTGGCGTATTTCTGTCTTGGTGTTTCCTTGCCTGGATGGACGCATCCAACCATCAACATTCCGACAGGGGTACCTGGCGGAAGATCGACATTCAAGACCTCAAGCGAATCTGTGTCCCACGGTGAGGCTACATTTCGCTTTCTTGTCAACGAGGACATGTCAAATTACAACGAGGTCTTCAAGTGGGCAAAGCAATGTGCCGGTTTGAGCGATTTCACGACAACGAAGAATTCAAGAGGTGAAACCGTTTCGTGGAGAAACTGGATGTCGGAAGAGGGTTATCTGTTAGTATTGAGCAACAAGAAGAAGCCCCTGTTCAGAATAACATTCAGGGGACTTTTTCCTACATCTGTCAGCGAAATTGCGTTCAAGACAAACGAAACCGAAGCGACTCCGATAACCGCCACCGTGAACATGGCATTCACATACTACACATACGAAAGTTTGAGCAACCCATGACTCAATTTCCAAATTCGGAAAAAGACTATGGCATAGCGGATCGCGTCATATCTGGTGCTGCCGACAGTACACCAACAAACACGAATTTGCTCATCCCTACCAATTTCATGTTCAGCATCAAGCGGGTGCCTAACATGAAGTACTTCATTCAAGAATTCAATCTTCCCGAATCAAGCAGCGAACCAATTGCAGCAGAATGGGCTGTAGGACCAAGCATCAAGTTTCCAAAATCAGGATTCGTGTACGGTACATTGACCATGAAATTCCTGATAAACGAGGATTTCTCGAATTATTACGAGATCATAAGATGGATGCTGGAAGGAACAGGATATTCAGAGTTCATAGTCAAGCAGAGGAAGAACGAGAATGCTGTCGATGATGCATCCCTCATACTTCTGACAAACAAGAAAGTCCCGTTTCGAAGAATAGAGTTCAGAAGCCTTATTCCCACAGAACTTTCAGGAATAGACTTTGCAAATGATGTCACCGACATCACCACATTGACAGCCACCGCCAAATTCTCAATATCAGGTTATCAGATAACAGACCTTTGACTTTCTTGATGGGGGTGGTATACTGTGACAACTATGCACTTGGACAGAATCAAGGAAATGGCGGAAAAAGACCTTGCAGTCGATGACACGGAACTCGGCAACGAATCCGTTCGCATACCGCAGTTGCACAACAAGTATCTCGTCATCTTCCATGATGAGCGATTGGTGCTGAAGAAGGCACAGGCTGACTACAGGAACCTTCGCCGCGACAAGTGGGAATACTACACGGGAAAGATGTCGCAGGAGCGGCTTGATGAACTCGGTTGGGAGCCGTTTCAGACGAAGATACTCCGAAACGACCTTGACATCTACATGGACTCCGACAAAGAACTCTCGGACTTGCAGAGCAAGATTGAATATCAGCAGGAAAAGGTCGATTATCTTGAGTCCATACTGAAGGGCATCGCCCAAAGACATTGGGTGATTCGCAATGCTATCGAATGGCGCAAGTTCACCAACGGCATAGTCTGATTGAGCCTATTGTGGCTACCCTAAATATGGGTATGCCAGAGATTGTCGTTCATAGGCACAACACGGTCTATACCCGATTGTCATGCGAACCTGCGATTGCCCGTGAGATTCAGGAATTCTTCACCTTTGAAGTCCCGAACGCGAGATTCACGCCCGCATACCGCAACAGGCATTGGGATGGAAAGATACGGATGTTTCAGCCAAGGAACAGCCTGTTGTATGTCGGTCTGCTTGACTACCTCGCCAAGTTCTGCGAGGAGCGCAAGTATCACCTGACCGTTGACCGAAAGTTGATCAATCCCGTTGAGCCATGCACACGCGAACATTGCGTGAGCAAGATCATCGAAGGCTTGAACCTGACGGCGCGGGGACAGCGAATCGAACCGCACGAACACCAAGTGGACGCGATCCACCATGCGTTGAACACGAACCGCTGCCTCCTGCTTTCTCCTACTGCAAGCGGAAAGAGCCTGATCATCTATGTCCTTGCAAGGGCATATTCTACCTTGCTCAACATGATCGACTCCGATGCAGGAGCAGAGCCACGCAGGACTCTCATAGTCGTTCCAAGCATCTCGCTCGTCACGCAGTTGTACAACGATTTCAAGGACTATTCCGCCAAAGACCCACTTGGGTGGAATGTGGACGATTTCGTCCACAAGGTCTACGGTGGCGAGGAGAAGGACGATCCAAGCAAGCAGATAGTGATCACCACATGGCAGTCAATCTACAAGTTGCCCAAGGACTATTTCGACCAGTTCGGTGCGGTCTTCGGGGACGAAGCGCATCTCTTCAAGGCAGCAAGCCTGACGAGCATCATGACGAAGTTGACGAACTGCCCATACAGGATCGCCCTGACGGGAACGCTTGATGGTACGCAGACGCACAAGTTGGCAATCGAAGGTTTGTTCGGGACAGTAAAGCAAGTCACGACAACCAAGGACTTGATGGAGAAGAAGTTGCTCTCAAACCTTGAGATCGACTGCGTTCTCCTCACCTATCCCGATGAGATAGCAAAGACCGTGGCAGGAATTCCCTATCAGGAAGAGATCGATTGGATCGTTGGATGTGACGGCAGAAACGCCCTGATTTCGAAACTAGCCTGTTCAACGAAGGGCAACACGCTAGTCCTTTTTCAGTTCGTTGAAAAGCACGGCAAGCCCCTGCATGAGAGAATCAAGGCGGATGCAGGGGAAAAGCGCAAGGTCTTCTATGTTTCGGGAGAGACAGAGGGAGAGGTGCGGGAGGAGATTCGGCAGATCACCGAGCAAGAGGACAACGCGATCATCGTTGCTTCCTACGGGACATTTTCAACGGGAATCAACATTCGCTCGTTGCGTAACATCATCTTTGCGTCCCCGTCAAAGAGCCGCATCCGTGTCTTGCAGAGCATCGGTCGGCAACTTCGCAAATCAGAGCGCAAGGACAAGGCTCGGCTCTATGACATTGCGGATGACCTTCATTGGAAGTCGAAGAAGAATCACACACTCAAGCACTTCATCGAAAGAGTGAAGATATACAACGAGGAATCCTTTGACTACAAGATGGTCAAGATTCCCATCAAGGAGGTTCTATGACGCAGTTCCCAAAGGATGGATTGCCTCCCGCCACCAAGATCGTCCGTCTTCGAAACGGCGAAACATTGATTGCCACCATGCAGGGTTTCGGCAAGGAAGCGGATCATGTGCTGCTTGAAAAGCCCATGTCAGTTGTGTCGATGCCTGTACTCAACAAGGCAGGGAAGGTCGAAAGAGTCGGGGTCTACCTCAAGGATTGGATCGAATACACGAACGATACATACTTTACCGTATCAAAGGACATGATCCTCACGATTGCGGATCCTGACGAGAAGATGATGGCGGATTACATCGAAGCAAAGATACATTCCGATCTTCAGAAGGCACAGGACGAGTTGAAGGAAGTGATGAAGGAATACATCTCAAAGATGGAATTTCCGAACATTCCCATGCCAAATGACGATGACAAGCAAGTCGAAAGTGGGTATACTTCCGAAGCAAATGAGTCAGATGAAGAGGAAGATGAAGATGAGGGGGATGACGAGGATGACGGTCTGCCTAGGTGGAACGGCAACCCTAGGGTACGGTTCTGACGGGTACTGGTAGTACTTATAGAACCTTTCATTTCATACTGGACACCGGTATTTAGGAGTCAGTCGGCAACACACGCAAAAATTATTCTGGTTTACATCAAATTGTGGAGGAAAATATGGGTAGAAGCAGCAGCCATTACATAGACAATCAAAGATTCCTGAAAGAGATAATCGATCACCGCAAGGCGGTCAACAAGGCAAAGAAGGCAGGGGAAAGACCGCCAGGTGTCACGGACTACATCGGGCAATGCTTCCTTGACATAGCGAACAACCTTGCCAAGAAGCCCAATTTTGCAAATTACAGTTTCAAGGAAGAGATGGTGGGGGATGCCGTTGAGAACTGCATCATGTATGCCACCAACTTCGATCCAAAGAAGTCAAAGAACCCATTTGCCTTCTTCACGCAGATCACCTTCTATGCCTTCCTGCGCCGCATACAGAAGGAAAAGAAGCAACTCTACATCAAGTTGAAGTGCTTTGAGGACAGCGATCCAACAGGCAAGTTCAGAAACTGGATGGAAGACGGCAAGGTCGATACCACATCGGATGAGATAGCAGAGATGATCGGTCTGTCCGAAACCGACATGGCGAATTTCAACAAAGAGAAGCAGAGCAAGTTGAAAAAGAAGAAGCGCAAGCGAAGCAAAACCTCCAACAATATGCTTGACGACTTTATGGATGAGTGATATACTCTGTCAATTGACTTATCGCAATGCTTGTGGTGTGCTTGAGGGCAAACAACAACATCACAAGGGATTCAGATTTGCCAGATTGGAGACTCACACATGAAGATTGCTGTCATCTGTGACACCCACTTTCGGCGCAAGATCTGACTCACCGATCTTCCTTCATCACTTCTTTGATTTCGTTGAGGATGTGTTCTTGCCTTACCTTGAGGAACACAAGATCGACACCGTGTTTCACTTGGGTGATCTGCTTGATCGCAGGAAGTTCGTGAACTTTGCCACCCTCAACGAGGTACGCAAACGCTTCATCCTGCCCTTGACGGAGCGGTGCAAGGTCTATGCGATACCTGGCAACCATGATGTCTACTTCAAGAACACGAACCAAGTGAATTCCATGCGGGAACTGTTCTCAACGGACTTTGGCGATGGGCTGCTTGAGCATCCCAAGGTCTTGGAGTTCGATGGCTGCAAGATCGCTTTCGTTCCTTGGATCACGAAGGACAACCATGACGAGTGCATAAAGTTCATCAAGAAGGCAGCGGAAGACAATGTTCCCTTCCTCATGGGTCACCTTGAGTTGAACGGTTATGAGGTCATGCGCGGTGTGAAGCATGAAGACGGGATGGATCCTGCCGTGGTCAAGGACTTTGAGGCGGTCTTGAGCGGACACTTCCACCAGAAGCAAAGCAGGGGAAATGTCTATTATCTCGGCACTCCCTATCAGATCACATTCGCTGACCTGAATGAGCCAAAGGGATTCCATGTGCTTGACACGGATGACCATACATTGGAGTACATAAGGAATCCGCTGACGATCTTCACGCAACTTGTCTATGACGATTCAAGCACGGACTACACGGAGTACGACTTGGATAAGTACAAGTATACCTTCGTTCGCATCGTTGTACGCAAGAAGGACAATCCCGTGATGTTCGATTCGATGCTTGATCGACTCACGAACCTCGGGGTATACGGAGCAACGGTCATAGAGGACAAGGAAATGGGAATCACCCTCACGGAACAGGTCGATGTGGCACAGGACACTTTGACCATCATCAACAACGAGATCGATCAACTCAAGGTGAGCAATCCCAACAAACTCAAGAACATTCTCAAGGAACTTTACTTGGAATCACTTTACGCTTAAGGAGCAAACATGTCACTACCAATCAAACTAGTCGGTCTACAGGGCGGCGAACAACTCATTGCACAGATAGTGAGCGAGGATTTCGACAAGGGTGTTGTAACCATCAAGAATCCCGCAATTCTCATTCCCGCAGGACAGGGCAAGTTGGCTCTTGTTCCTTGGCTTCCCTATACCGAGGCAGAGAACGGCATCACGGTTCGTGGCGTGAACTTCATCGTTGCTCCGCAGGAAAGCCTTATCAGCGAGTACAACACGGGGTTCATCTCAGGTCTTGTTGTGCCGTCCAAGAAGATCGAAACCGCACCAGCAGGACTAAAACTCGTAACTGAATAAGAAAGGAGGCTCCTATGGAATTCATTCAGAACGCCCTTGGAACTTTCTTCTACACGGTTGTCGTATTCATCGCCGGTGCGATGATCGGCGTTCCGCTGTGGAAGTGGATCTCGCCCAAGTTGCCTTGGAACAAGTGATTTGAAGACTGTATTTCCCTGTAGGGAGCGATTGTATACATGATTAGATTCAAGAAATTGAGATGGCGCAATCTGCTCTCTACAGGGCAATACTTCACCGAAGTAGATCTTGCAAAGACCGATACCACGCTGATCTGTGGGGAGAACGGTGCAGGGAAATCCACGATGCTGGATGCCCTGTGCTTCGTTCTTTTCGGCAAGCCGTATCGCAACATCAACATCCCGCAGTTGGTGAACACGATCAACCAGAAGGACTCGTTGGTTGAGATTGAGTTCACCATCGGCAAGGATGAATACAAGGTGATTCGCGGTCTCTCGCCAAAGGTGTTTGAGGTTCACAAGAACGGGAAGTTGATCGACCAAGACGCAAAGAGCAAGGACTATCAGCGGATGTTTGAGGAGCAGATCCTGCGAATGACCTACAAGTCGTTCTGTCAGGTCATCATCCTTGGCTCCGCTAACTATGTCCCCTTCATGCGCCTTACCGCTGCCGAGCGGCGATCCATCGTGGAAACGATCCTTGACATCAATGTATTCAGCACCATGAATACCCTGCTGAAAGGCAAGGTATCGCAGAGCCGCGAGGAACTGACGGAGGTGGAGAGCAAGTTGACCGTCATCAAGGAGCGCATCTCCTTGCAGAAGAGATACATCGAAGATCGTGCCAAGGACGAGAGTGACTTGGTTGAGAAGTATCGGGGAGAGATCAAGGAAGCAGAGGATAAGGTCACGGTTCTTGAGGAAGAGATAACCGTCCTGCGGGAGAAGATCGAACTCCACCTTGGCGAGATTGAGGACAAGGACTCCGTTGAGAAGACGAAGAACAACCTTGAGTCCGTGCAGCGGCAACTCAACTCAAAGACCAAGAGCATCGTAGGCAACATCAAGTTCTACGAAGAGAATGACAGTTGCCCTACCTGTTCGCAGCACATTGAGCAAGAGTTCAAGGACTCCATGTCCACCACGCTCAACACGAAGAAGCAGGAAGTCGAAAAGGCGATCACGGACATCAGTACATCGCTTTCAGACAACGCCAAGCGTCTTGAGAAGATTGCATCCACCATCAGGGTATTGAAGATCACGGAAGGTGCTATCAACGAACGGAAGTCAGAACTTTCGGGTCATCGCAAGTTCATCGACAAGACCAAGCAGAAGATGGAGGAGTCGAAGGCTTCCAAGAAGGACGATACGAAGGAACAGGAAGCCCTTGCCGTCCTTGCGAAGGAGGAAGAGGAGAATGTCAGCAACCGAAAGGAACTGGTGGATACGCAGCATTACTATGGCGTTGCTGCCACCCTGCTGAAGGATTCGGGCATCAAGAGCCGAATCATCAAACACTACATTCCTATCATCAACAAGGTGATCAATCAGTATCTCACGCAGATGGGGCTGTTCGTCAACTTCCAACTTGACGAGGAGTTCAATGAGACCATCATGAGCCGTCACCGCGACTCGTTCACCTATGCTTCCTTCAGCGAGGGAGAGAAGAAGAAGATCGACTTGGCTCTTCTCTTTGCATGGAGAACCATTGCACAGATGAAGAACTCCGTGTCAACCAATCTGCTGATCCTTGACGAGGTGCTTGATGGAAGCCTTGACGATGCCGCCTGTGAGTCATTCCTTGACCTGTTGAAGGGATTGGACGAGAACACCAATGTGTTCGTCATCAGTCACAAGCCAAAGGAACTGCTGGAATCAAAGTTCAGCAGGATACTGACCTTCGTCAAGAAGAACAACTTCAGCGGGATCGCAAACAGCAAGGTTTAGAAGACCTTGTTCTGAATCATCGCTTGGATCGCGCTTGCCGTGACTTTGTGCATAGCCTTGCGATATCCAACCGACTGATGGATCAGGTCGAACAAACCATTCCCTGCGGCAGCGACCTTGTAGTATTGTCCCTTGACCACGCTGCCGTTGTCTGTTTTCTTGTCCTGCTTGGCGTAAAGACGCATTCCTGCCTTGATGGTAGGAGCGGCTTCGGTGATATCGGTTTCTTCCTTCACGCCTTTCTCTGTTTTACGCCACTTTTCGTTTTCTCTTTTGAACTTTGCTAGTTGCGCCTTGCCAGCCACGGTTCCATCGTTACTACGAGCGCGTAGACGGGCATACATTGCGCGAGATGCACGCGCACCTGCCTTCTTTTGCTGTGCAGCGGACAGGTTTGGATTGTTGTAATCCGCTGTTGCCTTATCTCTTTCCCGAGCGGTGATTGCATCGCGCATAGGAGTGAGGAGTTCGTCAATCGCCTCAATCTCTTCGCTCATCTTGGTCTTGGGATTGTTGTTCCATTGAATCCCCTTGATCTTCACATCATCAATCTTCACATTGCCTTTTGCGGTCTTGACATGGAGCAAATGACCCTTGGAGGCAATCCCTTGATCATACTTGTCCATGCGAAGAAGGGTTCCCGAAACGGTCTTGCCGCTCTTGAGGGTTATGTTGACGGGCGTACCAGACTTGTACTTGGATCGCATGTTCTCCCAATCCTGCTGACGGAAACGGAATGCTTCCGTCATTTCCTCTTCGACCTCTACTTCTTCCTTCTTTGCTTTCTTTGCACGGAGAAGTTTGAAGTCTTGGGCATCTAGTTTGTCGTTCTTGTTGACATCGAGTTTCTTCTGACCACCGATCAGCGGCTTGGCTTCGTTGATGTTATCTCCGTCCTCAAAGAACTCTTCGCTCTCCTCTTCCTCTTCTTCCTCAATCTCTTCCTTCTTTGCACCCTTCTTGGCTTGCATCTGTGCAGCAACGCCGGTGTGAACCTTCTTGAGTTGATCAGGAGTCAACTTCTTCTTTTCGGTCAGGGTCTCCACTTGCCATTCACCATTGCCCAACTGCTCAATGATGACCCAACCATCCTTGAGATAAGAATCGACTTCCTTTGCAGAAATGACATCAAGATCATTGTCGCCACTTGTATGGCTCCACATGATTCTGCTGCCAGGCATCGAATCCTTCTTTTTCTTCAATGCAGGATACTGCTTGACGAGGAACATGGGAACCTTGTAATTCACCAATCGCGCAACCACGGGGTTTGGAGGACGAACCATGCCGCCAGTCTTCTGCTGTGGCATGGTCGGTGTTGCCTCGCGCAGGACTTCATAGCCTCTTGCGCTATTTGCGATTTCTTGAACCGAAGCCGCATCAGCGGTTTCAACCACGATGAATCCGTTGTTGTTGGAAAGAACAACGCCAACACCATCCTTCTTGATCGTGTTGGCGGCAAAATTGGCGAGGGACAGGCTGTTAAACTTGTATGTCAGGCGTTCCATAGACTCTCCTAAAGATGGGCAATCGGATACCCATATTTAGGATTTTTCAAAGCCTACTTGTGATCTGCCATAAATTGAAAAACCTGATCAGGGGACTTCTTGCTGCACTCTTTGTGATATGTGGCTTCCGCCGCTATCCGCTCCTTGTCCATCTCAATTTCAATCTTCTGTATTTCCTCCTTTGAAGGAGGCACCCACGGATGGGTAATTGTCGGTGCTTGCTTCAACTCATGCATCGATGGCTCAAGCCCGTTTCTCAAGATCAAGTCCCACTCAAGGATCGGGAGGGTGAATGCACGAAACATCGCATAGAAGTCACGCATGAGTTCCATGATGTTTTCCCCGCCAGGCATCGCGGGTTCCTCCGTGGTGGCTACAACCCTGCCCTTTTCGTCATAGTAGACTTCGTACAGGTTGTAACTGTAGTAGGTCTTTCCGCTTGCATAGGTCGTTTTGCGTATTACACGATAGTCCCAACTCATGGTGCGACCTTCCCTTCTGCGAAAGACAGAGGTATTTAGAAACCGCAGGAGATTAGATGCAATTTGCCAAAACATCATAAACCCTTCTTGGAATCTTTCGATGGGACTGCGCTCGGAAGTTAGAAGGCATCTTTGAAAGCACCGATGGGCTACGCATCAAATCGGTTTCAAACGGCCAGAACTTTCGATATTCTCGCATGAAGTAGTGGACATAGATGTAGCAGTTTGCCATGCGAGTGTAGCGATCCACATTGACGGGAAGATCATGCTTCTTGATCAACTTGATCGAACGCATTTCGCAGTCTCGCTCCATCTCACGAACGACATCGAAAGCCTTGTCGATTGCCTTGGTTGTGTACTGCTTGCCATTGAACCAATTGTCAATGACTGCGTTTGACTTGTCACTTCTGCGATATACGGGAGAGCGTTCGATCCATTGAAGAAAGTGGCAGTATTCGTGGATCAACACCTCAAACCAAAGGTCATGCTTTCTTCCCACTCGCAGTTCGCGGTCACCATCGGAGAAGTATCCCGCTGCACGATACCCACCGCAATTCAATTCCTTGCCTCTGCCGAATACGACTTGGCAACCATGCTCTGCTAGATGTTTTCTCACCTTGTCCACGAACTTGCGTTGCGCTTTGAGCATGGGGCTTATCTCCTTGAAGGGTATGAGGTTACGCTAGCATAGCAGTTTTCTGTCCTTCGATCAAGAGTGAAATATGGCTTCCCATGATGTTTTTCACGGCCTCTTTATGTTCATTTGTTAAAGAGTCGGGCAGACGGTACATCTGCAAAGTTAAAGATTCCCTAGCCTTGGCTCCCTTTCGGCAAGCACAGGTGTTCGGATTTGTAAAATCCTTCATCGCCGCAATCCATGCCGTCAGAGGGCGTATCTGCGCCACGATTAGATCGCTTTCCTTGGGGCGCAAATGCTCGTACAGGGCTTCTGGCGTGTCAAAGGTCACGGAGGGCATCTCACTCATCCAAACCTCCGTAAAGCCATTTGTCGGCTTTGGTAAACGCCCTATAACCAAGCAATCCACCCAAATAGGTTATCGGAATCATCTGCCAATTTGAAAATAGCAGGGTCAGTCCAATCGATACCGCCATGCCAAAGCAATACGGACAGGACAGCCAGCGAATGAGAAATGAATCATGGTGGATTCGCATGAAAGTTCCGTAGGACATTTGAGGATTGAACTCAAGTTCGTGCTTGTATTCACGCTTTCTAGAAATCCATTCTGGCAGGAACTTTGAGTATTCATAGACCGCGCTGGTTTCATAGACCACGAACAGCACCATCGCCACCCACATCATCGCAAAGAAATCAATCATTGTTTACTCCTTCGGTGCAGCCTTCACTCCGTATTTAGCCCGTGTGATATCGCCTTCCGCATCGTTGTGAATTTGTTGGAAGTCCTTCACTACAGACTGCGGAGGAATGTTCGAAACAATGAGTTTTTGAATTGAGTCAATGTCACCAAGTAGGTGGTGTGCAAGCGACAATTTGATTTTCTCTGGCGGAATCGGTGCTTGCGTTCCTGAAGCCTTGAGCCGAATTCCAATGAAATCCCGAATCACGCGCTGCGGTATCTTGGGTCTTGGAAGTGCCTTGCCTTCCTTGTTCTTGACTTCCGTTCCTATCATGCTCTGAACCAAGTCTTTTCCATCAAGGGGTTTTCCGTCCTTGTTGGAATAGAACACCTGACCTTCACCGCCACCAATGATCATGAACACATCCCCATTGACATTCGGAGGATATGCACCCGCTGCAATGTCGCTCATGGTTTTTCCAACACCTTCGTGGGTAAGCAGTAGGATATGGTCAGGTACGCGGCGAGGACGATTGTCGTTGTTGACCAATGCCACGCGCCAGTTCGTCAGTACCCATACGATGTGTATGTCGGTAGCCCTGTAACCGGCATTGATCAGCATATCGGTTAGAACCTTGATTTCCTCTGCCTTCTTCAGAGTGCGGTCGAAGATGATGTTCGGCAGGAAAGCCTTGTTGCCGCCATAGGTCTCCCATTCCTTGCCAACCGCCCCCTGCTTGATTCCAAGGTTCTGCATTGAGAATGCCTTGATGTGCGGGAAAAGCATGTTTGCAATCTGCTTCTGCTCAAGCGGCCAGTCCTTGAGAGCCAAGTGAATCTTTTCAACATCCTTTGGATTTCTGAAATTGATGTCCTTGAATTGAACAAACTTGCTCTTGATGCCAAGCGAGGCATGGAGTTTGCCCATTTTCACGACTGCTTCCTTGAAGGCATCGGGGTCGATGGTCTTGTAGTCAAGCCCATTCATCAAGTTGTTGATCGCATATCCCTTGCCACTTCCTGCCCCGCCAGCCATGAAGACCACTTGACCATATCTTGCCCCGTTGTTGGGCATGATGAGTTTTTCCTGAAGGTCTTGCTTGAGGGATGAAAAGTCGATCATGGGCGGATTCCTGTATTGGTAGCCTCGTATTTATTCATTCCGTAAAACAGAAACCCCCCGCTTCGCGGAGGGTTCTTTGCAAGCCAGAGGGAGTATCTTCGACTCAATCCTCTTCGTCTGTATTTAGAGATTTTGAAGATTTGACAGGCTCGTTCTCAAGTTCTTCGATGTATTTGGCAAGAGCCTCATCACATTGAGGGCGAGTCAGGAACGGTCCATAGAACTCGGTGCTGGACTCGTTCCAAAATATCCAACCCATGTGGACTGCCGAATACTCCACGGGATCGTTCTTACGCAACTTGATCACCGCTGCACGGGGATTCTCGTAACGCTCGTAGGCAACCTTTTGGTAGGTGCTGATCCACTCACAAATCTCAAAGTTAGCAGGAAAGTGCTTGAGGAGATTACGCGCCCGTTGACGGACAGCCTTCGGAACCTTCGGTGACTTCTTGGAGTCCATCAGGTCTGTCAGGAAATTTCGGGTATTGTGCAGAGAAAAGTAGTTTTCGTATGGCAGCGTCATGTCAACCTCCATATTGGTCGGGGATCATTGAGTTTGCAAGAAAGGCTACCGCGACCGTCTGAATCACCTTCCAAGCCTGGTTCCTGTGAAACTCCTGTTCCGCAGCGGACAGGGAATTGAAGTCACCCATGTATGTAAGCAAGACTTCGCGGTGTTCGTCCCTGAAACTCTCAATTTCAAGCAAAGTCTTCACGATGTTCTTGAAATAGTCGTGCTGAACCTTTGCCAAGTCTTCAAGAAGCAAAGGATCATTCAGGACATCAATTGGGCTTTTCATCACTTGCCCATCTGCTTCATCTGCATTACTGCAACATAGGTGATCATCAGCAGACTGACAGACATGAACAGCACGGAAATTCCAAGTGCGTATCCAATGAACTCGTCAGCCTTGCTTTGCTTACTTGCAGCCTTCTTTGCAATCTTCTTCGTTGCCATGATCCTTGCCTTTCTTGTTGAGGATTTCCCTGCATTCATCGATGATGCCGACCAACCCCTTGATGTCTGCGGCACCCGTCTTTGGATTGTAGTAGCCATCGTAGTCAAAGAGGATTGCCCATGCCGTGAACATATCCTCCTTCA
>Ga0172367_10004630_pt1 | contig 17028 bp, 9 predicted proteins | sample Lak10m_FD_114542 | JGI IMG/M metagenome (GOLD analysis project Ga0172367, IMG submission 114542) | Freshwater microbial communities from Kabuno Bay, South-Kivu, Congo - kab_022012_10m | ecosystem: Environmental > Aquatic > Freshwater > Lake | place: Democratic Republic of the Congo: South-Kivu...
AACTTATTAAGAATTCCACAATTACCGATCTCACCGTTTCCTGTATAAAGTTTCCCAAACAAGTTATGTTGGGTATGTTTGAAAAATTTACCAATCTCACCGATGTCTATATTCGTGATTTTTGCATGAAGTCCTTCCATAAGCTTTCTATGGAAAAATTCAACCCGTTCTCATCAATCAAAACTATAGCGATAGAAGATTGTTCAGATTTATGCTCATCTGAAGTTAACAAAGCAGAAGAGGACTACTTTTCCATTGAAAGCCTTACAAATCTTATCGATAATTGCCCCAACCTAAAATCTCTTTCCCTGAACGGTTTCACTCTGTTAATAAAAAATACACAAGAAGATTTTTCAGAACTAAAAAAATTCCTAGAAAAATATGCACACATCATAGACAGCATTGATATTTGCCTATCAAATAACGTTCCAGTTCGGTTTATGCACAACAATGAGGATGGAATCGAAACGTATAAAAACGATCTAGAAAAAAGCATAAACGAGAAGATAAAAACGAAAAAAAAATCATGTAATATATCTGTAGAAAAAGACGTATTCAACGAGACCCACATCGTCGATTTTATGTCAATAAAAAACAAATCAATTAAAAAATTATTCAAAAAAATACTATGAATTATATAAAAAAAATCGTTACCCTATACACATTTGTACATTTGTGCGCTAACGCAGTAAACATATCTGCTATGAAAAGAGATCGTAACGAGTTCAACAATGAAGAAGAAAACGAAAAAAACAAAATACGCAAAACAGGTAAATCTACGCCTAAAACAGACAATGAAATAATACAATTTTTTGATAATTTTCTAAACTCTTTCAAGCCTGATGTATTAATTGTTCCAAAACAAATGTCAGCAGAAGAAAAAGACAGAAAAAGTTTCGCCATTGCCCTAAAAGAATATAAAGAAAAAAATGGTGAAGAAAACGATGTTATAGAAATCATTGTGGCAAACATCACAGATTTTCTTTCACTAAACGACATAAAGAACATGCGTTTAACCAACAAAGAATTGTCTGAAAAATACGTAACCCCAACGCTGGGAGATGCAGTAAAAGGAGTCCTTATATCTTCAGAAAGTTTACGTGATGCCTTTGGAAAAAAAGAAAAAATAGGGCGGTTTTTCATAAAATTTGACCCCAGATGGGATCCTAAACATTTTCTTCCCCAAAATTCATCTAACCCGCCCAAAGAACAAATAACACCAGAAGACCATTTCTTACAATTCGCAAAAAAAATCATACATAATCTTGATTTTATGGTCTTGCATTTCAACACCAACCAATTTTCTCCAAGCTTTTTAAGGACATTTATTGATATATGCATAAACAACAACGCCATTGAAAAACTCAAAAAATGCAAAATTACGCTTGAACAACCAATGCAAAATCAAAAAGACTTTTCAGAATGTTTAAATACAATCGTAAAAAACGCCACGCCAGAACTTTTTTTAAACGTTACTAACGATTCACTGAAAAAATCAGACTATCCATACACCGTTTTTTTCAAAACCCTGAATATACCTGAAAAAAAACCACTACTCGTGAACCTAGTCCTTAGGGACTTAGAGCTCAATAATGAAAATGCGCTTATAGAAACCACTAACAGCCCACAGATTCGTTTGAACAAAATAAAAATCGATGCATGTCAAGATGTAAAAACATTACTAACAAGCTATGATAGTTACCAAGTACAAAACGTTACATCAATTAAAATTCCAATACAAAGAAAAACGTTAAAGCAAGACCATATAAGCACCTTCATCAATAACGCAAAAAATTTAAAAAATCTCACATTCAATCAAGATGAATTTACAAATGAAAACCATGGACTACCTAATAAATTTGCAGAAAGACTCATTAAAAACACATCTATTACAAACCTCAAAATTTACGGCTTAACCGTTCATAATAATGTTATGTTGGGCATGTTTGAAAAATTTACGAATCTCTCCAATGTCCTTTTTTGTAATTGTAATATGGCGCTTCATAATATTCCCATAGAAAATCACAAACAATTTCCATCAATCAAAACTATCGACATAGAAGATTGCACATCAGATATTGCTTCTATATATCAAAAACAGGACACTGACTGTTTTTCTATAAAAAGCCTTTCAACCCTTATTGATAGTTGCCCAAATTTGAAATCACTTTCACTTTCCGGTCTCGTATTTTGCATAAAAAACAGACAGAAAGATTTCGAACGCCTACAAAAATTCATAGAAAAATACGCACTAATTATTAATGAGTTTGACATTTGCCTATCTAATGATGTTCCACAGCGTTTCATTGACAACAACGATACCTCACGTGAAATATTTAACACATATAAAGAAAACATTAAAAAAACACTTGAAAAAGCATATCGTGATAAAAAAATAAAAAATATTTCTCATGACATAGAAGATTTTTTTGAAGATGCATTAGAAGCCAACGATTACGTAGAAAATTTTATATCAATAAAAAAACATAGCCTTTAAAAATACTATTTAAAAATTTTACAACCTGACATTGAACCTGTTTTTTTATTGATCAAACAACACAACTGCTTTACAAACAATAGGCAGATTGATATCATCATACGTCGCACAGTAAGTATTTATCTATAATAAAAATTATATCATGGAAAGCTTTTTATGAACCACATGAAAAAAAACGTCTCAAAAAAAATTCTCTTTTATACTTTAATGCTTTTTTTTACGAACATCACAGAGCTTTTTTGCATGAACCAAACACCTGCCTTGCCTCAAGAAACATATACCGATTTTGAATTCAATCAAATTGTATATACTGTCGAAGCATGGCTTGCACAGCAAAATGCTATAGAAAAAAAACAAAAAACTATTGATCTAAATAATGCAGAAGATGACCAAATTATAAATGTCATGCAATCATGGCTCTCCAACAGCAATGATCAACATACTCGCAATATACCTGCCACATCAACCTTCCAAAACGTACACACAGCAACAACAAGCACTCCTAATCCATCCCCCATAATACCACGCAACAATCAAACATTAGGAAACTTTTTTAATCAAAACTATACCCCTGTAAAACATTTGTGTCTTACCAATCCATCAACTAGCACAAATAATATTACGCCTATGGTAGATTTCTTACCTGAATCAAACACGCTCATAGAGTCTCTCTCTCTCAATAAATTTACGTTCCACTCGCTATTACTGATCCGTTTATTAACAATTCTAAAAATACTCAAAAAGCTTTCATGCAAAGAATGCGCCATAGCAAACATTGATGCTGACATCTTTACAAAAACCATCAAAACCCCTTTAATTCTTAAACACATAAAAATCACACCACATAATACAATCCCCAATGGCCAATTCTTATTCTCTTTACCTTCTTTGCAAGCATTTTTGAGCAAATGCCCATTATTAAAGAGCGTAAAAATAAAAACTTTGTTAATCAATAACCTAGACGAATTAGGCAATTTTTTGGTTTGGGTACAACAATTATGTAAAACCGTTCCCTCGATAGATTTTGAAATTTATAGTTCTGTCGATTTTGCAAATTTTGTACAAAGCAACAAAGAAAACATATCAAAAACAATTCAAAAACTCCTTGATAATCAGCTCTACGAAACAAGCTTAAAGATATTCCCAGAACAAAAAAACGTCGCATTTTCAAAGCAAATTTCTATCAAAATTAGCTTAAAAAACTCGTTAACAAACAATTGAAATTTGAGTAGATAGTCATGATTTTTTTTAAAAAAAACAACATTTTCGCCTCAACACTTTTTATCGCTTTTTTTGCCTTGATAACAAGCAATAACGCAATTTTTTCTATGATAGAACATGGCCCCGAACTTCCCAACATCTTTCAGTACCCTAAACAGTTAGTTCCTGCAGGAGTTCAAACAGATCAATTTATTGTCTCTGAAGAAGAAGAAAAAGAACGCGAGCAAAAAGAGAAACGTCTTATTTTTGCCCTCGCCATTAAAACGTATACAAAGAACAACGAATCTGACCCAATCGACATTATTCTACACAATGCATTTAAATATTTGCGTCTTAACGACATTAGAAAAATTCGTCTTTCGGGAAGACAGGCATGCGCCATAATGAATGAGATGATAAAGCAATCAACATATAGTGTCATTATTGGTTCGCCCACAAAGAAGTTTGTTGTGAAAACAAAAGACAAACAATATTTCACGGTACATATACCCGATGAAAAAGATACAAAGAACACCAACCAATTAGCAGTATGGGGACCTCAATTTATAGATGATGTAACATTAAACACCGAATTTATATATGTTGAAATTGACAGAAAAAAGTTTTCAGACGCTTTCTTAAAAAAAATGCTTAATGCTTGTACAAAACCAAATTTGTGCAAAAATCTCCATATAATTGCTTGTTGCGTATTGGACATACTCCCACATCACACGCATGTTTCTGATTATATAAATACCTTGCTAGAGATAACCTATAAAAACAACGACAGCAATACTCCCATGTTTCACTTTTGTTTTGACAATAAAAATAATTATTCGATATACGAAAAAACATTGGAAACGCAACTTAAAAACATAACATTCCCCACAAAACCCTATCGCATGCAAACAAATGTTAAGTCTATTTCATGTAAAAAAGTTCCTAGTTTAAAAAATTTTCTTACACAACCCAATACACTTGAAGAATTAAATATCAAGCCTAGTTGCGATGATACCGATCTTTTGCTCAACTACTGTTGCCAAACCCCACAAAAAAATCTAAAATTCCTACATATTTGCCATGATAAGACATTTGAAAATCCAAAACAACCTGCATTAATAGCAAAATTTTTCGACAATACAATTTTTCCTAATATACAAACCCTTTCTCTAGAATCATTCTTAGAAGATATAGACTCATTAGATCCACTTATTAAAAATTTATCTCAAATCACAAACAACACCATTACATCTCTAACATTAAAATGGTTTATATTTTCTCGCTCTTTGTTAGAATGTTTCTTAACAAATATACAAAATTTGAAAGAGCTTGTTCTTAAAAACTGTGCGATTAAAAAGTTAGAGCAAAAAATACTGAATGATAACTTTACGGGTACATTAAAATTAGAAAAAATAGACGTAACATGGAGTTGTGACATTGAAAACGAGCGCCACTCGCTCTTTTTCAGCATTGATTCCCTAGAACACCTGTGTTCACTTTGTCCATCTTTACGCGATATATACATTGACACGTTACTGCTTGACACACAAACTGATTTTAATCAATTTTTATTGTTCATAAAAAAATTATCTGACCGTGTAAACTCTATCAGTTTTAATATTCTTGCCACAGACAATTTTTCAGAAATATTAGAAAATGATAGAGAAACATTTGAAGGTAATTTAAACAACCTTAGCGATTATTTAAAAATTCGAAATTTTAATGTAATTATAAACCTTGATACTGAAAATATCTCTGATAATCCAGAACTGTGCACCCCTTTTTCTATCACCATAACAAAAAATAAGAATTTGAAAGGCTTTTTTATGAAAAACAAATTCGTTCTCATTATAGCACTAACATTTTTTAGCAACTCAAGCCTTTTTTGCATGAAACAAGGCCAGGAGTCATTCGAGCAGCAATCAAATTCAAACAGAGAATTAAGCAGCGTCACCACTGTATTAGAAACATTTTTGCACCAAGATAACGAAAAAGAGGCTAATAAACAAGCCCTCAAACCAGCGCAAGGCTGTGTACAACCAAACGTCTTTCAGCCTCAAGTTCTATTTGCCCACTATAATACACAATCAAGAACTTTTTCATTTTTTCAATTTTTCCCAGAGCTAGAAAATATTATTCGTAATAACCTCGCATCTCAGGCATCTTTCCTAAATAATCAACAAAAACCACAAAACCCAAACCTTCTTTTCGCTCTCGCCTTACAAACGCATAAAGACTCAAATGCGCTAGAAATAATTTTGCAAAACGCATTCAAATACCTTCCCCTTGATGACATTAAAGCAATACGTCTTTCAAACAAAGAAGCGTGTGGCATAATGAACGAGATGCTGAAGCAGTCAATGCATGCAGTCGTTATAGGCTCGTGGCTAAGAAATTTTCCACCGAAAGACAGCGATCGCTCATTTTTGTTACATTTTAACAAAGAAATAGATGCCCAAAAAACAGAACACCAAATACAGTATATAGAATCAATGACACTAAATACTCACCTGCTTTTCTTCGAAATTCACGCACAAAAATTCTCAAAAAAACACTTAGAAAAACTGCTTGCATTAGTTACAAAACCAGAAAAATGCAACGGCCTTAAATCCGTTCAATGTATCATATCTCGCGTCGGTGTAACAAAAACGAATGTTTCTGGTTTTATAAATTCACTGTTTAAGCTTACGGATTTAGAAAAAAAGAAAAATGAAATTGATTATTCGTTTACTTTTGTCCCAGACAAATACCACAATGCATATAAAAAAACGTTAGAAAAACAACTTAAAAATATAACATTCCCCAAAAATCCGTATTCCCTGTCTATTAAATTTGAGAATATTTCTACCGAAAACTTACCAAGCACCAAACGATTTTTAACACAACCGGATACGCTTAAAGAGTTGAATTTTGACATTACAAATGATTCTATAAACACGGCAATAGAAATCTCTAAAAAATCACAAAAGCGTGCAGGTTCTGCAAATATTTCTTTCGATGAAAATATTTTATCCTCAAAAAAGGGTGAATTATTAGGAAACATCTTCAACAACAACTTGTTTCCATCATTAACTAAACTTACATTAAAACTAAAAGACGACACCCAACAAACAAATTCCATTTCAATGTATCTCCCCCAACAAGAAAACAGTGCCATCACCGAGGTAACATTATCTCATGGACCAGTTAATCAATCTTTCTTAATACATCTCTTGAAAAATTTTAAAAATCTTAAAACACTTAACACAGAATGGTGTTCATTTTACAAACTACATGAAACGATTCCTGCAGAAAATTTTAGAGGCACAAACACAACACTAGAAAACATTTTGATACAAGAAGCATACTTCTTTAATGATTCCACAAAGAACGGATACTTTTCTATAGCTTCTTTAAAAATGTTTCTCTCTCGTTGCCCGAACACACGTAACATTTGTATTGAAAATATTTTTCTAGACAGTAACAATGGCAACGATGAGGTCTACGAACTCTTTTCATATATAAAAGGATTAGCAGAACAAGCAAAATATATTTATTTTAAGGTGAGTCTTACGGATCTATTAAAAGCAATAATACAGTCAGATAAAAATAGATTCGCAACAAAATTAAACGACCTTTCAACATATTTTACATCAAGAAACATTGCCTGTAAAATTCATGCAAACCTTGATGTAATTCCAGATTATTTCACCATAGAAATCGGTAAAAAACCATAAGGGAAAATAATGAATTATTTTAAAAAAACAACTACTCATAAAAACACTTTTTTACCACTCTTGATAGTGCTTTATGGCTTACATACAAACGTTTTTTCTATGACATGCAATAGAGTAACCATAAAACAACCAAAAAACTTTTTTGACAATACCCAAGAAAATCGTTTATTCGACTTTCTTGAATATCCGGTAATAAATGTTCCTGAATATATAGAAACAAATCATTTTATCGTGTCTGAAGAAGAAGAAAGAGCAAGAGAAGAGCAATCAGAAAGGCTCAGCTTTGCGCTTGCTGTTAAATCGTATAATAAAAAAGAAATAGACACAACAATTGAATTTCTCTTGAAAAATGCGGCACCATTTTTACCGCTTGATGCAATTAAAATAGTACGCCTTGCAAATCGCAACACATGTTCTTTGATAAACGGCATACTAAAACAATCAGTCAGAGGTATTATCTTCGGCAATAGACCGAATAATTTTATTACAAACATCAACGACAATCGTTTTTTCATAGTGCACATTCCAAGCGAAAAAACAGAAAAAAACCAAGCACAACTAGAAAAATGGGGACCTGAATTTATAAATGAAATAACCCTTGATACCACATTTATACATGTTGATATTGATACGAGAAAATTCTCACACATATTTTTAAAAAAGATGCTTGAAGCTTGTACAAAACCAGAAATGTGCCAAAAGATCAAAGCTGTTTTTTGTTTGATATCTCATATTCATCCAACGAACACAAAAATATCAGACTACATAAATACATTACTACAAATAGCTGATAAAAAAAACCAACAAGAAACTGTTCCTGATTTTTTGTTTTGCTTTCATAATCAAAATGAATCTTCTTGGTATGGACCAATATTAGAAAATCAAGTTAAAGAAATAGCATTTCCCCAAAAGAGATACACCTTAGAGGCATATTTTAACGGAATTTCGTTCAAACAAACACCGAGCTTAAAAAGCTTTGTCACACAAAATAATACACTACGCGAACTGGCTATCAGACCAAATTGTCAAGACACAGATATCATATTAAACAATTGTTTACAAACCCCACAAAGAAACCTCACATCTGTGCGTATTTGTCATGACAACACCCTTAAAGATCCAAACCAGGCCGCACTCATAGCAAAGCTTTTTGACGAAACACTTTTTCCTTCACTAAAAACTCTTTCTTTGGAGTCATTTTTAAAAGAGGGCGATGACATGAGCCCGCTCTTAAAAAACTTACCCTCAAAAGCGAACAATAGCATAGCCACATTAAAATTAGAATGGTTTTTCCTCTCCGAACCACTTTTAGATTATTTTCTAAGAAATCTAACAAATCTTACAGAACTTATCATAAAAAAATGCGTTATTTTTAATGTACATCAAAAAATATTGAGCGCCCCCATTAAAAACATATGTGCATTAGAAACTATAAGAATAATGCGCGGAGACAATAATTACAATCAAAATGCCAACCTTTTTTTCAGCATTGAATCTTTAGAGCATTTCCTCTCGTTATTTCCCAAATTACGTAACATATACATTGAATCACTATTTTTGGATACTGAAAATGATTTTAAGAAATTCATGTCATATATAAAAAAACTAGCAGAACACACCAATAATATCTATTTTGATGTTCTTGCAAGCAACGCCTTAATGGAATCAATAAAAAATAACTCAAAAAAATTCGGACAAGATATACTTGATGTGAAAAACCATCTAAAAACTAACAATATTAAAGCTATTTTTAACAGTACTTTTAACACGAACAATAACACGTTATTGAGTATTTCTATTATAAATGAAAAGCACAAACTAGGGTCCCTATAAAACAAATAAAAACAACAATCTCAAATAAGCGAAAGAATTATCATGATTTTTTTTAATAAAAAATTCTTCATAGTAAGCACAATTATGTTTCTGGGCGGAATAAATACTCATATTTTCTCAATGCAACAAGACGCTTCAAAAATCCAAGATACGTACACGGAAGAAGAATTTAATATTATCGTGCACACTGTAGACATTTGGCTTAACGGCTGCAAAAAACAATTACAGGAACCACCACAAAAACAAACCCTCACTCAAATTGCGCCACTTATTAAACAAAACGCAACTATCTATGTAGTCGATTCGCACACAAACAATAATCCAGGCATTCTAACCATTACATATGACACTTTTGTTATAGGAACACTTTTTAGTCAATTGGATATTTCTTTGGGCGAACTTAACCTTATTAATGCATCTCTATCCCCCAAAAACCTTACCCATATCGTGCCATTTCTGCCTCATAACAATACCAGCATGGAATCTCTATCACTCAATAAATTTTATTTCAACAACATATTACTCATTACCTTGCTAAAATCACTAAAAGCACTTACAACGCTTCGCCTAGATAATTGTTGCGTCAAGGATGTTGTAGAAACTTCATTCATACAAAACAACATTAATTCGCTTGCTCTTAAAAACATAGATATTACATTTAACTATAAAATACTGAATGAATACTATCTACTTTCTCTTCCAACATTAATAGCCTTTTTAGACAAATGTCCGCAGCTAAAAAATGTAAAAATAGAAACACTGTTACTCAAAAACTTTGAAGAATTCAAATCTTTCCTCTCTTGGGTAAAAAAACTTTCGCAAACTGTTTCGACCATAGAATTCAATATTTTTGCCTCTGATTCCCTTATGAACCCAATACAAAAAGCTGCAGAAAAATTTCAAAAATATATTGTCAAGCAGCTTGAAGATCAAACACGCACAGTAAATGTAGTAGTATCCCCCGAAAAACACGCAGGTTCTTTATCAAGACCATTTTCTATTAAAATTACCACAAACAACTAATATTAAAGGAATATTCCATGATTTTTTTGAAAAAATACCACATTACTCGCAAAGTCTTTTTGCTAATAATATTGTTTGGGTCATGCAGCAATTTTCAGGTTTCTTGCATGAAACAAGATCAAGATGATTTTAATCAACAAGCATCAAATCGCACCCCTTATCAAAATAGTGAGTTTAGTGAAATTATCTCTGTAATAGAATCTTTTTTAAACCAGTCCAATCGAAATGAAAACAGAAGGATCATCCAATCGCAGCAAACCGGAAATCTTGTCCCGTTCCAAATGCCAATGCAATTTCCACAGTTTTCTCTAATTAATCCATTTAATGTTCCCCTTTTGATTATTCCTTACAATGTTCAAACGAGAAACTTTTCAATGCTATCTAATGTAAATAACAACATCATCAATCACAATAACATGCCATCAACACCTCGTTGCATCGAATCTGATGAAAAAAACTCTTCAGAGTCAGACACAGACGCCGATTCTGACTCTAATTCTGACACAGACTCTGATTCCGACTCTGATTCTGAGCGTGAAACAGAAGCCATTATTGAATCTCCTAAAGATCGTAATGATCGACTCACGTTTGCACTTGGTGTGACCTCTTATAATGAAAAAAACGGAACAAACATTATAAATGAAATTCTTCACGGTTGCTTTGATTTTTTGCCACTCAAAGAGATCGGGGTTGTTAGGCGCGCAAATAAAGAATGCTGCTTAATAATGAATGAGCTGCTTAAACAATCAATGAAAACGGTTATTATAGGGACCTGCTGTAATAAACCAACATTCCCTAAAAATGAACGTTCTTTTTCTTTAAATTTTGATAGCAGTAAAAAAAATAAAGACACAAATGAAACAATCGAGCACAAGGTGAATTTTATAAAGACAACAACACTCAATACCACGTTTATCTTTTTTGAAATACACATGTACAAATTTTCACCGATGTTTTTGGAAAAGATACTTAAAGCCTTTTCAGACCCGAAGGTTTGCACACAATTAAAAAATGTTGTATGCCTCATATCTCGTGTCCATAGCAAAAAAGGCTCCATTTTTGAATACATAAACCCTTTATTAGAACTATCAAAAAAAACACTCAAAAATAATTCTATAGATTACACCTTTATGTTTCAACCTGATGCCTACGAAAAATCTTATAAAAAAACCGTAGAAAAACAATTAAAAGAAATAAAATTTCCCGAAAACAAAAACTACTCATTAAATCTTGACATACCATCTCAAGATGTATTTAAAGAAATACCCAGCTCAAAAAAATTTATTTCTCAACCAGACACTCAAAAAATAATTAATACACAACTATGTACAGATGATAATGTTAATACGTTTATAACGGATATATATTCAAAGATATCACAAAAAAATGCAAGAGAAGCGCACATAAAATGTAATGAGATTACAGAAATAACATCGCTGGTAGATTTAACACAAGCGTTTCTTAACGAAAAATTATACCCCTCATTGGAAAAATTACACATAAGTAATTTTTACGAGGACAACGAAGAGAATTCAAGATCACATATCGAACAAAAAAATAACGCTACAATAAAAGAAATATTCTTTGACAATTGTCGAAGAATATCTACCGAGTTCTTGGAATTTTGCTTAAATTCTTGCACAAAGCTCAATTCCCTTATTATCGATGAACCTCAGAGTCAAATATTTTCTGATTTATTTTTGAAAAAAGGCGCAACATTCAAGCTAGAAAATCTTATTATTAGAAAAAATATTATAAACAACAATAATAATAGGGGGGATTTCTCAATTCAAAATCTAAAAGAAATGGTTTTGCATTTTCCATACATTAAGAACTTATTTTTAGAAAATATTTTCCTTGGTTATAATAATGGCACGAATGAAATTGATCAATTTATTGCATTGGTACAAAATTTTGCATGGCATATACCAGATATTCATTTCAAGGCTTCTTTTACAAAAGCATTGCATAAACAAATTAAAGTACATGTTGAACAGTTCAAAAAAGATCTAGATCAATTGAAAAAAACATTGCAAGCTAAAGATCACTATGTCGAAATATCTATAAATAAAGATCTTTATGGCGTATCTATTACAATAATTAAAAATAATTAAAAAACAGCTCTTAATATAGAAAGAAAGGGGCTAGTCGCCCCTTTCTTCTATCAACACTTATTCGTCAGCCGGCTCTTGAACCATAGCCTCAATCTCATCAACCTCTTTACCAAGCTCATAACTCAAGCAAACAGCTCCTTCGTCCGTCATCACGTAATCATCCTCAATGCGAACGCCAATCCCCTGCTCAGGCAAATAAAGCCCCGGCTCAAGAGTAAACACATCGCCGACTGCAAGTGGTTGGGAAATATCGCCAACATCATGGACATCAAGACCTAAAAAGTGACCAATGTTATGATAAAAATGCTCATCCATGTCATACTCTTTAAAATAGGCAAGAGCTTGGTGGTGAAGTGATTGTTCTTGATCCTTATCGTTTTTCAAAAACATACCAGGTTTTGCAAGTGCTTCAATATATCGTTGTGCCGTCAAAACAATTTCATACAATTCTTTTTGCGGTGCAGAAAATGTTCCGCCAACAGGATAGGTTCTTGTTATATCAGCCGCATAGTAACCATACTCAGCTCCGATATCAACAATAACAAGATCCCCTTTTTTGAGAGTACCAAGAGCACTGTTGTAGTGGAGCTTTGTTGCATTTTTCCCTGCAGCAACAATAGAAGGAAATGCTGGTTTTGCTCCCGCAACTTTTGAAAAAACATACTCAACCGCAGCAACAATTTCATATTCAGGAACATCTTCTTTCATAAGACTCGCTGCTGTATGATGCGCCATCTCAGTAATTTGAACAGCCTTATACAAAAGGTCTATTTCATATTCATCTTTATAACGACGCGATGTTGAAAGCAGTGAAGATATATCGACCTGTTTTTGTTCAAGATTAGGAACCCATTGATGCATATGCTTCATAAAATGATGTTGCAGCGCCTGGTCGTTGTGTTTTGCATCATGAACGGTAAATATACGCTCATTATTCCCTAAGTAACGTGTAAGATCTTGTAAGAAATCCTGATAATGCTCCTGCGTAAAAACAGGGGTCAACGAAAACCCGGGAGCTGCACTACCTAAATGGCGAATTTCATCAACTTCAAATCGTGATGCATCACCAGGTCCCTGAATATTCACATCCATCCAGCGACCGCGATCTATTGAAAACCGTGGAACATATAACACATCTTTTGATCCATCTGGTTCTATAAAAAGACATAAAACAACAGCGGGCTCACTAATCCCCGTCAAATAATAAAATGAACTTTCTTGTCGAAAGGGATATTTTTCTTGTTCAAATCCAGCAGGAATAACAACAACCCCGCGTTGTGATGGAAAGCTTTTAGAAATATGTTCACACAATTTTTTTCGACGTTGTTTAAATAATGAATGTTTAGAAGGTGGTGTAAAAATCATACGTATCTCCTTTGTAATAAAAAAGTATCTTATTGTTCAGGAATCCACACCTGCAACGGTCGCTTAAATTTCTTGGCAAATGATCCCAGTGAATCAAAGCGCAAAGCAAATACAATAGCCCGTTCATTTTTTCCAATACCATACTCCTTGTATTTTTTCTCCTCAAAGCCAAGGTAAAATCCCCAGCAATGACCATTGTATTCCAAACGCACCCTATGAATCAATGGACTAATACCATTGAGGCAAAAAGGCTGCTTTTGTTGCATAGCATAAAATTGTCCATCATAAACAATATTGGCAGCCCCCCCTAACGGCACCACGATGCTTGCAACAACAGAATGAGGAATGCGAGAGAGCAATTCTCGATTTTTTTCAACCAATTTATTCTGAAAAAGATATCCCAATCCAATGTGTAATTTCCCAACACGCACAGACGTATTAATATCACACGAAGCAAGCTGAAAATTTTTCCATTCAATCTCAGGCCCAACCCCAACATGCACATTCTCAACATCAACATAGGCATCACACCGAAACGGTACCGCATGGTTATCATGAAGTCCTCGTTCAAGCATAAAACGATCACTGGCAGTATAGCAATCATACGCCTGTTCAAGATCAAGTCCTGCATTTACGGCACCAAGATCCCACTGATTTTTTAAAATCCCTTTGATTCGTTGCTGCGGATATGCTCGATCATATCGATCAATTAAAAACCAATGCTCTTGGTAAAACTTAGGAAGACAATCCCAACGAAGAATTGGTTGAACTGTATGCATATACCAATCATCATCACGTACTATTGAATATTCAGGCAACGCCCATTCTGCTCGATATTTTCCAAACATTCGATAGCCACCATGAGAAAACAACCGTTCCTCCCATACATTTTTTGATACGAGAATATCATCTTTTTTTACAGTAGCAGCTTCAATCGTTGGAAACGCATGCACAGAAAATGTATGATGCCCACAATGCACTCGTGATGCAAGGTCTCCCCCGTACCAAAATCGTATAACATCAGTATAATGCGGCGGAGTAATAATAGACTCTTTTACAAGTTTAGAATCTTTATACAACCAATCACGCACCTCAGATCTAAAAAGCATACGATCAACAACAAAATCATGCCTATACCCAAAATAAGAAAAAAATGTACTAAAGGCACCATTACCCTCAAGTCTGGGCAGTTTTGTTGTATACACCCGATCTTCACTCTGAAATTCTGTATTCGTCCCACGATCACCGTTTTGAAATACATTGCGCACAGCTTTTTCTGTTTCAAACCATACATTATACTGTGCCGTCTCCCCTTTCAAACGTGCAATACACGAGTTGCTAAACGTATCATCAACATCGTCAGTACTATTAAAAAAATGATACCCTAAACGCTTATCTGTACCAAAATCAAGACGCGTTAAAGTGTATACGTCATAATGCGGAAACGGTGAAGCAAAGTGATGAAAGTCTTGTCCCTGAATCCAATAACTTTTATACGTGCTACTCTCTATACGATCATTACGCGGCACATACGTATGACGAAGATTTCCGATTCGCACATTAGCCTGAGAAAAACTTTCAGGACTGCTGGCGTGCCGAATTTCATCAGTAAACACAATGCCTCGCTTATCAAGCCAATGAACTCCCATAGTAGTGTCAAAATGAGGCGAAAGGCATTTATAATATTCCTGTTTTATACCAAGGCCATATTCATAATCATACGAAAACCGAGGAACCAAAAAACCAGATTTTGAACGACCCTGGATAGGCATTATAAAGTATGGCAAGGCAAAAAAAGGAACAGGCCCCAAACTAAACACAACACCAGAGCCACGAACAACATATGTTTTATGGACACGAGCTCGATGGGCTGTGATCTTCCAATGAGGATGGGCAGCATCACACGCTGTATACACCATATCTTCAAGCTGATAATCAGCATCGCTCAACATACGCGCCTTTTTTGCAGAAAAATGGCCTTCATCAACACTCAAACGAATATTATCAGCTTGCCCCGTTCGCTCCGGAACGTTAATAAAAATAGCATCTGCAAAAAGCAAAAATTGGGAATCTTCAATAATAATCGTGCCAGACGGCGCAGCGCGCGCCAAAATAGTCTGCTTTTGTTTATTAAGTTCGACATAATGAGCCCATAGGTGCAAATGTTTATCAAGAATAACCTCAACATCGCCCTCAAACGTAATGACATTTTTATCTTTGACCGTTTGCTTTAAACTATTGATACGCAATATTTTAACATTATTGAGTAACGAGTGAACGGCGCAGTCAAGATGTAAAGCAGTCACAAAAAATATACACAACAGACAACCAATTTTCTTCAAAATGGTTGTCTGCCCATTAATGCTTTGCATATCGTTACACGATCCATATATTCAAGTGATGACCCAATAGGAACTCCACTTGCCAACTTAGAAATTCGAATCGTTGGAACGGTTATTTTTGATGCTATATAACTCGCTGTAGCCTCACCTTCCGGTGTCGGATTTGTGGCAAAAATAAGCTCTTTTGTTGTTGCTTCTATACGCATCAACAATGACTCAATTGCTAACTGTTCTGGCCCAATGCCATCAAGAGGGCATAAAGATCCACCAAGAACATGATATACCCCCGCAAACTGTCCTGCATTTTCAAGCGCCATCAAGTCATGCCAGGTTTCTACAACGCAAATAATATCTTTATCACGTTTTTGGTTTATACAAATTGCACACAACTCATGCTCTTCTGTCCAATTACGGCATTGAGCACATAGTTTAAGCGCCTTTTTTGTTTCAAGCATCGTTTGACACAACTGTTCAAGCGACCGTTGATCGGTAGTCAGAAGGTAAAATGCAACGCGATACACATTTTTTGATGCTAAATAGGGAACGCGTTGCAACTGCCGAATAAGTTTTTGAAGACTCGGAAGTCCTGCAAGCATGGCTCAAACCTTACGTACAATTATGATAAAAGATATTTACGAATATAATCTTCACCAATCGTCAATACGTTATTAACAAGCCAATACAACACTAACCCTGAAGGAAAATTCAAGAACACTACAACCATCACAACAGGCATAAACATCATTGCAACACGCATTTTATCATCTTTAACCGGACTCATGCTTTGTTGCCACAACATGGCAATACCCATCAAAATAGGCAATATGTAGTACGGATCTTTTACTGACAAATCAGCAATCCATCCCATGAACGGCGCTTGGTATAAATCAAGATAATTATGCAATACACGATATAAGGCAAGCAAGATCGGCATCTGA
>Ga0172367_10004632_pt1 | contig 17025 bp, 15 predicted proteins | sample Lak10m_FD_114542 | JGI IMG/M metagenome (GOLD analysis project Ga0172367, IMG submission 114542) | Freshwater microbial communities from Kabuno Bay, South-Kivu, Congo - kab_022012_10m | ecosystem: Environmental > Aquatic > Freshwater > Lake | place: Democratic Republic of the Congo: South-Kivu...
GCGAGATCGGCATCGCTCAGGCCGCGCGAGCCGCCGGTGCACTCGGTGACATCGTCGCCGGTGACCTCGATGTGCACGCCGCCAAGGTGCGTGCCGCACGATGCATGGACCTCGAAGGCACGCTCGAGCTCCAGCATCACCTTGGCGAAGGCTCGCGTCTTGACCGGGCGCCCCGCGCCCGCACCGTCGGTGGGGACCACCGTCTCGGTGTTGCCGTGCATGGGATCGCAGATCCAGAGTCCGGGCCATCCCGCTGCCCGCACCGCGCGCTGCACGGGCGGGAGCCCCTCTGCGATGCGGTCGGCGCCGAACCGATGGATCAGCGTGACGCGCCCGGGCTCGCGATGCGGATCGATCGCCTCGAGCGTGCGCACGAGCGCCGCGGGCTCGGTCGCCGGCCCCACCTTGATCCCGATCGGGTTCGAAAGCCCCCGCGCGTACTCGACGTGCGCACCATCGGGCGATGCCGTGCGCATGCCGATCCAGGGCAAGTGCGTGCTGAGGTTGAACCAGCCGTCGCGCCGCGGGACCTGCCGCGTGAGCGCCTGCTCGTAAGGCAGGACCAGCGCCTCGTGGCTCGTGAAGAAGTCCACGCGCGTGAGCGCGGGGTGGTCCTCGCCGGTGAGCGTTCGCGCGAAGTCGAGGCTCGCGCGGATCTCGTGCACGATGCGCTCGTACTCAGCGCGCGACGGACTCGCGTGCGCAAAGGACAGGTCCCACTGCTCGGGATGGTGGATGTCGGCGAAGCCGCCGTCGACGAGCGCGCGCACGAAGTTGAGCGTGAGCGCCGCGCGTTCGTAGCCGCGCAGCAGGAGCTCGGGGTCGGGCCGGCGCGCTGCGGCGCTGAACTCGCTGCGATTCACGTTGTCGCCGCGGTAGGCCGGCAACGAAACGCCGTCGCGCACTTCAGCATCGGCCGAGCGCGGCTTGGCGTACTGGCCGGCCAGGCGCGCGAGCCGCACCACACGCCGTCCCGAGCCGTGCACGAGCACCAGGCTCATCTGCAGCAGGATCTTGAGCTGTGCCGTGATGGCATCGGGCCTGCACTGCGCGAAGCTCTCGGCACAGTCCCCCGCCTGCAGCACGAACGCCTCGCCGCGTGCTGCCGCCGCGAGCTGCTGCTTGAGCGCGAGCACCTCGCCGCTGGTGACCAAAGGCGGCAGTGCGGCAAGCTCGGTGAGCACGGCCTCGAGCGCTGCGCGATCCTCGTACGAAGGCTGCTGCGCGGCCGACTTGGCCATCCACGATGAAGGGGTCCATGCAGTCATGAATGCGGGCGACAGGACTTGAACCTGCACGGGTGTTACCCCACGGGAACCTAAATCCCGTGCGTCTGCCAATTCCGCCACGCCCGCGGCGTTCGTAGCATCCTAAGCCAGCGGCAGCGGCCGCATCGATGCCATGCGACGCTTCTTCGCCATCTCCCTGATGCCCCTGCTCGCGCGGCTGCTGCTGGCGCTGGCGCTCGCACCGGCGGGCTACCGCGACGCCTTCGGCGTGCGCGTCTTCACGCCGAAGGAAACCGCCCAGCTCGTCGAGCTCGGCTACGACATCGGGCAGCAGGGCGTGGTCCCGGGCACGACCGTCGATCCGGAATCGCTCGATCCCCTGCAGGCGCCGCGCTGGCTCGGCAAGGCGCTCGACCTGCATGAGCTCAAGGTGGTGCCGGAACCGCTGCAGGTCGCGCTGTGGGAATCGGTGGCGCGACTGGTCGCAGGCACGCTGCTCCTGATTGGGTTCCTCAGCCGGCTCTGGGCCGCCGCGATGCTCGCCGCCATCGGCACGCAGTTCGCGCTCGGGCCCGCGCGGGCGATGGCCGAGAGCCTCTTCTACAGCCTCGAGCCTGGCGAATACCAGGCTGGATTCGTCTCGCTCGCGCTCTGCACGCTGGCGTTGAATGTGCTGCTCGTCGGCGCTGGAGCGCTGAGCATCGACCGCGCCGTCTTCGGCGGCACGTCCACGAACGAAGACGCGTGATCGCGGCCCGCGGGGGCCATCACTCCTTCATCTGACGGAGCTCGTTGCGCAGGATCGCGGCGAGTTCGTAGTTCTCGCTGACGATCGCCGCGCGAAGGCGCTCCTCGAGTTCGGCGCGCTGGCTGCTGGGCAGCCGCGGCACGAGCATGTCGCGCATCGATCGAAGGATCGCCACTTCGGGGCTGGCCTCGAAGCGGTTGCGCTGGCCGATCATGGTGTAGGCATCGCGCACGGCAGCCATGCCCGCGTCGAGTGCAGCAAGCGCCCCGCGATGATCCTTGACCTGCAGCGCAGCGGCCGCTTCTGCACGCGTGCGGGTCACGACCAAGCCCAGGCGGAGCTGCTCGAATGCAGCGCGATCCTCGGGGCGCGCCGCCCGCTCGCGCACGACCTCGATGAGGTCGAGATTGCGACGGCAATCGCGCGCGGCAAGGCCCGGGAACCCGGCCATCATCAGCGCCGTCGCGCGCTGCTGGTAGAGCCCGGCTTCCTGACGGAGCGCTTCGAGGCGCTCGGGCGCCAGCGGATCGGGCGCCGGGTCCTCGCGCAGGAGCTCAAGAAGGCTCTCCCGGCCACCGGGGCGCAGTCCATCAGGGCGACCGTCCATCTCCATCTGCAGGACGCCCAGGTCCAGGCGGACCTGCACCTTGTGGCGGCCATCGAGCCCCTGCACCACGCGCACCCGCGGCGTGGAAGGGTCAAGAGGCCATGAAGACAAGAGACCGGACAGGTCGTCCATGGCCTGATCGTAGCCTCGGTGCCCCCGGATCCAAGCGGGTTGGTGCCCAACCTTCCGGCCGGGACAGGTTTGCCGACGGCTGGTCAGGAATCTCTTGCCACAGCCACCGCTCCTGCGCTTAGGATTGTTGATCCATGGCCCGGTCAGAAGTCCAGTCCGAGCTCCAGTTGTACCTGCGAGAGGTCAACGAGACTGCCCTGCTCACACCTGAGGAGGAGAAGACTCTTGGCTGGCGCATCATCAACGACGGCTGCCTGCAGTCGAAGGAGCGGATGATCAAGGCGAACCTGCGCCTGGTCATCGCCATCAGCAAGAACTACGTCAACCGCGGGCTCACGCTGCCTGACCTCATCGAGGAAGGCAACATCGGCCTGATCCGCGCGGTCGAGGGCTTCGATCCCGCGCAGGGCGCGCGCTTCAGCACCTACGCGAGCTGGTGGATCAAGCAGGCGATCAAGCGCACGCTGATCAACGCCGTCCAGCCGATCCACATCCCCGCGTACATGGTCGAGCTAATCGCGCGCTGGAAGGACACCTCGCGCAAGTTCGAGGAGAAGCACGGGCGCAGCCCGAACCTGCAGGAGCTCTCGAAGGAGATGAAGCTCCCGGTCAAGAAGCTCGTCATCATCCGCCGTGCGGTGAAGGCGTACCAGGCCCCGAGCCAGGCGCCCATGGGTGAGGACGGCGTGGCGATGGACTTCGGGGACCTCTTCGAGGACACCCGCGGCAAGCAACCCGACCGCGAAGCGAGCGAGAACGAGGACTTCAAGATCATCCTCAAGCTGCTCGACTCGATCGACGAACGCGATGCGCGCGTCCTGCGCCTGCGCTTTGGCCTTGAAGGCCATGAACCCCTGACCCTCAAGCAGATCGGCGAGATCGTGGGCCTGACCCGCGAGCGCGTGCGCCAGATCGAGGTCGAGGCCCTGCGGCGGCTCAACCAGCAGTTGCACGACGACAAGCCCACGCGGTTCTTCCGCGGGCAGTCGGCGTAACGAGATCAATCAACGCAATCCCTGCAACGGGCCGTGATGCGGCGCGAGAGCCGTCTTGTTCTGCGGCAGCAGCATCAGCAGCAGCCGTGGCCCCGCCACACCCTTTCGGACACGTCTGCAGGCGGATCAGGACCGCGTCGCCGAGACGAACGGCATCTTCGTGACCGTGGCGGTGGCACTCTCGCGGCCCAGGTCCACGCTGACTGCGGTACCGACCTCGGCCAGCGCAGCATCGACGAACGCCATCGCGATCGGCTTGTCGAGCGTCGGGCTCAGGCACCCGCTGGTCACCCGGCCGACGACGTCGTTGCCGTGCTTCACCTGCATGCCCTGCCGCGCGCTGCGACGGCCATCGAGCACCAGGCCCACGAGCTTTCGCGCAGGACCCGCCGCGGCGATCCGCTGCAACGCATCCTGGCCGATGAAGCGGCCGGCCCGCTCGTCGTCCTGGCCCTTGTCGAGCTTGACCGCGAAGCCGAGCCCCGCACTGATTGGGTCGGTCTCCTCGTCGATCTCGTGGCCGTAGAGCGGCATGCCGGCTTCCATGCGCAGCGTGTCGCGCGCGCCGAGGCCGATCGGCTTGACCACGCTGTCGGCCTGCCCTGCGTTCTTCAGGAACATGCCCATCGCGAGCTGGGCCGTGCCCGCGCCGAGGATCACCTCGACGCCGTCCTCGCCGGTGTAGCCGGTGCGGCTCACGATGAGCTTGACGACGATCAGGTTCTTCTGCGCGAAGCGGTAGCGCTTGAGGTTGGGGATCTCGCGGCTCATGCCCGCGATCAGGTCCATCGCCTTGGGTCCCTGCAGCGCGCACATCGCGGTGGATTCGGTCTGGTCATCGAGCTTGAAGACCATGTCGCCCTTCGCGGCGGCGAAGTGCGCCAGGAGCTTCGCGCGGTTGCTCGCGTTGCACACGACGAGGAAATCGCTCTCGTCCATGCAGTAGACGATGATGTCGTCCAGGCAGCCACCGCGCTCGTTGCACACGATGCCGTAGCGGCACTGTCCGGGCTCCATGCCCAGGACCTGTCGCGTGCAGACCATGTCGAGGAAGCGACGCGCGTGCCGGCCGGTGAACCGGAGTCGGCCCATGTGGCTCACGTCGAAGAAGCCGGCGCTCGCGCGGCAATGGCGATGCTCTTCGATGATGCTGCCGTAGGAGAGCGGCATCTCCCACCCGGCGAAGTCGACCATCTTGGCCTTGTGCTGCAGGTGGAAGGAATGGAACGGGGTGCGCAGCAACTGGGTCGCGGTGGTCATGGTGGTCCTCGCTTGGAGAGCGATCATCGTAGACGCGCCGCCCGGCACCGGCCTGCCGCACGGGGGTATGCTCCATCCATGACCGCCCGGAGCGCGCCCACCCGCCTCGTCCACGCGCTGATGCGCGTGCTCGCGGTGGCGATGCTCCTCGTGGCGTGCCCGCCTGCGGCCGCGCAATCCATCGATGATGCCACGCTGACCGACCGGCCGGTGAGCAAGATCATCTTCGTCGGCCTCGACCGGGTGACCGAGCAGGAAGTCCGCAACAACATCCGCATGGCCTCGGGCCAGCCCTTCGATGCCAAGGCCGTGAAGGACGATGTGGCCAACCTCTACCGGCTCGGCCACTTCGACGTGGTGCGCGCCGACGCGGAGCTGCAGCCCGACGGCACCGTGCACCTGACCTACCGCATGGATGAGCAGCCGCTGGTCTCCGACATCCAGGTGATCGGCAACACGATCCTCAGCGACCAGGAGCTGCGCAAGGAGATCGGGCTCTACGCCGGCGGCCCGCGCGACGACTTCCTGCTTGAGCGCGCCGTGACCAAGATCAAGGAGCTCTACCGCGGCCGCGGCCACTACCTGGCCGAAGTCACGGTTGACGAAAGCGAGCTCAAGGACAACGGCATCCTGATCTTCCGGATCATCGAGGGCCCCCGCACGCGCGTGCGCTCGATCGAATTCACGGGCAATCGTGCGTTCCCCGCCAAGCGCCTGCAGGAGGAGATCCAGACGAAGGAGTGGGTGTTCCTCTTCGGCAAGGGCGACCTCGACGAGGATCGGCTCGCCGGCGACGTGGCCGCGCTTGACCGCTTCTACAAGGGTCAGGGCTACGTCGACGTGCGCGTGGACCGGCGCGTGGACGTGGTGCCCGACGGCAACGAAGCCAAGGTCGTCTTCGCGGTCGAGGAAGGCCGCCAGTACCGATTGCGCAACGTCACCATCCTCAATCTCGGCGAGGAGAAGGTGCCCGCGCTCACGAGCGAGCAGGCGCTGGGGCTGCTGCGCATCCGCCCTGGCGATGCGTTCCTCGAGACCCTGGTGAAGGGCTCGGTCGAGGCGGTGAAGGGCGCGTACCAGGTCATGGGCCACGCGGACGTCGTGGTGCAGAGCGAGTGGGTCCGCACCGGCGAGAGCCCCGAAGTCGATCTGGTCCTGAAGGTGCGCGAAGGCGGCGAGACGATCGCTGGCATCGTGCGCATCCAGGGGAACAGCCTGACGCGCGACAACGTGATTCGCCGCGATGTCATGATCGACCCGGGCCGTCCGCTCGATGCTCGCCAGCTCGACGAGGCGACCAAGCGGCTCGAACGGACCCGGCTCTTCGGCGATGTCCGCGTCACGCTGCAGCAGCCCGATCCGCAGGACCAAGGCGTGCGCGACATCCTCGTCGAGATCAAGGAACAGAACACAGGGTCGCTCAACTTCGGCGTGGGCGCGAGCACCGACACCGGCCTCTTCGGGCAGATCAGCCTGACCCAGCGCAACTTCGACCTCTTCGACACGCCCCGCACGCTCGACGAGTTCTTCGCCCAGCGCGCGTTCCGCGGCGCGGGCCAGACCTTCAACGCGTCGATCTCGCCCGGTGTCGAGGTGAGCAACTACACGATCGGCATCAGCGATCCCCGCCTGCTCGACTCCGAGTGGGGCGGCGGCATCAACGGCTTCTACCGCACCCGCGTCTACGAGGACTGGACCGAGGAGCGCTGGGGCCCCAACGTGCAGCTCTCGCGCCGGCTCGGCGAGCTCTGGACATTCACGAGCCGCCTCAACTGGAACCGGGTCGAACTCACCGACTTCGACTCGTCCACCCCCACCATCGTGTACGAGGAAGAGGGGCCCTACGACCTTGATTCGCTCACGTTCTCCTTCACGCGCACCAACACCGACAACGTGAACCGCCCGTCGCGCGGCACGCGCATCGAAGGCAGCGTGCAGCAGTACGGCGTGCTCGGTGGCGAGTACATGTACACCGCGATCAGCGGCGAATGGACCGGTTTCTTCACGCTCGCCGAGGACCTGATCGGCCGCAAGAGCGTGCTCAAGACGACCGTGCAGAGCGGCTACATCTTCGATGACGAGGCCCCGCTGACCGAGCGCTTCTATCTCGGCGGCCGCACCTTCCGCGGCTTCGAGTTCCGCACGATCAGCCCCAAGAGCGCCAGCTCCGGGCCGCCGGGGTTCACGACGCCGACCGTCAACGCGAATGGCCAGGCCGACGGCGACCCCATCGGCGGCACGTTCAAGTTCTTCGCGGGAGCGCAGTACGAGATGCCGCTCATCGACGAGTTCGTGAACTGGGTCGCCTTCTGCGACTCCGGCACGGTCGTCGACGAGGTCGCGCTCTCGGAGTACCGGGTCTCGGTCGGCATTGGCCTGCGCCTGTACCTGCCGCAGTTCGGGCCAGTGCCGCTGGCGTTCGACTTCGCGCAGCCGATCGTCAAGGAAGACACCGACCAGACGCAGGTCTTCAGCTTCTCCGCCGACCTGCCCTTCTGAGCGCGCACCGGGCCGCGCGGTCCGGGCATCGCTACCATCCGCGCCCATGAAGCATCGAACGTTCCTGCCCGCCGTGCTGTGCGTCCTCGGCGGCGCCGTCGTCGCCGCGAGCGCCTTCGCCGCCGGCCGCATCGCCGCTGCCCCGACCGCCGTCGCGAGCATCGACATCCAGAAGGTCCTCGAGAAGATCTCGGCGCGCGCCGACACCGAAGTCGAGATCTCGCGGCTGGCCGCGGCGTTCGAGAAGGACATCACCGACCGGAGCAAGGACCTCGAGGCGCGCCTGAAGGCGACCGAGGCCATGACCGATCCGGCGCAGGTGCAGTCCACGCGAGATGCGCTCGCATTGGAAAACCTGCAGCTGCGTGAATGGACCCAGCTCAAGGGCCAGGAGCTCGACCGCGAGCGCGCGCTCCGCTTCGAGGCGCTCTACCGCGAGATCCGCTCCGAGGCGCAGAAGCTCGCGCAGGTCGAGGGCTACGACTACGTGCTCGTGAACGACGGTGCCGCCGACATGAAGCGCGATCCCCGCAGCAAGGAGTCGTACTTCGAGCAGGTGCAGCAGCAGATCGCGCGACGCCGCGTGCTCGTGGCCAGCGCCAAGGACGACATCACCGACAAGCTCGTGCTGCGCATGAACAACAACCGCGCCGCCGCCACGCAGGCCGCGCCCAAGCCCTGATGCCGGACCACGGAAGGACCGAACCATGACCATCAAGACCGCCTTCGCCGCCCTCGTCCTCGCCGCACTCGCGGTGGTGGCCGCCACCGCCCCGTCGTCCGCCCCGGTGATCGGCACCGTCGAACTCGCGCGCGCGCTCAATGGCCTCGATGCCCGCGCCGGCCACGAGCAGCGCATGAACGGCGTGCAGTCGACCTTGAAGGACCAGGCCGAGAAGATGCGCGAGGAACTGCGTTCGCTGCAGGACGAACTCGAGTCGTTCCAGCCGGGCAGCCCCAACTTCGCCGAGGCCGAGCGCAAGGCGCAGGAAAAGGTCGGCCAGATGCGCGCCTTCGAGGAATACGCCAAGCTCAAGATGGAGTCCGAGAGCGCCAACTGGATCCGCGAGGCCTACGCCGAGATGCGTGCGATCGCCGGCCGGCTTGCTCAGGAGAACAACATCGACATGATCGTGCTCGATGATTCGGGCTCGCCGGTCGAGCCGGGCACCGTGCAGCAGGTGCTCGCGCAGCTCAATGTGCGCCGCACGCTGTTCGTGAACGCCAAGCTCGACGTCACCGACATGCTGATCCAGCGGATGAACGCCGAGTTCAAGGCCAAGCAGGCCGGCAAGTGATGCAGCGTCCCCGCACCAGCGCCGAAGTCGCCGAACTCGTCGGCGGCGAGCTCTGGGGGCCGGGCCACATGACCATCGATGGGCTCGACACGCTCGAGCTGGCGCAGGCGGGCCACCTCACCTTCATCGGCGAGCAGGCGTATGCCGGCCAGTGGGCCACCAGTGCCGCCGGCACCGCGCTCGCCACGCATGGGCTCACGATCGAGGGCCATGATCCTGCCGTGCGGGCCATCATCTGGGTGAAGGATGCCGACCGAGCGATGGCTGCCGTGCTCGCCGCCTTTGCGCCCGCGGTGCCCCTGCCGCCGGAAGGCGTGCACCCGTCGGCCATCGTCGAGTCCGGTGCCCAAGTGGGAACAGGCTGCCGCGTCGGTGCGAACTGCTTCATCGGCGCGGGCGCCGAGATCGGCGCAGGTGCGGTGCTCCATCATGGCGCGCACGTGGCCGCAGGCGCGCGCATCGGTGCGGGCTCGGTGCTCTGGCAGCATGCGGTCGTGCGTGAGCGATGCATCGTCGGCGCGCGATGCTCGGTCGGCGCCAACGCGGTCGTCGGCAGCGATGGCTTTGGCTTCCGTCCGGACGAGCGCGGATCGATCGTGCGCACGCCGCACATCGGCATCGCGCAGCTCGCCGACGAAGCCGAGATCGGCGCGGGCACCTGCGTCGACCGCGCGAAGTTCGGCGTGACCCTCATCGGTCCCGGCACGAAGATCGACAACCTCTGCCAGATCGGCCACAACTGCCGGATCGGCAAGGGTTGCGTGATCAGCGGCATGACCGGGCTTGCCGGCAGCGTGATCGTGGGTGATTGGTGCCAGATCGGCGCGGGTTCGGGCATCGCGGACCATCGCACGATCGGCAACCGCGTCCGCCTGTCCGCGCGCAGCGGCGTGATGCACGACATCCCCGATGGCGAGACCTGGGGCGGCCTGCCTGCGCAGCCGATGATGGATGCGTTGCGGCAGATTGCCGCGATCCGTACACTCGCGCCGATCGCGGGACGCCTGAAGCGCCTGGTGGCGGATCCGCCCAAGGGTGGCTGAGTCGACCGACGGTCGATTCGCCCCATGGCACCAACGCAAGCACCAGCCTCCGCACCCAAGACCAAGCCGCGCCAGCACACGCTGGCCGGGCCGGTCCGCTTGCGCGGCAAGGGCCTGCTGTCGGGCGCCGATGCGGATCTCGAGATCCTGCCTGCACCCGCCGGGCACGGCATCGTCTTCGAGCGATCCGATCTCGATCCGCCGGTGCGCATTCCCGCGCGCGTCGAGAACGTGGTCGTCCGCCCTCGCCGCACCGTCATCAAGTCGGGCGCTGCCTCGATCGAGACGGTCGAGCACTGCATGAGCGCCTTGGCGGGCTTGCGCGTGGACAACGCGCTCCTGCGCCTGCACGGCCCTGAGCTTCCGGCGGGCGATGGCAGCGCGCTGCCCTTCGCCGAGCCCATGCTGGCCGCCGGCCTCGTCGCCCAGGATGCCGAGCGCATCATCCACAGGCTGCGGGCTCCCGCCCTCTGCGAGGATCCCGACGGCGCGATGATCGCCGCGTTCCCCTCGGATGGCGAACTCATGCGCGTGGTCTTCGACCTTGACTACGGCAAGAACGCGCACCGCATCGGGCGTCAGGGATGGAGCTTCGACCTGGCCACCGGCGACTACATGCGCGAGGTCGCTCCCTCGCGCACCTTCAGCCTGAAGGAAGAGGCCGAGGCGCTGCTGGCTGCAGGGCTCTGCACGCACCTGACCCCGCGCGACGTGCTCGTGATCGGCGAGGACGGCCCCATCGACAACGCCTTCCGCTTCGACAACGAGCCGGTGCGCCACAAGGTGCTCGATGCCATCGGCGATCTCTACCTGATCGGTGCGCCCGTCCAGTGCCGCGTGCTCGCCTCGCGCGCCGGGCACGGCCTCAACCGGCGCCTGGGCCTGGAGATCGTGCAGCGCATCAAGGCCGCGAACCAGGCCGCGAGCCTCGGGAGCGGCCGCACCATGGATGCACGCGCGATCAGCCGCCTGCTGCCCCACCGCTATCCGATGCTGCTCGTCGATCGCGTGCTCGAGCTTGATGGCTCGCGCCGTGCGGTCGGCGTGAAGAACGTGACGATGAACGAACCGTTCTTCCCCGGCCACTACCCAGGCCAGCCGATCATGCCCGGCGTGCTGATCGTGGAAGCGATGGCGCAGCTCAGCGGCTTGCTGCTCGCGCAGACGCTCGAGCACACCGGCAAGGTGGCCGTGCTGCTCTCGCTCGACGGCGTGAAGCTCCGTCACCAGGTCTCGCCGGGCGACCAGCTCGTGATGGAGGCCGAGACGGTGACCGCGAACAGCCGCAGCGCAACCGTACAATGCCGCGCCTCCGTGGCCGGCAAGACGGCGGCCGAGGCCAAGATCCGCTTCATGATGGTCGACGCTGACGCAGAGATCGAGTGAACGAGCCGGGACACGCCATGCCGAGCATCCATCCAACCGCGATCATCGATCCCTCGGCCGACATCGCGCAGAGCGCGCAGATCGGCGCGTACTGCGTGGTCGGCGCCCGCGCCCGCATCGGCGAGGACTGCGTGCTCCGCCCGCATTCGCAGGTCGGATCGCTCACCGAGCTCGGCCGCTGCAACGAGCTGCACGCGTACTCGGTCGTCGGCGGCGATCCGCAGGACCTGAAGTTCCGCGGCGAGCCAACCTGGCTCGTGATGGGCGACTACAACCAGGTGCGTGAGCACGTGACGATCCACCGCGGCACCGGCAACGGCGGCGGCTACACGCGCGTGGGCAACCACAACCTGTTCATGGTCAACGTGCACATCGCGCACGACTGCGTGATCGGCAACCACACGATCATGGCCAACAACGTCATGCTCGCGGGCCACGTGCACGTCGAGGACCACGCCAACCTCGGCGGCGCGGTGGGCGTCCACCACTTCGCGCGCGTGGGCTACTGCAGCTTCGTCGGCGCGATGGCGCGCGTGCCCAAGGACGTGCCGCCCTTCATGCTCGTCGAAGGCAGCCCCAGCAGCGTGCGCAGCTTCAACCAGATCGGCATGAGCCGGCTGGGCCTTCCCGAAGAGGAGATCGAGGCCGCCAAGGAGGCGTACAAGAAGCTCTTCCGGCTCAAGGGTGGCTCGATCGTGGCCAAGGCGCAGGCGCTGCGCCAGCAGTTCCCGGGCTCCAAGGTGATCGCACGGATCTGCGACGCCGTGGCCCAGGCCGGGGATGGCGTCTACGGGCGCGCCATGGAATCCAAGCGCGGCGACGACAAGCGCGCCCGACGGTAGCGCGAGCCAGTCGGCCGAACGCGCCCGGGCCTCGTTCCTGCAACGGTCTTCAGCACCCCGTCGAGGGGTGTGTGGTGCTGCCTTCCCGGCGCCGGGTGGGCACGGCTAGACTGGGGGTCCGATGTCCACCAACGTCAAGGCGATCCGCGTCGACGAACTGATGCAGAAGGCGATGCAGAGCCTGAAGGCGGCCAAGTGGTTCGACGCCGAGCAGCTCGCCGTGCGTGCCCTGCAGTTCGCGCACGGGGATGCCGACTTCGAACGCATGGCGCTCATCGTGCCTGCCCTGCAGGAGGCCCGTCGCCAGCGCTTCCAGCTTGCGCTGGATGCGGCCAAGAAGACCGTCAAGGTCCTCGACAGCGAGCTCGGCGAGGAGCCGGTGCTTGCCCCCGGCGCGTACCTGCTCCAGCCGCCGCTCGTCGGTGCCGATGCCCGTCGCGCGCGACTGGCCAGCCTCGCCCGCAACCACGCGGTCGCCATCCTGTGCCGCGAGCCGACGAACGCCATGGGACTGGTGCCCATCGTCGCGATCGGCGGTGTCACCGTGCGCACGCGCATCAAGGGCTGGGGCAAGGCCGCCAAGGTCGACGTCCAGTGGTTCGTCGAGGCGATCGAGCAGCTCGGCGACAGCGCGATCGAGTCGTTGGACACCGGCCAGGAACCGGACCGACAGGTCGATGACCTGATGAACGCACTCGATTCCGTGCCCGAGCACGAGAAGCTGCATCAGGCGCTCGTGTCGTGCTGCAAGCTCGCGGCCAAGAGCATGCGCGATCGCCCTGCCACGCTGCCGGACCTCGACGAGGCGATCGACGAGTGATCCCGATGCCTTCGTGCGGCGGCTAGCCTGCCTGCATGCCCACCGTCCACGTCCTTGCCGGCATTCCCAGCCTGAACAACGCGCTGTACTGGCACATCCGTTTCCTCGTGGGCGATCCGACGGCGCTCGTCATCATGCGCGATGGAGGCCGCACCGAGAGCACCCTGATCATCAGGGACATCGAGATGGAACGCGCGCGCAAGCACGCTCGCGCGGATCGCGTGGGTTGCCCGGCCGACTGGACGCCCGCGGGCGGGCTCAGTGGCGACCGTGAGACGGCAACGGCGCAGGCCTTGGCCGAGTGCGTGCGCCGCATGGGCGCCACGGCCGTGACCTGCGACCGGTCCTTCCCGGCGATCTACGCGCATGAACTCACCCGCGCCGGCATCGCATGCACCTGCGATCCGATGTTCGGCGTGACGGAGCGGCGCAGCAAGGACCCGCAGGAGATCGAGTGGATCGCTGCGGCGCAGCAGGCGACCGAGTCAGCGATGGAGCTGGCGTGCTCGATGATCGCGCGCGCACGCGCCGGCGCCGATGGCGTGCTCACGCATGACGGAGCGCCGCTGAGCGCCGAGCGGGTCAAGCGCGAGATCGACGTGCACCTGCTCGGGCTGGGCTACGAGAATCCCGAGCCCATCGTGGCGCCGGGTCCGGTCGGCGCGGATTGCCACGACCATGGGCACGGCCTGATCCGCACGGGCGAGCCGGTCATCGTGGACATCTTCCCGCGCAGCCGCAGCACTCGATACAACGGCGACTGCACGCGCACCGTCGTGCATGGCGCCGTGCCGCCGGAGGTGGTGCGCATGCACGCAGCGGTCGTGGCGGCGAAGGCCGCGGCCACCGCAGCCACGCGCGCCGGCGTCACGGGCGATGCGGTGCACGCTGCCACGGTTGCAGCGCTCGCCGCGCACGGCTATCCGTGGCACGCGGGCGGCCCGCCCAAGGATGCGCGCGCCGATTGGTGCGGCCTGGTGCACGGCACGGGGCACGGACTGGGCCTTGAAGTCCATGAACCGCCGCTGCTTGCACCGCTGGGGCCGGACCTGGTCGTGGGCGACGTGCTCACGATCGAACCAGGCCTCTACCGGGCGGGCCTTGGCGGTATCCGCGTCGAGGACATGGTCGTGGTCGAGGCGGCAGGGTGTCGCAACCTGAATCGCCTGCACGAAGGCCTCGACTGGCGCTGAGCGGTGTGGAACGCCCACAAATCCAGCGCGATCAGTGCGTGAGCCGGCGGTACTTCACGCCCGCGCCCACGGCATCCTCGCCCAGGCGGCGACGACGGTCATCCTCGTACTCGGTGAAGTTGCCGGCGAAGAACGCGACCTTGCCATCGCCCTCGAACGAAAGGATGTGCGTGGCGACGCGGTCGAGGAACCATCGGTCGTGGCTGATCACGACCGCGGTGCCGGCGAAGTTCTCGATCGCCTCCTCGAGCGCGCGCATGGTGTTCACGTCGAGGTCGTTGGTCGGTTCGTCGAAGAGGATCACGTTGGCGCCCTGCTTGAGCATGCGCGCCAGGTGCACGCGATTGCGCTCGCCGCCGGAGAGCACATCGACGCTCTTGGACTGGTCGGTCCCGGTGAACCCGAAGCGCGCCACGTACGCGCGGCTGTTCACGGTGACCGGACCGAGCTTGAGCTCGTGGTCGCCGTCGGTGATCGCGTCGAAGATGCTCGCACCCTGCGGGATCGAGTCGCGCAGCTGCTCGACGTAGCCCGGCACCACCGTGCTGCCCGCCTCGAGCGTGCCGCCATCGGGACGCTCGGTGCCGATGAACATGCGGAACAGCGTGGTCTTGCCGGCGCCGTTGGGGCCGATGATGCCCACGACCGCGCCGGCCGGGATCTCGAAGTCGACGGCGTCGAGCAGCGTTCGCCCACCGATCGCCTTGGTCAGCCCCGTGGCCTTGTAGACGACCTGGCCCAGGCGCGGCCCGGGCGGGATGAAGATCTCGATCTCGGCGGCCGTGCGGCGCGACTGGTCGTCGCTGAGCATGCGCTCGTAGTTGGCCATGCGCGCCTTGCTCTTGGACTGCCTGCCCTTGGGGTTCTGTCGGATCCAGTCGAGCTCGCGCTGCAGCGTCTTCTGGCGCACGCTGGCCTGCTTCTCCTCGGTGGCGAGGCGCTTGGTCTTCTGGTCGAGCCAGCCTGAGTAGTTGCCTTCGTGCGGGATCCCCTGCCCGCGGTCGAGCTCGAGGATCCAGCCCGCGACGTTGTCGAGGAAGTAGCGATCGTGCGTGACCGCGATGACCGTGCCCTCGTAGCGGGCCAGGTGCTGCTCGAGCCAGCCCACGCTCTCGGCATCGAGGTGGTTCGTGGGTTCGTCGAGCAGCAGCACGTCGGGCTTCTGCAGGAGCAGGCGCGTGAGCGCGACGCGGCGGCGCTCACCACCCGAGACCTGATCGAGCGGCTGGTCCGCGGGCGGGCAGCGCAGGGCTTCCATCGCCATCTCGAGCTGGTTGTCGATCGTCCAGGCGTCGAGCTGGTCCAGGCGCTCCTGCACCTCGGCCTGGCGATTCATGAGCTTGTCCATCTCGTCGGGCTTCAGGTCCTCGCCGAAGCGCGCGTTGATGCGGTCGAACTCCTCGAGCAGGTCGAAGACATGCTTGGCGCCCTCGCGCACGACCTCGATGACGGTGCGGCTCTCGTTGGCGAGCGGCTCCTGCTCGAGGTAGCCGACCGAGTAGCCCTGCGCGCGCTCGACCTTGCCCTCGAACTCCTTGTCGAGCCCGGCCATGATGCGCAGGAGCGTGCTCTTGCCGCTGCCGTTCAGGCCCAGCACGCCGATCTTCGCGCCGTAGTAGTACGAGAGCGAGATGTCCTTGAGGATGGGCTTCTTCTCCACGGTCTTGGAGATCCCAAGCATGGAGCAGATGATGCGGGTGGTGCCCTTCGTGGTGTTGACGGCGTCCTTGGCCATGGGACGCGGACTGTACTGCGGGGGTGGTGGGAATCGGCGCGAGTTGCCGCGGGATTCGGGCGCTGGGCGACGTAGACTGCACGGGCATGGAGCGACCCACGACGGACCGACGACACTGGCCTGTCACCATCAGGCCGCTGCACGATCCCGCGGCAGACGCGCGCGACCGCGCGTACTGGATGAGTCGCACACCGGAAGAGCGGCTCGCAGCCGCCGAACTCTTGAGGCTTCAACATGACGGCCCACCATCCCGATTGGCGCGAGTGGCTCGAGTCGTTGAACGCGGCGAGCGCTGAGTACGTCGTGGTGGGCGGCGTGGCGCTGGCCTTTCACGGCATCGTGCGCTATACCGGCGATCTTGATGTGCTCGTCCACACGACCCCGGTCAATGCGCGCCGCGTGATCGAGGCGCTGCACGCTTTCGGCCTTGGCTCCCTCGACGTGACCGTGGGTGATCTTGAGAAGCCCGGCAAGGTGATCCAGCTCGGTTTCCCACCCGGGCGGATCGATCTCCTCACCGCCATCGACGGCGTGACGTGGGACGAGGTCGACGAGCGCGCAGTGTCGGGTACGTACGGCGGTGTACCGACGCGATTCATCGCTCGTGAGGATCTGATCCGCAACAAGCGTGCTGCCGGGCGCGCTCGCGATCTTGCGGATGTTGCGGAGCTTGAGGGCGGGTCCGGATCGGCGTGAAGCGATTGCTGGCCGTTGCAACGTGCCGCGGCGTGGGAATCGTGCCTTCTGCCGGGAACTCGTGGGTTTGAGCGCCGTAGAACGAGCGTGGAACGATCGCCCATGATGCGTGTGCTGCGTCGGGTTGCCGTGCTGATTGGCGGCGGTGCCCTGCTGGCGATCGGCGTTGCGATGATCGTGCTGCCGGGGCCGGCCGTGGTGGTCATTCCTGCAGCCATTGGGGTGCTGGCGATTGAGTTCGAATGGGCGCGCCGATGGCTGCGCTCGATCCGCGCGGGAGCTGCGCGGGCAACGAGCGCGCTCCGTGGGCGCACGGGCCGCGGGGCAGCAGACATCGAGGAAGCACGCTGATTGCAGCGGGATCGCTTCGTCGACGGTGGCATTGACGGCGAGCGCGATCGTGACTATGCTTTCGCTTCGCATTGCGGGGTAGAGCAGCCTGGTAGCTCGTCGGGCTCATAACCCGGAGGTCGTTGGTTCAAATCCAGCCCCCGCTATTTGAGGTGCCGCCCTCCGGCGGCACGAACCGCAGTTAAGAGTGA
>Ga0172367_10004633_pt1 | contig 17022 bp, 24 predicted proteins | sample Lak10m_FD_114542 | JGI IMG/M metagenome (GOLD analysis project Ga0172367, IMG submission 114542) | Freshwater microbial communities from Kabuno Bay, South-Kivu, Congo - kab_022012_10m | ecosystem: Environmental > Aquatic > Freshwater > Lake | place: Democratic Republic of the Congo: South-Kivu...
ATGGGCTTTATTTAATATTGGTCGTTTAGCTATCCAACAAGTTCAAAGATTATCACGCCAACGTTAATATATTAGCCGAAAATATTTTCAGTTATGATTGACTTTTAAAAATTACTATTATATTAATTAAAATTACAAAAAATCAAACTATGTCGCATACAGTTAAAATTTACGATACGTGTATTGGATGTACTCAATGCGTACGAGCATGTCCTACTGATGTTTTAGAAATGGTTGCTTGGGATGGTTGTAAAGCAGGTCAAATTGCTTCTTCTCCACGAGTAGAAGATTGTGTAGGATGTAAACGTTGTGAAACAGCATGTCCAACTGACTTTTTAAGTGTTAGAGTTTATTTAGGAGCAGAAACTACAAGAAGCTTAGGCTTAGCTTATTAATTAGAAAAATTTAATAAAAATAAAGGAATGATAATATATTATTCCTTTATTTTATGAAACCCAACCATAGCTGTGTAAACCCTTACCAAGGAAATTTACTCCTAGATAACAAATCCAAATAACAAAAAAACCTAATCCACCCAAAATTGCTGTTTTTCTACCTTCCCAACCTTTTGTAATTCGTGCGTGCAAGTATGTTGCAAAAACAAGCCACGTAATTAATGCCCATGTTTCTTTTGGATCCCAACTCCAATAAGAACCCCAAGCTTCATTTGCCCATACACCACCCGCGATAATCCCTATAGTTAAGAAAGGAAAACCTAGACCAATAATTCTATAACTCCAATTATCTAAACTTTGTAATAATTTTAATTTTCCTAATTCTGAAACATTGTTCTTTTGGGAAACAAATTTTGCTTCATAGTAATCCAGCATAATGTTATATAGAGGTGTCGATGTCTCATCTACCTGTTTTAAATCTACTTCTCGATATTGAGAAATAACTAAAAATAGAATACATAATAATGAACCCATTATTAATGTTCCATAACTTAATAACATCATGCTAACATGCATCATTAACCAATTAGATTGTAAGGCAGGTACTAAAGGACTTGCTTTTTGCATTTCTGGAGTAAGTGTTAAATTACTAAACCCATTAATTAATAAAGCTACAGGTATCAAAATTGCTCCTATTAATTTACTTTTAGTTTGTGATTCAACATACAAATATAAAGTTAAAAGTGTCCAAGTTAAGAATAATAAAGACTCATATAAATTACTTAAGGGAAAATAACCAGCTACAATCCATCGAGAACCCAGTATAAAGAATAAAAGTCCATTTGCAATTGTTGAAGCTAGTTTACCAAAATTAGATAAAAAATTAGTTTTATTAAAAAAAGCTAAATTAACCCAATAAGAAATCATTGCAATCAACAATATAGCAAAAACAATATTTGATAACGAATTTTGAATTTCATTCCAATCCACAAAATTTCTCCAATATAATTTATAATAATATGCTTTCTATTATAGTATTCTACTAAAAAGAATTTAAATTTATTAGTCTATTGAACTATTTTAAGAAATAAAAGTTTATACATAATATATCAAAGTAAGATACGATTGACATTCATATTTAACTACCAGTAATATAATCAGTAATTATAATAAAAGAAAATCTTACTTATGGAATTGTTAAGAAAATACGAAATAATGATCTTATTAACAGAAGAATTTAATGATAGTGAATTAAAAAGTTGGGTATTCAACTACGCTAAAAATTTAAGAAAATTTAATGTTAGTGATATTTCAGTAATTTCTCGTGGAAAACATAAATTAGCATACCCAATCATTAATAAACTAAAAGGAAATTATATTCAACTAAATTTCTCAAGTATGCCTAAATATATTGAAACATTTTTAGCTAGTTTAAAATTAGATTCGAAAGTTTTACGATATTTGGTTATAACAAAATAAAATGTTGTTTAATACATTATTTTAAATAATGTATTAAACAACATTTTATTTGTGTTTCCAATCATTTTATGTTATCATTCAAGCACTACTTATATCCTCAGTAGCTCAGTGGTAGAGCAATCGGCTGTTAACCGATTGGCCGTAGGTTCAAATCCTACCTGGGGAGTTTTTAAAAATTTTAAAGTTATTAATGGAAAATTTTGATAAATTAAAGATAGGTCCTAAATCTTTTAATTCACGTTTAATGTTAGGAACAGGAAAATACAGAACAGTTAGCGATGCTTTAAATAGTATTGAGAAAAGTGAATGTGAAATAGTAACAGTAGCTATACGAAGATTACCGGCAAATTTAAAAAATGACAATACAACGTTTTTAACTTCATTAAATTGGAACACACTTTGGTTATTACCTAATACTGCAGGTGCTCAGACAGCAGAAGAAGCGATTCGTATGGCATTCTTAGGTCATGAATTAGCTTGTCAATTAGGTCAACCAGACAATTTTTTTGTAAAATTAGAAGTTATTTCAGATCCAAAATATTTGTTACCTGACCCTATTGGAACATTAAAAGCAGCTGAATTTTTAGTTAAGAAAGGATTTACTGTATTACCTTATATTAATGCAGATCCAATGTTAGCATTACATTTAGAAGATTTAGGTTGTGCTACTGTTATGCCATTGGGTTCACCTATAGGTTCAGGTCAAGGTTTAAATAATTTATCAAATATTAAAATTATTATTGAAAATGCAAGTGTACCTGTTATTGTGGATGCGGGTATTGGAACTCCAAGTGAGGCTTGTCAATCTTTGGAATTAGGTGCTGATGGTGTTCTATTGAATACGGCGGTAGCACAATCTAAAAATCCTTCTCAAATGGCAGAAGCTATGAAGTTAGGAGTTCAATCAGGACGTTTAGCTTATTTAGCAGGTAGAATGGATAAAAAATATTACGCAAATCCCAGTTCACCGGTTGATCAAATAAGTCAGTTCTAAAAATTAGATTAATAGTAGAGTATTTTACTATTAATCTAATTTTTAAAATTATTCATTCTCTTTTTTCTTCTTTTTATCTTTAATTTCTTTTGCTTTAGTTCGATTTTCTTTTACGATATCATTGTACATTCGTAATAAATATGTTGTTTTAATTGGTCGTTGTTGTAACCACATTTTACCGAATAATAATCCTGTTACACCATTTACGATATCTTTCGGTAGTCTGTGACGTGCAAAAGCTATAAACCTAATGACATATAAAGCTAAATATAATCCATTTTTAATAATACTTACAAAGAATCTAACAATTGGATTTTTAATATTTGGGAATCGAAGAGGTTTAAATACAGGTTTAAAATCGTATTCAACGACTTCAACCTTCGGTTCATCTAAATCTACTTTTTGTTTTTCTAGAGTGACATTTTGTGTTAAAGCTGAAGGCAATACACGTTCACGTTCAGGACGTTTTGGTTTTTCCCATTGATTTATTGACTTGTCAAATTCATCATTACTGTTTACATTTAAATTTGCAGTTGTTGTATCAATTTTAATTGAAATTTCGTCTGTATATGTTTCATCATCAGGAATTCCAAATGGATTTTCATATTCTTGATCTAAATATTCAAATTTATCTCGAATATTAGTAAAATTTTCAACTTTTTCTAATTCAACTGCTACATCATTGGATGTCTTAATTGCACTAGTAGAGTATTTATTAGAGTCTACTGAAGAACTAAATAAACGGTTTACCATCATTTTACGCCCAGTTCTATCTGTATTTGAAATAACTACAGCATTATTTAAAATATCTCTAACCTCACTAACTTCTTTAGTAGCTTTCATTTCAGCTTTCAGTTGTTTTAAGGTTTTACGTGTAACAATAATACTAGTACCAGGTTTTAAATCTTCAGATAAGCAACGTTCTGCTAATTGGTCTTCTAGATAACTCATAATAACTCGACGTAAAGGTCGTGCACCATAAATAGGATCATGTCCTTCTTCTACTAATAATGCTCTTACTGGTTCAGTAACAACTAAATTAATACCTTTATCTTTTAATCGATCAATTAATTGTTTAATCATAATGGCAGAAATATCCCAGATATCGTGTTTTGATAAATGATTAAAAACAATTATTTCATCAATACGATTTAAAAATTCAGGACGGAAGAAATTTTTAAGTTCTTCTTTTACTAATTTATTTACTTTTCTTACAATTTCAGCATCTTTTTCTAATTCTGTTTCAGGTTCCCAATCTCCAAAAGGATTATCATTAATCATTAATTTTAATCCTGATCCTTTAACATCATCTTTTGATTTTATACCACTTTCTCGTTCAATAATTTTTGAACCTAAGTTAGTTGTCATAACAATCATAGTATTTGTAAAATCAATTACTCTACCTTTTGAATCTGTAAGTCGACCATCATCTAAAATTTGTAATAATAAATTAAATACATCTGGATGAGCTTTTTCAACTTCGTCTAATAGAACTACAGAATACGGTTTTGTTCGAACAGCCTCTGTTAATTGTCCACCTTCATTGTACCCAACATATCCTGGAGGTGAACCTATCAATTTAGCTACAGTATGTTTCTCCATATATTCTGACATATCTAACCGAATCATACTACTTTCATCACCAAACATATATTCTGCAACAGCTTTTGTTAATTCTGTTTTTCCAACCCCAGTTGGACCTGCAAAAATAAAACTAGCAATCGGACGATTTGGATTTCTTAAACCAACACGAGCACGTCGAATTGCATTTGAAACAGAAATTACTGCTTGTTGTTGACCAATAATTCTCTCACGGATAATTTGTTCCATTTGTAACAAACGTTCTGATTCAGAACCTGTAATTTTATTAACAGGAACACCAGTCCAATTCGATACAACATTTGCTACGTCATTTTCTAAAACTTTATCAATTTCTTTTCTATTAAATCCTCGCATTTCATCAGCTAAAGCTGATTGTTTCATAATTCGAATATGTGTTCTTAATTCCATTTCTCTATCAAATTGATTTTGAGCAAGTGAGAAATTATGTGTCTTCATCGAATTTTCTTTTTCTTTAATTACTGTCTGAAGTTCATTCATTAAGTTTCGTAAACCTTCAGGTAATCTTCTATTTTCTAATCTAACTCTAGCACCAGATTCATCTAATACATCAATAGCTTTATCTGGTAAAAAACGATCAGGAATATATTTATCTGATAAGATAGCTGCTTGTTCAATAGCTTTTCGATCATATGTTAATGTATGATGTTGCTCAAATTTAGGCTTTAAACCTTGTAAGATTTCTATAGTTGTTCCTACACTAGGTTCTTCTACTACTACAGGTTGGAATCGACGTTCTAAGGCAGGATCACGTTCAATATATTTTCGATACTCATCTTTTGTAGTTGCACCAATACAACGGAATTTACCACGTGCTAAAGCCGGTTTTAAAATATTGGCTGCATCTACAGCACCTTCAGCTGCACCAGCCCCTACAAGTGTATGAATTTCATCAATAACAATAATAACAGCACTATCATTTTGAACCTCCTCAACAATTCGTTTTAATCGTTCTTCAAATTCTCCACGATATTTTGTACCAGCTAAAATAGATCCCAGATCTAATGCCATAATCAAACTACCATCTAAAAAATCTGGTACATTTTCATTTAATATTAATTGCGCTAAACCTTCAGCAACAGCTGTTTTACCTACACCAGGTTCTCCAATTAAAACTGGATTATTTTTTGTTCTTCTTGCTAAAACAGCAATTAGATCATTTATTTCTTTTTCTCTTCCAATAACGGGATCTAATTTTCCATCAACAGCTTCTTTTGTAATATTCTCTGAAAATTCATCCAAAGTTGGTGTTTGACTTCCTTTTCGTTCACGTTCTAATAAAAATTTTTCGGCTTGAGTTAATGGTCGTAAAATTTCTTCTTGAGTCTCTTCGATATAACTAAAAATGATATCTCTTAATTTTTTGGTATCTACCCCTAATTTATCAAGAGTTCTCATAGCAACTCCATCAGTTTCTCCTAATAGTGCTAATAAGATGTGCTCTGTTCCTACAAAATTCTGTCCAAGATCTTTACCTTCATTTACTGCCATTTCTAATACTCTTTTAGCTCTCGGAGTAAAAGGTATTTCAGATGCAACAAATCCTGTTCCACGACCTATGTACATTTCTATTTCTTTTCTAGCTTTTTTTAATGAAACTTTCATTTTTTTTAAAGCCTTTGCTCCAATTCCATGACGTTGTCCTATTACACCTAAAAGAAGTTGTTCAGTACCAACAAAGTTATGGCCCATTCTTCTAGCCTCTTCCTGAGATAGCATTATTACTTTAATTGCTCCTTCTGTAAAACGTTCAAACATAATTTAAATTTCCTTTTTATTTAAAAAATGATTTTGATGATGGGAATATTTATCAACTTAAAAAATTAGTTAATTTTATTTAGTTGATTTTAGATAACATTATACAACTTACTAATAAAAATTAACTAATTTTTTAAAATTAAAAATCTAGGCGACACCCAGATTCGAACTGGGGATCGAGGATTTGCAATCCACTGCCTTACCACTTGGCCATACCGCCTTTCACTATAAACTATTATTATAACAATTTAAAATCTTAAATCCTAGTTAAAAAATTGAAAATGTTAGATTAATTTAATCTAACATTTTCAATTTTTTAACTAGGATTTGATACTGCTAATTTATAAAAAACCCCAGAAGGTAAATCTGCACTAGATAACAAATCAAATAGGTTATCATTATTGTCAGAATTATAATAAATTTCTAATATTCTTTTATGAGTTCTTACTTCAAAATGTTCCCTTGAATCTTTATCTACATGAGGCGAACGTAAGACACAATAAATACGTTTTTTGGTAGGTAATTTAACAATTCCTACAGAATTTAGTTCAATATTTTGTAAAAGATTCATCATTTTATTACACGATGAATTTAATAATTCATGATTAAATGATTCTAATCTGACGCGGATTTTTGAATTTATCATAAATAATAGGTTTAATTATTTAACAATTTTAGAAACAACACCTGCTCCAATCGTACGACCGCCTTCTCGAATTGCAAATCTCATTCCTTCTTCAATTGCTACAGGATAAATTAATTCTGCAGTCATTTTAATACGATCTCCTGGCATTACCATTTCAACTGTTGTCCCATCATCAGATGTAAATTTAGTAATAGCGCCTGTAACATCAGTTGTTCGTACATAAAATTGTGGTCGGTAGCCTGTAAAGAATGGAGTATGACGTCCACCTTCATCTTTTGTTAAAACATATACTTCAGACTCAAAATTTGTATGTGGAGTAATTGTACCTGGTTTTGATAATACCATACCACGTTGGATATCGTCACGTGTAGTACCACGTAATAAAATACCTACGTTATCACCAGCAAAACCTTCTTCTAATGTTTTTTGGAACATTTCAATACCAGTAATTGTAGTTGTTTTTGTATCAGTAATACCTACAATTTCAACACTGTCACCTACTTTAACAATCCCACGTTCTATACGGCCTGTAGATACAGTACCACGTCCTGTGATTGAGAAAACATCTTCAATAGCCATTAAGAATGTTTTTTCTGTATCACGTATAGGTGTTGGAATATAAGAATCAACAGCATCCATTAATGCATAAATTTTATCTACCCATGGATTATCCCCTCGACGTACTTGAGGATTAGCTGAGATTGCTTCAATAGCTTGTAAAGCTGAACCAGGACAAATTGGAATATCATCACCTGGGAAATCATATGCAGAAAGAAGTTCACGAACTTCTAATTCAACTAATTCTAATAATTCTGCATCGTCAACTTGATCTTCTTTATTTAAGAAAACAACGATATCGGGTACACCAACTTGTTTTGCTAATAAAATATGTTCTCTTGTTTGAGGCATAGGACCATCAGCAGCTGATACTACTAAAATAGCACCATCCATTTGAGCTGCACCAGTAATCATATTTTTTACGTAATCAGCGTGCCCTGGACAATCTACATGGGCATAATGACGTGCATTTGTCTCATACTCTACGTGAGCTGTATTAATAGTAATACCACGAGCACGTTCTTCAGGTGCACCATCAATATCAGAATAAGCTTTAGCAACACCATTTCCTTCTAAAGCCATGGTTGCAGTAATTGCAGCAGTTAATGTTGTTTTACCATGATCTACGTGACCAATTGTACCAATGTTAACATGCGGTTTTGTCCGTTCAAATTTTTCACGTGCCATAATTTAAGTTTTAATTAGATAAATATAAAATGTTTTAAGGCTTTTAGCGAGATATTAAATATAACTTTAATATCGGAAATGAGCAAATGCTTTGTTAGCCTCTGCCATTTTATGTGTTTCTTCTTTTTTCTTTATAGTATTACCAATTTCATTAGATGTGTCAATAATTTCATTCGCTAATTTAATTGCCATAGATCTACCTACACGTTGATTTGAATAACGAATAATCCAACGTAATGATAAATTTGTTGCTCTAAATCCACTAACCTCAATAGGGACTTGATATGTTGAACCACCTACACGTCGTGCTTTAACTTCAACAAGAGGACTAGAATTTTGAATAGCTTTTTCAAAAACCGCAAGTGGATCTTGTTCAGTTTTTTTTTTAATAATTTCAAAAGCTTGATATACGATATTTTTTGCTAAATTTTTTTTTCCAGATTTTAAAATTCGAGCAATAAGTAAACTTACTAAATAACTATTATAAAGAGGATCAGGTTGTGGAAATCGCTTTTTTGATATATTTCGACGAGACATAATTATTTATTCAATATTTATAAAACTATATATTTATTTAACTTTAGGTTTTTTAACACCATATTTTGATCGACCTTGAGTTCGAGATTTAACTCCACCCGTATCTAGTGCTCCACGAATGATATGGTATCGAACACCAGGTAAATCTTTAACCCTTCCACCTCTAATTAAAACTACAGAATGTTCTTGTAAATTATGACCAATTCCTGGGATATAGGCTGTAACTTCAAACCCTGAGCTTAATCTAACCCTTGCGACTTTTCGAATTGCAGAATTTGGTTTTTTGGGAGTTGTTGTATATACACGAGTACAAACACCTCGTCTTTGTGGACATTTAACTAAAGCAGGACATTTGGTTTTTTTTTTAATTTGAATACGTCTTGATCGAACTAATTGTTGTATAGTTGGCATATAATTGAACTTTTAATTTAAGATCTAATTTTTTATTAATCTGTATAATCTAATTGATATTTTTTCATAAATTTTTCTACCCTTCCTTCACTATCAATCATAACCGTTGTATCGTTATAAAAAGGATGATTTCCTAACCATATATCAATTTGTAATTCCCGTCTTGTTGAACCAATAAAACAAAGAGGTTTTCCATCACAAAGAATTGGTGTTTGAGAAAACCATTGAGGATGTATATCAGCTTTTGGCATATTTTTTCTGTTATTATAAATTTAACGTTTAGAGTATTGAGGTGCTTTTCGAGCTTTTCTTAAACCATATTTTTTCCGTTCTTTAATACGTGAATCTCGTGTTAAAAATCCATAAGGTTTTAAAATTTGACGATTTGTAGATTCTAATTTACATAATAATCGAGCAACTCCTAATCGGATTGCTTCTGTTTGACCTGTAAGACCACCACCTTTCACTAAAGCAATAATATCAAATTGATTTTCTAATTGCAATTTTTCTAAAGGAGCTTTTACCATATTTAGGTAATTTGAATTGTATTGTAAATATTTCTCGCCTGGAACTTTATTGATAATAATATTACCTCCTCCCGGTACTAGAAAAACGCGAGCAATTGCTTCTTTACGTTTTCCTAATCCAAGATTATTTTTCTGAAAAATTAATTTTGTATCAGAATTCATAGAATTTTTAATTAAATTAATAGTTACTTTATCTTTTTATTTATCGTAGAAATGAGAGAATCAAAGGAGATTTTAAATAACTTTTTTACTATCAAAGGATAAATTATTTAAATCTAATTTAATTGGGTTTTGTGCCTCATGTGGATGAGTTTCACCACTATAAATATTTAATCTTCGCATTAAACGTTTTGTTTCTGTAGTTGATAACATTCCTTTAATAGCTCGCTCAATAGTAAACTTTGGAAGTGAATCTACGGCATTTTTAATAGTTAAAGCACTACCAACACGACCAGGATTATTAACAATGTAATGCTTACTATTTTTGTTTACTATAATAGCATCAGCATTTAGTAAAATAATATAATCACCAATGTCAGTCGATGGATAATAATGGGGTTTAATTTTTCCTTTTAATAATGCAACAATTAATGTTGCTAAACGTCCCAATTTTTGATTTTTGCAATCAATAATAAACCAATTTCGAGTTTCATATTTCGAACTTGGTAAAAATGTTTTGTTTAGGGAATTCATAAATTTTTCTTTAATTAATTCTTAATACAAATCTATAATTAATCATTCTGAATATCTTTTTTCAGAATAATATTTAATTTATTTTTTAAGGTTGAAAAAACTTCGTCAGCAGATTTTCGGCCAAAATTTTTAAGTTCTTGTAATTGTTCTGGAGAATATTGTAATAAATCTCCCACAGTATTAATTTTTGCTTTTTTTAAACAGTTATATGCACGAACTGATAATTGTAATTCTTCAATGGCAATGTTTGTATAAGGTTCTATAGTTAACGAATTATTATTCAGTTTTGTTTCTACAATTTCGTGAGTATTTTTTGTTTCAATCAAAGAAGTAAATAAACTAATGATTATTTGACAAGCTTTTTTTAAAGCTTCGATAGGTTTAATACTTCCGTTCGTCCAAATTTCAATAAATAATCTTTCTGTAATAGAATTTTCATTATCGTAAACATTTTCAATTTTAAAATTAACTTTTTGAACAGGCATAAATATACTATCAATTTGAAGAAAACTTTTATCTTCATCTATAAACATTTGTGAAGCTAATTTATAACCTGTTCCATGTTCAATTTTAAATTCTATTTCTAAATTTATTGAACTTGAAATAGTAGCAATGTAATGATTTTTATTAACGATCTCTAATCCGGTAGGTAAACTAATTAAATCAGCTGTAACAACTAACGGACCCTGAACTTTTAAACGACCAAATTTTATATCTCTTATATTACTTTTAATTACTATACCTTTAAGATTCAATAATATTTCTAGAATATCTTCACGAACTCCCGGAATAGTAGCAAATTCGTGTCGAATTCCAACAATACGAACAGCGGATATAGCAGCACCTTCTAAATCACCTAATAATACTCTCCTTAAATGATTTCCAATAGTTATTCCTTGCCCAGGCTGTAAGTCATTGATTAAAAATTGTCCATAACAAACACCTGACTGAAGTTTTTCTGATTTTAACGGCTTAAAATAGAAATTGGTCATCTTAAAAATTAATTAGAAATTTAAAAATTAAACACGACGTTTTTTAGGTGGTCGACAACCATTATGAGGAACTGATGTTATATCTTCAATTGAACTTATTTCAAATCCAGCAGCCTCAATAGCCCGAATAGCTGTTTCACGGCCAGAACCCTGACCTTTAACTAAAATTTGAACACTTTTCATACCTGTACTAACTGCTTCAAGAGCAGCTTTTTCTGCGGCTGTTTGAGCAGCAAATGGAGTACTTTTTCTTGCACCTTTAAATCCTGAGCTTCCAGCAGAAGCCCATGAAACTGTATCACCTACTAAATTTGTTATTGTTACTATAGTATTATTAAAAGTCGATTGAATATGAACAACACCTTTAACAAAGTTACTTTTATCTTTTTTATTTGTTTGAGCCATGGAAAAATAAAATTTTAATGATTAATTCAAATACTTTTATTTCTTTTTATTTGTAACTGTTTTCTTTGAGCCACGTCTTGCTCTTGCATTTGTTCTTGTACGTTGACCACGAACAGGAAGACTATTACGATGACGTTTTCCTCTATGACAATTAATTTCATTTAATCGTTTTATATTTAAACCATTAAATCTTCTAAGATCTCCTTCTAATTTTAAGTCCAAAGTTGGATCTTCAATAGCTTCACGTAAAGCAACTGTTTCTTCTGTTGTTATATCATTCGTTCTTGTTTCAGGGTTAATATTTGCTACTTGGATAATTTTTTTAGCCGAAGTAAGCCCAATTCCATGAATATATGTAAGAGCGTATGCAATTCGTTTATTTTTTGGTAAATCAACACCAACTAATCTGACCATTATCTTAACTCCTTTTAAATATTATCCTTGACGTTGTTTATGTTTTGGATTTGAACAAATTACCATAATTTTACCATGTCGTTTAATTACACGACATTTATCACACATTTTTTTAACTGATGGTCTAACTTTCATTATAAATTTTAATTAGAATCTAAATATATTTTTTTTTATAGATATTTGAATAAATAATATCATCGACTTCTTTCGAAATATCAACTAAAACCCCTGCCATAATTAATAATGAGGTTGTACTTAATCCATTCAAGCTTGAAACTTGTAATATAACTTCAATTACATTAGGAAGAGTAGCAAGTAGTGCTAATATAACTGCACCTAAAACTGTTAATCTATTCATTACTTTTTTTAAATAAAAAGTCGTTTGAACACCAGGTCGAATTCCTGGAATTGTTACAGCCATTTTTTGTAATTGATCTGCTATATCTTTTGGATTTAAAACTATTGTTGAATAAAAAGAACTAAATAATAGTATTAAACCAAAATAAAAAATCCAATAACTAATTTTTCCAAGAATATTTATGTTACTGATTGGAATAAATAATTGAGGAAATAACCCTAAATTATTTATATACCCAGGTAACACTAAAACTGTAGTAGTTAAAATAATGGGCATTACTCCTGCTTGATTTAATCTAACAGGAATATAATTATTAACTATATTTGATGATCCTATTCTTCGTTGATTTAACTGTTTTGAGGAGATAATTGGGATTCTACGCACACCTTCTTGTAATAGAACAATCCCACATAAAGAAAGAAAAATTAAACTACTAATAATTATTATTGCTGGAATAGTTAAATTTTGTAGATTTTCATTTATTAAAGTTTTGCAAAGATTCGGAAAACTCGAAACAATATTAGTATATATAAGTAAAGATGCTCCATTACCTAAACCATAATCTGTAACTAGTTCACTTAACCATAATACAATCATGGCACCAGTAGTTAACCATACAACTATTTCAAATAATAACTGTGTATTCCAATTAAATAATATAGGTCTTAAATAAAGTCCTAATCCTATACTTTGAATTATTGCCCAAATTAATGTTACAAATCTTGTTAAACGATTTAAAGATCGACGTGCATTCAAATCACCTTCTTTTTGTAATTTTGATAAAGCAGGTGAAAATGCTATAATTAGTTGAATAAAAATTGAAGCATTAATATAGGGGAATATATTTAAAGTAAAAAGACCAATTACAAAAGTATCTTTACCGGAAAAAGTACTAACAATATTTCTTGCAAATGGATTATTTTGAATATAAAGTGCTAAGTCTGTATGATTAATTCCAGGAATCGGTAAAAAACTACCAATTCGAATAAATAAAATGACACCTAAACTAATTAGTAAACGTTGTAATATAATACGAAGACTTATACTATTAAGAATTTTCACTGATTTATTTTCAATTCAACTAAATGATTATTATTGTATTGTTTTTTAGAATCTTAATGAAATTACAAATTTCTTCTTTTTTCTACTTCTTCTTTTGTTGTTAATTGTTCTAAACCAGCAATCGCAGCTCGAGCATTATTTAACAAATTATTTGATCCTAATTGTTTTGCAATTACATTTTTAACTCCTGCAACTTCTAATACAATTCGAACAGCTCCCCCAGCAATAACACCGGAACCTTCAATGGCAGGTTTCATAATAATTCGACAAGCGCCAAATTGCCCTACAGTATCATGTGGAATACTTAATGATTTAGTAAGAGGAAGAGTTATTAAATTTTTACGACCATCTGTTTTTGCTTTTTTAAAAGCATTAACAACGTCATCAGCTTTTGCTACACCAACTCCAACTTTTCCATTTTCATCACCAAGAACAACAATAGCACGGAAACTTAATTTTTTGCCACCTTTTGTTACTTTTGAAACTCGACTAATTTTAATTAATCGCTCTACAAATTTTGGTTCTTGTAGTTGATTATTACGTCGTGAATTTTTTTTCAATTTATTTAGTTGTTTTAAATCACTACTCATAAAACTTTTTAATTTTCTTACTTTTTTCTAATTGTTGAATTAAAATTGAAGTCCACCCGCTCTGGCTCCATCAGCTAAAGCCTTAACTCTACCATGATACAAATAAGGGCCACGGTCAAAAACAATTTTAGTTATATTTTTTTTTAAACTAAGTTCGGCTAATTTTTCACCCATAATTCTTGATGCTTCGCAAGTTCTACCATTATGGATTTGAACTTTTATTGTACGATCTAAAGTAGAACAAGATACTAAAGTTCGTGCTGTTGTATCATCGATAATTTGAGCATATATATTTTCGTTTGAACGATAAACCGATAAACGCGGTCTTTCAGTTGTACCTTTAATTTTGCCACGTAAAGAATCACGTTTAAGAATTTTATATTTATTTGGTTTTAAACGTTTATTTTTGTTTTTTAACTTTAATAAAGTTTGTTTTGAGAATTTCATAATTCTAACTTGTAAGTTTAAATAGTAAAAGATAATTTAACTTTTGAAAATTTTCTAAAAATTAATTTATTTAGAAAATTATTTTTTTGATTTTCCAGATTTTCCAGATTTCCCAGATTTTCCTACTTTACGAATAATCTGTTCATTCTTATACAAGATACCTTTTCCTTTGTAAGGTTCTGGACGTCTCCATGATCGTATTTTAGAAGCAAATAATCCTAAAAGTTCTTTATCACATGATTTTAAATTAATAGTAGTATTTTGAATTACTTCTATTGTAATAGGCTTTGGAATTTCAATTTTAACAGGATGACTATAACCTAAATTTAAAGTAATTTCTGTCTGATCAACGGCAGCCCGATAACCTACACCTTTTAAAACTAAGGTTAATTCAAATTGTTTCGAAACACCAATAACCATGTTATTAATTAAAGTTCGATACAAACCATGAAGAGATTTAAAATTTTTTGTATTGTCTTTTAATAGAACATTTAAAATATTTTCATTATGAGTAATTTCAATAATTTCAGGAATTGTTGTTTGTAATGTACCAAATTTTCCTTTAACTGTAACTTCTGAACCTTCACAATTAATTTCAACATCTTTTGGTACTTCTATAGGTAATTTTCCGATACGTGACATTTTAGAAACTCCTTATTTTACCATATATAACATAAAACTTCACCGCCGATACCCAATTCTTTAGCTTTCAAATTTGTCATTACTCCTCTTGATGTCGAAATAATAGCAATTCCTAAATTATCTAAAACGGTAGGCAATTTTTTTGAATTTGAATAAACTCGTAAACCTGATTTACTAACTCTTTCTAATTTTCCAATTACAGGTTTTCGTTCTTTTCCTATATACTTTAATGAAATTAGTAAGTATTTTCTCTTATTTTCCTCGTAATTTTCAAAGTTTTCTATAAATCCTTCTTCCTTTAATATCGTTGTTATTGCTAACGCCATTTTTGTCATAGGAATTTGTACAATTTGATGCTTTACCATATTCGCATTTCGAATACGTGTTAGCATGTCTGCTATATTATCTGTTACCACCTTTTTCTCCTTCTAAATTATAATTTTTTCTCAATTTATTCTTGAGACCAACGTTTTCTTTTTAAATGTCGTTTACGATCCCACACTCGATTAATATCCGCAAATGAAGAATGTTTATCATAATAACCACTATCATTTAATGGAAAACGTAAGAATCTGAAAAGAATTAATCCATTTAAAATACGATCCATAGTTGTTGATCGATATTTTGGTAGACAATTATCTAAAACAAGAGTAATTGTAAATCCTTGGTTTTGATCTACATCATCATAATTAATTTCAGGAAAAATTAATTGTTCTTTTAGACCAAAAGTAAAATTACCTGCTTTATCAAAACTTCGTAATGAAAAACCACGAAAATCTCGAATTTGAGCAAATGTAAAGAAAATTAATTTAGTTAAAAATGCATACATTTTTTCACCACGTAAAGTTACAGTCAAACCTAATTCCATATTTTCTCGAATTTTAAAACCTGCAATCGCTTTTTTTGATCTTGTAATTACTGGTTTTTGACCTGTTATTTTTTCAAATTCATCAATACTTTTTTTTAATAAGTTTGTATTTTGAGCTGCTAAACCTAGACCACGATTAATTTGAATTTTTTTTAATTTTGGAATTGTATGTGGGTTTTTAAATAAATTAGGACTGTTTTTCAAAAGAATTGGTTTAATACCATTTTTATATTCTTCTTTAATATCATCAAGCAAGCTATAAATTTCAGAAATTTCTTCTATTGAATGTTGATTTAGCATATTATTTATTATTTAGATAATTTCACATTTGAATGATGAATAGGTGCTTCAAATTGCTTTATTTCACCAACTTCATTTTCAGTTTTAGGTTTTATATGTTTAAATTTAAAATTAACACCTTTTACAATAATTTTACCCGTATTTTTATTTATGCGAATTACTTCTCCTGTTTCATTTTTATGAAATCCTGAAATAATCGTAACGTTATCTCCCACTCGTACATGTATTTTTTGTTCTTTAATCATTTATAAAACCTCCGGTGCTAACGATACAATTTTTGATAAATTTTTGTCACGAATTTCACGTGCAACAGGTCCAAAAACACGAGTACCACGGGGATTATTATCCATATTTACAATTACACCTGCATTATCATCAAATCTAATATACATTCCATCAGAACGTCTTATACTTTTACATGTTCGAACAACCACTGCTCGAACTACATCTGAACGCTTAACAGGCATATTTGGAATAGCTTCTTTCACTACTGCAATGATAGTATCACCAATTTCCGCATACTTTTTATTACCACCTAGAACCCTAATACACATAATTTTTTTAGCACCAGTATTATCTGCTACTGTTAACATTGTTTGAGGATAAATCATAAAAGTATTTTTAACTAATTAACGATGA
>Ga0172367_10004635_pt1 | contig 17018 bp, 22 predicted proteins | sample Lak10m_FD_114542 | JGI IMG/M metagenome (GOLD analysis project Ga0172367, IMG submission 114542) | Freshwater microbial communities from Kabuno Bay, South-Kivu, Congo - kab_022012_10m | ecosystem: Environmental > Aquatic > Freshwater > Lake | place: Democratic Republic of the Congo: South-Kivu...
GATTGGCAGGTACATCATTATTGCCAATTATAACCTCTGAAAACGCTGGTGCATCACTAGACCCGTCTAATACTATAACTCCGCTATCAGTAAAAACTTTTGGCACTGCAGCAGATAAATTTTCTAATTCTAAATCTGTAGTGGCGCTTAATGAATCAATGTAAATAGATTGTGTGTTAGATGCTTCAGTAATTACACCCGAATCTATTTTAAAAGTATTGTAAGCACCATTTGCATTATAACCGGAAATGTTATTAACAAAAAGATTTTCGAGATATACATTTGTTGCAGTTACGGAATTAGAAATGCTAAGTTTTGATGCAGTTAATGTATCATTAATATTAATATTATTTCCCGAAATAGGTAAGAAAGGAAGATTGCCAAAATCTATTAAATAAAGACCGTTAGGTGTTTTTATAGTAAAATAATCACCTGGCGCAACTTCTGGTATTTCAGGCAAATCTGCTAAATTGACAAAATTAGAGGTGTTTGACATTTCAAATATTTAATATAATATATCAAAGATGAAAGGAAAAATTGGCATAGGTGTCATTACTTGTGACAGACCAGAAATGCTGAAAAGGTGTATTTCAACTATTGATAGTAAATGGTACGATAAACTCGTGATTGTTAACGACGGCAATGTAAAAATAGAAACAAAAAAATATGAAATTATTAATAATGAGGTTAATTTAGGCGTAGGTAAGTCTAAGAATATTGCTCTTAAAAACCTCATGGAGTCTGATTGCGAGCATCTGTTTCTTGTTGAAGATGATGTTATTTTTAAGGATAATGCATTTAATGCTTATATTGAAGCAAGTCGTGCAACCAGGGTTAAGCATTTTAATTATTGTCTTCATGGACAGGATAATAAACTTGGTAATAACCCGAACCCGAGAAAAATTATAGATATAAGAGGTGTAAAAGTAGCTCTTTATTTTAATGTTTATGGGGCTGTGAGTTATTATCACCGCTCAGTTATTGAAGATGTTGGTTATATTGATGAGGAATATATTAATGCTATGGAACATGTTGACCATACAATGCATTTAATAAAGAAAAAATACCACCCACCTTTTCGATGGTTTATAGACCTAGAGAATAGTAATAATTATATCCAAGATCAAGACTACAACCACAATCAATCTAAAATTAGATCTGGTAATTGGATTGCTAATTTTCGTAAGGGCGTAGAAAGATTTAAAGAAAAATATAATATTGATGTTACTAACCCCATGCAGCCATATGATGATATTGATGCTGTTTTAAAGTATTTTAAATCGCTGTGAAAATTGGTGTAGGAATAACAACGTTTAATTCAGAGGAAGTTTATTCCAATCTTTATGAATCTCTACCAAGAGATAAAATAGATGTCCTTGTTACTGTAAACGGTGGCAAAGAATATAAAAACAAATACACAGATAGTCATTGGATTCAGCATTCACAAAATTATTACCCATCTACATGTAGAAATGATTGTTTAAGATTTATGCACGAAAGAGATGTTGATTATTTTGTTACTATAGAGGATGATATGGTAATAAAAGACAAATCTATTTTTGAAAAATATATTGAAGCTGCAAATATATCAAAGATAGGTTATTTTTGTTTTGTGAGCACATCTTGGGGATCTGGTACCCCCGAAAACAGAACACCTAAAATTGAACTTCAATATAGTAAAGATGTTTCAATTTGCTTATATCCTAATATGTGTAATGAATTTACTTTTAAAACAAAAAAATGTTTCGAGGAAACTGGTCTTTATAATAATAATTTTAGATTTCTTTTCGATGTTGAAAATGTATATAGAATTTCAAAAACAATTCATATGCCAGGATTTTGGTGGTTTCCAGATTTAAAAAATTCTGATAAACTAATAATGAACAACCCTAATTCACAAACACGTATAAATGCAGGCGGTGAAAGGGACAAGAAGTTAGGGCCTGAGTATGAGTTGTTTAACAAAATTCATTCTATAAATATCCCAAATATTCCACATAAAACAAAAGAAGATATAATTAATCAAATTAAAAAATGAAGATTGCTATAGGTATAAATGCATATAAACCTTACGACCAATTATTAAAAAGAGAGTTATTTTGTGTTGAGAGTTTAAGAAAGCTAAAGAAGAAATTTTCTAATATAGATTTGTATCTTATTACTTTTGAAGAAGATAATATTTACTATAAAGATTTTAAGACAATTAACAAGTTAAAGAAAAAATCTAATAAACTTATTAAAGAATATTTTTGCCAAGATTGGCTATCAAAAGAATACAACTCAAGAAAAAAAGACATAGATGAAAATAAAAGAGAAATGCCTATAGTAAATGAAATATTTGATGTTATGTCAGATTTAGACAGTGATTATTTCTTATTTACAAATAGTGATATTATAATTTCTGATAGATTTATAAAACAAATTACTGATGAATATGAATGTTACCCCGCTAGTAGAGCCTGTATACGTGATATAGACTCTTTTACTGATACACCTGTAGTTGATTGCTATGCAGTCCATGGATTTGATGCATATGCTATTAAAAATACTGTATGGAAAAAAGTATCAAATAAATTAAAACCATTTATATTGGGTCACAATTATTGGGATACATATTTTTTTACAATGTTAAATTGCTTATGTAAGTGTAAGAATTTAAATAAGTTACCTTTCGTTTGCTATCATTTACCGCATGGTGGTTGTTCGAGTGATAAAAAATTTATTGAAAATATTTATGCTGAAGATGTATTTACACGAGACCCTATAGTTAATAAAATTTGGTGGCCATATGTGTATAATGTCTTGGAAAGACGACCCACTGTTAATGGCTGCAAATGGTACCAACCGTTTGATAACGAGCTTGAATTAGAGCAAATTTACTTTAAAATAAGATAATGAAAATAAAAGCTTATACACTCTTTACGCCATCTCATGAGAAGCTTTTAAAAAGTTGTTTATTAGAATCATTTATATACTCACCAAAAATTGATTTGACTATTATTAATAAACCTCAACTTTGTAAAACTGCAGAATTTGGTACAGACGGTTGGCATGCTACTATGAAATATAAAGCAGATTGTTTTTATGAAAATTTAAAAAGAGTAAATGATGATGAAATTTTTATGTTTATTGATCCCGATATAGTTGTTTATAGAGATTTTTGCGATGATATTATTCAAAAAATGGAAAATATGGATGCTCTTTTCCAGAATGATGGCCCGGGCGGTATTAATACAGGTTTTTTTGCAGTTAAAAATAATAAAAAAACACGCGCATTTTTTAATACAGTTAGAGGAAATTTAGAGCATTTTGAGGAAGAACAGAGAACAGCTAACTTTCTTCTTAGAAATTTACATGCATACCCCGCTATTCAAATTAATTGGGGATTGTTACCCTGGGAGTATTGGACTTACGGTCAAATTGCTGGTATGCCGGACGGAAAAGGTAGTCTGAAAGGACATTGGGACGGCGTTGATAAAACATTTAATATACCTAAAAATATTTTTGTACATCACGGTAATTGGACTAGAACCTTTAATGATAAATATAGAATCTTAGATGTTGTAAGAGAAAAAGTGCATGGTAGTTAATTTTAAAAACCTTCGCGTTCCTGCAACATACCCCACATACCCGCCATATCATAAAGGGGATTATCTGGAAGAATATTTTTATAAATTTTATAAAGAAAATAAAAAGGAATTTGATAATACTGGTTATACTTATATTCCGATATTCTGGACTAACGTTTATATAACTGGTAAGAATACTGATCTTCTTCAACCATACTTGGATGCATTACCTAGAGATATAAAATATTTCACAGTCTCGCAACACGATGATGCTGTATCACAAAGGCTACCACCAGATACTATAAGCTTTGAAGCAGGGGGAAACAGTTTTGAGGCGGGCGGTAAGAGCGGTGGTGTGCCTATACCATTAATTTGTTCGCCTATAGATACAGCTCTAATAAAAGAGACAAAGAAAGATATCTTCTGTTCGTATGTCGGATCAATTTCAAATCAAGCACACTGCCGAGTAGCGTTATATAAGATGTATATGAATGATAAGGAGTTTTATTTTTCTGAGCCTCGATATTGGACACCCACTGTACCTGAAGATAAGTTTAAAGAGTTTATTGATATTACTCAGCGTTCTATTTTTAGCTTATGCCCCAAAGGCTATGGCAAGCAAAGCTTTAGATTGTATGAGGTAATTCAGCTTAATTCTATACCTGTATTTGTTTACGCTTCACGATGGCTTCCGTTTGAAAAATTTATTGATTGGAATAAATTTTGTGTAGTTATGCATGAAAGCGAAATACCTAGTTTAAAGACAAAACTTAAATCTTACAATGAAGAACAAATTAATAATATGTTGACTTATGGTAAAAGTGTTTATAATGAATACTTCACTATGCATGGGTTTTCAAAAAATATATTAAGATACTTAAATGAAGTCTAAATTGCCACTTTTTTACTATCAACCTAACCAAGTGCCTTATCTCGAGAAAAGCCTAGAGCTTAATAAAAAAATATTTGCAAATATACTTGTTTTAAAAAATCCGCAACATCAAACGTTTGATAGTGTTTATAAGCATATGTGTTTTAATCATGAAGAATTTGAAAGATTATGCTTTAGAAGATTTTTTGTTATGCTTGATTATGTAAAAGAAAATAATATCGATAAATTTTTATACTGTGATTCTGATGCTATTTATCTCAAGCAATTAGATTTTGAAAGTTTGTTGGGCGAGCAAAAATCTTTACTTTGTAGACCTAAGGAACAGGCGCAGTTTGAGGATGTTGTAGGGGCACATTTTTCAATATGGACAAAAGAAGGTTTAGAGAGTTTTTGTAATTTTGTTATCGATACGTATACAAAAAATATTAAACTTCTTGAACCAAAGTGGCAATGGCATGTCAGTACATCTACCGGTGGTGGTATATGTGATATGACCTTACTCTTCCATTGGTATAAAGAAAAGAGAAGTCTTCTTGAATATTACAATGGTGGTACTTTTGATCGCACAATAGGTATTTCTGATAATTATATTAAAAATGAATTTCAGAGAAAAAATAATATTAAGCAACTAAAAAAGAAAGAGAATGGCATTTTTGGAATAAACAAAGATAATGAAGAGATAGAATTCTATGGATTGCACTTTCAAGGCGATAATAAAAGATTAATGAGTCTATTATAAATGAAGAAGATATTTCTTACAATGCCGCATTATAGCGGTGAAAGATTAAACCTCTACAAAACATATGTAGAGCCGAGAAATAAAAAATTCTGCGAAATTCACGGCTATAAGTATGTTGCAACATCTCCTGATAAGCTTACTGTATTTCAATTGTTTGATGGTATAGCACCAAGAGATAATTTTATGTTTTTTCGGTGGAAAGTTATTGATGATGCAATTCAAACAGGAGCATTAAAGGACGGTGACATTGTAACGCAATTTGATTGTGATGTATATATTGCACAATTAAAATATAATTTTGAAACCAAGAAAAGCTTTACATACGCTATTGATTCAGGTAATACACATTGTTTAGGAATTTTTTCACTAAAAATAAATGAGTTTAGTAAAAAGTTAATCAAAGCGTTTATAAGCCAAGAAAGGTATAAAGCTTGCAGTACATATCAATTGTTTACAGAGAACGGAAATACTAATTGCTATTATTATGCAAACGATCAGCACGCTTACTATCACATGGCAGGTATAAAGCCGCACAGCTGGAAATCTTTTCTAGAATTGCCCAACTATGGGTTTCATTCTCTTAAAACACCAAATACACTATTTAGTGTACAAGAATTACTCGATAATGTAGAGGTTTTAGGGCCTGAATGGAATACAACACACTTAATTGAAGAAACGGGTGATCATGGCAACCCAAATACATACGATATTGTGCGCACAACAAAAGATCAAGTTATATATAGACATTTTGCAGGCGGGCAAAACTGGTTATTTAAAGAATGGGCGGAGTATAGTAAGAAATACGATTTATGAAAATAGATCACATTTACGTTGTGCATTATAAGAAGTTAACGGATAGAAAAAAATATTTAGAAGAAACCCTACCCAAATTTGGCATACCTTTTGAGTTTAGATCATTGTATGATAGAAGTTCGCCGGAACTTTTTGATAGTAAATATTTTGATCCTTCCGAAAAAAATTTAAAAGTTCGTAATAGTGTTGTACATAAAACAAACAAACCTTGTAATATTGGACAGGCGGTTTTATGTGATACAGATAGATGGTTAGGTTATAGGGCTAATGCATTAGAGCATTACAAGATTTTTGAACACGTTGCTTTAAATACAAATTACCAAAACGTTTTAATACTAGAAGATGATGTGCAGTTTCCACCCCACTTTTCTTCTGTTCTAGAACATATTTTAAAAGTTCTTCCTCCTGATTATGATGTATGTTATATTGGAAATGGTTGCAACTTACAATTACCTTATCATACAGATAGCATAGTTGGTCTTCATCCACAATTTCATAGTAGATGCACAGATTCCTATATAATAACTAAAAGCTCTGCTGAAAAATTTACTAAAACAATCTTACCATTTTTTGGTGCTGCAGATTGGGACTTAAACTATGTACAGGCATTACATGATCTTAAAGTTTATTGGTCTACTGTACCAGCAGTATTGCAGGGTTCGCAAAATGGTGTATATACCAGTTCATTTTAATTTTGAGTTGATTTATAAGAAAAAACTGTTAATAATTATATGATAGAGCTTATAGATTTTGTTGAAGATATAAAAATTTTTAATTATAAAGGATTAAGAACATCGCAAAAAGCTGGGGTCGAAAAAGCATTTGATGTGCTTGCAAAAGAAACAGAGAAAAATCCATTCAAAAGAATTATTGAAATAGGTACTGATTACGGTGGTCTTACAAATCTTATTGCTGATCATCCTGTATCTGCAAATGTAAAGAAATTATTTACTTTCGATATAAACCCAACAAGATTTATTTCATATAATTCAAAGATAAATTTTATTAATATAGATGTTTTTCAAATAGAAAAAGAAATTGGTGATTTAATTCAAAAACCTGGACGCACATTATTTATATGTGATGGAGGCAACAAGAAGCACGAGTTTCAAACTTTTCAAAAATATTTAAAAAAAGACGACGTAATTATGGCGCATGATTATGCCCCAAACAAACAAGTTTTTCTCGAAAAATATCTAAATAAAATCTGGACATCGCATGAGTTTGAAGATAGTTATGCAGATTTTGTAACGCTTGAACCCTATTTACAGGATGTGTTTGCAAATTATGTTTGGTGTATTAGAATAAAAAAAGATTAATATGAAGCAAAAAACTGCGTTAGTATGTGGTGCAGGTGGATTTATAGGTACTCATCTCGTAAAGAGGTTGAAAAAAGAAGGATATTGGGTAAGAGGTGTGGATATTAAAAAACCTGAATTTTGTGATACAGATGCAGATGATTTTAATTTATATGATTTGAGAAATGAAGAGCTAGTCCGCAAATCTATAATGGTTGACTCTTCACCAGTTAATGAAATTTATCAATTAGCAGCTGACATGGGTGGGGCAGGTTACATTTTTACAGGTGAAAATGATGCGAATGTAATGCATAATTCTGCATCAATTAATTTGCATATCGCAGCAGCATCAAAAGATTTTGGCGTAAGCAAAATCTTCTATAGCAGCAGCGCCTGTATGTATCCCGGTCACAATCAACTTGATCCCGATAACCCTAATTGCGAGGAAAGCTCTGCGTACCCCGCCAACCCTGATAGCGAGTATGGGTGGGAAAAACTTTTCAGCGAGAGATTATATTTTGCTTTTAATCGTAATTATAATTTAAATGTACGAGTTGCTAGATTTCACAATATTTTCGGACCTTTTGGTGCTTGGAATACGATTAAAGCAAAAGCACCAGCAGCAATATGTAGAAAAGTTGCGTACGCAAAAGATGGTGATGAAATTGAAATTTGGGGCGATGGCCATCAAACAAGGAGCTTTTTATATGTAGATGAATGTGTTGAGGGTATCTTAAGACTTATGGATTCCGATTTTATCGGTCCTGTTAATATTGGTTCAGATGAAATGGTAACTATTGATCAGCTAGTAGACATGGCTGCAAATATTGCAGGTAAGAGAATTGTTAAAAAACATATAGAAGGACCTACAGGAGTAAGAGGAAGAAATTCTGATAATAGACTTATATTAGAAAAATTAGGCTGGAAGCCTTCTGAACCATTAAAGTTTGGTTTGGAAAAAACATATAGATGGATCGAAGAGCAAGTTCGTATATAATAACAGAATGATTATTGAGCAAAAACTTTACGACGGTACCCTCCTACATTCACGCTTTGCATATAAATTTTTTAGAGATAAGACTTTACCTATAGGTAATATAATTGCATTTCGCGCACCTATGGTTGTTGAAACAGAGGGAATGATAGATTCGGAAGACGTTTTAAGCGGAGAGTTCATCTATAGTGATGATGCAATTAATTTCTTATGGGAAATACCTAATTTAGACGCGTTTGGAGCTGTTTCTTATCAAAGATTACTAAACACACAAATTGCAAATATACTTTCAACACATTATATTAATGCACCTATTGAGATGAGAGGCGACGATATGATTGTGCATAAAGAACATAATCAAGGAGGTGTTGTACAGCAACATGGTAAATGCAGCGTTAGTATTACATATACAAAGAATAATGTAGCTCTTGGACATACTGGAATTAATGTAAGTGCAGGTAAGAAAGCGCCAGCTTTTGCATTCTCAACAAATCTAACTGATCAGCAAGCAACCGATTTTATGAAAGATGTTATTACGCTATTTTATAACTTAAATGATGATATTTTTATCGCAACAACTAAAGTAATCAGTTAATGGAAACTATTTTTGATTTTTTAAATTGTATTTTATATACAAAGCAAAAAAAAAGTTTAAATTGTGAGAATAGCAATACATACTCTCCCTTTATGATTAATAGGTGGTGCAGTTTTTACTCTAATAATATTAATAATATAATAAATTTAACCACAAATAAATTTACTAATTTCACTAAAGAAGAGCATTTTAAATTTTTAAAAAATTTTTTGCCTAAAGTACCTTTTCGTAAAATATCTTATGTAAAGAAGAAAGTTCAAGATGATGAGCAAAACCCTAATTTAGAAATGTTAGCGAAAAACCTTGAAATTTCAAAACGCGAGATAAATCATTATATCCTATGTCAAAAGTATCTGTAGACGTTCTCGGACCGGTACCAAAAAGCTTGATTGATTTTTCTGAGCTTCCAAAAAATACATTTGATTCTGTATTTATGGGTTACAACTTAAAGCAAGTTTTGGATGATGTAATTCTTGCTATTTTTATTGATGAATCAGATAACGGTAAAGAAATTATACGTAACGGTATTCTTGTACCAGTAAATGCAGAAACAAAAGCGTGGCGCTTAGGTAAAGTTGTACTTGCAGGTCCTTCAGTTCGTCACGCAAAAATCGGCGACGTTATTTGCTTTCCGAATAATATGGGAGTACCTATTACAAATATTGAAGTTGATGGTTATGGTAAGGTAGGCAAAGGAATTTTTATTAACGAGCAACGTATATTCGGTATTTGCTCAACACGCAAGGAGAATGAGAATATCCCTGGGGTCGTTAAAAAATCTTCTAGAAAATAATGTTTGTGAGATAAAGTTTGCTAGAAGACGGCCGGTTGAGGGAGAACCAGCGACTAGACGAATGTTGTGTACGAATAGCGTTCAATTACTTAATAGTATAAATGGTAAAGTCTTATTAAATTACAAGCAACCAAGACGAATGCCTAAATTTAATCCTTTGAATAAAAATCTAATAATTACGTGGGATATTTTTATGCAAGATTTTAGATGTATAAACATGGAAAGTTGTGAATTAATAAAAACTATTCCTGTTGTTAATGATGAGTTTTGGAAATATTTTAATGAAAGTTTAAGATTTATGTCAGTAGCAGAAAAAGAAAGGTTTATGACCACATGACAAATATTTTAAAATTAGAAAAAGATATGTCTTCTATTTTTCAAAAACATTTAAAATTTAAAATTAATAATAAAATTTTAAAGGAAGGTAGATTAATACTTTTTTCATTCAAAGAATTTTATTTACATTTTAAATTACATATTTCGAACAATAATTTTAAATACATTGAAATACCTTACCCTTTCAACTATAGAATAGAACACAACACTATATATTTTGACTATACAAATAAATCATTCTCAAAAAATAATACTGAAATTGATTTTCTTATAAAACTTTTAAAAAGACATAAACATTCAAAATTTTACGATAATACCTTGATCATTGAAGTTTTATAATAAAATCATTAAGTGCAAAAAAAGTTAATTTCGTATTTTCCAGACGAGTATTCGCCTAGCAAGAGTCAAATTCAACTTATCAATGGTGTTGAAAAGGCTTTTGCAAAAGGAAAAAAATTTGTTATATGCTGTGCACCAACAGGCACCGGTAAAAGTTTTCTTGGCAAAACGTTAGCTAATTTAAGCTCTCACCCTACAAAATCCTATAAAGAACTTATAACCAGTTATAACGCTTTTAGACAAGATTATAACGGCAATTATACCTATGAAGCGGAAGCACGTAAAGAACCACCCTCCGGTACTTTCGTCCTCACAATAACAAAATCACTACAAGACCAATATCTTAAACTTTTTACTGATAGTAAATTATTGAAGGGAAAGACAAATTATCAATGTCAGGTAGATTTAAGCTTTGATGTTGAATCGGCACCCTGCGTTTTGGTTAATAAATTAAAAGAAGATTGTTGGGAAAAAAATTTATGCCCATACTACAATGCACGTAATATTGCACTTACAGAAAAATTTTCTATTTTAAATTATAAAATGTTTTTATCATTGCCTTCTCATGTAAAAAGAAAAAATTTTATTGTTTGTGATGAAGCCTCTGAGTTAGAAGACGAACTTGTTAAACAATTTTCTGCATTAATAGAATATGATAAGCTAAAAAATTACGGATTTGAAATTCCCGCTTTAGTAACAGAAAGCCAGCAAAAAACACGCGCATGGTTATACGATATTATATTTCAACTCGGCGAGGTTATAAATACACTTCAAAATAGATACAATAAAAAAATTACTAACCTATCTCCTATAGACAAAATTAAAATTAGATATTTAAAAAACTTGTTTAACAGCCTCACCCTTATTGAAACATTATGGGATGAATGTGAATTTATAATTGAAAAAGATATAAGACGGGTTAACTTAACACCATTAAAAATAGATAAGCTTGCCAAATATATTTTTGATTTTGGTGAAAATATTTTACTAATGTCAGCAACTATAGTAGATCATAAAAACTTCGCTAAAACTTTAGGTATAAAAGAGAGTGATTATGAATATGTTGAGGTTGAATCAACATTTGAAGCATCTAAATCACCAATTTATGTAACGTCTAAAAACAAGTTAAATTATAAAAATATTAAAACTGAATTGCCTATTATAGCTGACAAAATAAAGCAAATATGTCAATTTCATAAAGATGAGAAAGGCATAATACATACACATACTATGGAAATAACAGAGTATTTAAAAAATCGGTTTATATCTGAGAATAGGTTTTTATACAGAGATATTAGTTCTAAGAATGAAGATATATTAAGAGAGCATACAAACAAAGCTGATCCTACTATCTTGGTTTCGCCTTCATTAGGTTTAGGTATAGATTTAAAAGATGATTTAGCAAGATTTCAAATTATTGTAAAATTACCATATTTGCCGTTATCATCAAAAAGAATTAAAAAGCTATTTGATATAGATAAAAGCTGGTATATTGATAAGATGTTAAATGCGCTCGTCCAATCATGTGGGCGCGCAACTCGTAGTAAAAATGATTATTCTACGACTTATATATTAGACGGTAATATTGTAGATGTTATAAAGAAATACAAGGAAAAATTACCTAAATATTTTGTTGATCGCTTCGTTTAACAATATAAATACCTTATATGGGTCAAATAGGTTTAAATGGGCAGGCTTTAGCGCTACACAATATAAATACAAACGGGTTTATATATAGAACGGGGGATAGCACCTTTACAAGAGCTACTACAGGCGCAACAACAGCTAATAATTTACCTATTTTTAGCGATGTGCCTGGTAGTAGTACTGCAGCAGGTACACCCGGTATGATGGCGTTTGACGCCAACGGTACCTTTATGTATGTGTGTACCGGCGCAAATCTTTGGGCTAGAGTAGCTCTACAAGCATATTAATTAAAAATTTATATAATAAGATATAAATATTATTATGGCACTACGTCTTTTAGTCGAAACTCCTTCTCCAGAAGAATTCGAATATATTTTGGAAGATAAAAATTCTAAAGGACCTTCAAATTTATTCATAAAAGGCCCCTATATGATGGCAGAGGGTGTTAATAAAAATAATAGAATTTATGATTTGAAGGAAATGTCGCGAGAAGTTGGTAGATATACAGATGAATTTATAAAAACAAATAGAGCCATGGGTGAACTTAATCACCCTACTGCTGCAGATGTAAATTTAGAGAGAGCATGTCATTTAGTTACAGAGCTAAAACAAGAGGGTAATATTTTTTATGGCACATCAAAAGTTCTTTCAACACCAATGGGTATGATAGTGAGAGCTTTAATACAAGATGGGGTAAAAGTTGGTATGTCATCTCGGGCTCTCGGTAAGCTAGAAGAGCAAGATAATGGTGTTAATAGAGTAACTGAAATGAGATTAGTTGCTATTGATTGTGTTGCAGATCCATCGTTTTCTAAAGCTTTTGTAAATGGAATTCTAGAATCTAAGCAATTTGTTGTCAATCAAGATGGCAGATATGAAGAAATTTATGATGAGTTTTCTAGCAAGATTTCCAGACTACCTAAAAGAGATTTAGAGTCGTTTTTAAAAGAACAAATTTCAACGTTCTTTAAAAAAATGACACTTAACAAATAAATATTAATATGCAGAATACAGACAAGACTAAATTAGAAATTAGCAAATTTGTTAAAGCAATTTCTGAAAAAAATTATGCCGCGGCTAATAAATATTTAAAGAACGCAATTCACGAGAAATTAAAGCAAAAAATTTCTCAAGTTGCAAAATAAACAACTTATGAAAGAAGTAAAAGATGTACTAAAGAGCGCAGCAAAGGATATCCTTACAGAGGAAACCTTAAACGAGCTACAAAATATTTTTAACGAAGCAGTTTCCGAAAAAGTAAAATTACATGTTGAAAAGGCTCTTCTTGAACAAGATGAAGATTATTCAACAAAACTAGAAAAGCTTGTAAATGCTCTTGATGCAGATCATACTGAAAAATTGACTAAAGTTTATGAAGCAGTAATTGCAGATCATACTGCAAAATTGCAACAAGTTGTAAGCAAATATGAAAATCATTACAACAAAGACGCAGACGGATTTAAAAATGGTTTAATTGAAAATATTTCCAATTACTTGGAACTTTATATTGATGAAGTAATACCTGCTTCAGCAATTAATGAGGCTGCAAAGAATAAGCGCGCTGCGAATATTCTAGAGCAACTAAAGAACATTCTCGCTGTCAACGAAGCTGTTGTTAACGATTCAATTCGTGAGGCAATCGTTGATGGTAAGAAGCAAATCGATGAAGCTAATAAAAAGCTTGAAGCCGTTCTCGCTGAGAACAAGGAATTGAAGTCTAGGATCGAAAAGATCGATGCAAATAATTTTGTTGCAGAAAAGACTTCAGATATGAAGCCTGAAGTAGTTGAAAAAGTTTTCAAACTACTAAAGGGTAAAGATCCAAAGTTTGTTAAAGAAAACTTTGATTATACTGTTAAAATGTTTGAAAAAACAGAGAGCGAGCGGCTTGAAACTCTAGCTTCAGAAGCAGTAAACGAATCACAAGCTGTTGAAGTTGATCGTCCAGTAATTGAAGAATCAACTAAACAAGTAGTAGAAGAAAATGTTGAGACAGATTCATCTGCTGCCTTCTATCTAAAAGAACTTAGCAAGTACTAAAGAGTTTCTTGAGGCATTTGCCTGAAAAGAATTAAATTGGTCGACTTTTTGTTTTGTGGAGAAACTTATTCTATATGAAAAAAGTTGTACGTCCTTCGCAGTCATACATTGACGAATCAAGAGCATCAGCCCTTCTTGAGAAGTGGAGTCCAGTATTGGATTACACATCCAAGAACGTAACTGCTATTGAAGACGATCACACTCGCTTAAACACAGCCATTCTCTTGGAAAACCAAGAACAATGGTGTTTGCGTGAAGCGGGTCCAAACGCTGTCCCAGGTTTTCCTAACCAGGCCGGTGCTAATGCTGGAGCTACTAATTCTTCAGGCGGCGGTTCCCTAGGTTACTTCGGAACTTCCAACTGGCAGAATAACCCAGCAGGCACACCAGGTACAGATACCTACGCAGCAGGTGATTACCGTCTTCCTAAGATCTTGATTCCGATGATTCGTCGTACGTTCCCAGAACTTATCTCTAATGAAATCGTTGGCGTACAGCCAATGTCCGGCCCAGTAGGGTTGGCATTTGCTCTACGTTATCGCTATGAAAACACAGCACTTGGTAACGGTGTAGATGGTCAACCATCAGCAACCGGTACTACAGAAGGCACTGACTATGGTGCACCAAACGCCGCTGGAACAAATGATCAGGAATTGGGTTACCAACTCCTAGATACTCGTTTCACTGGCACTTCATCCGCTGGTCTTTCCGGCATGGGCAACTCATCGTTGTTTGATGTTATCGGCCAAGATCAAGGCGTTGCAAGAATTCTCAAGAACTTCGAATTGACAGGTCAAATTCCTCAGATCGTTGTTTCTTTCGAGAAGACAGCAGTTGAAGCAGGCACACGTAGATTAGCAGCTCGCTGGTCCGTAGAATTAGAGCAAGACCTTAAGAACATGAACGGTATTGACATCGACACCGAGTTGACAAATGCTATGAGCTATGAGCTTCAAGCAGAAATCGACCGTGAGATGATCATCCGCATGATCCAGGTTGCTCTAAATGCTGGTGCAAATACAGGTTATTCTGTATGGAGCCCAGCTTCTGCAGACGGCCGTTGGCTTGTTGAGCGTAATCGCGACTTCTATCAGAGACTAATTATCGAAGCTAACCGTATTGCTGTTCGTAATCGTCGTGGTGCTACCAACTTTGTTGTTGCCACCCCACGCGTTTGCGCTATCCTCGAAATGCTCCCTGAATTCCAGTGGGTACCAGTACAGGGTAATGTAAATACACAGCCAGTTGGTGTAGCTAAGGTAGGTTCATTGGGCGGACGCTTTAACGTATATCGTGACACACGTACTGAGGCACAGTTTCAAACCGGTCTTCGTACCGCTCAGCTCGAGTATGCCCTATTGGGTTACAAGGGTCCTGAGTTCTACGATACAGGTATTATCTATTGCCCATACATTCCTGTCATGGTACAACGTACAATTGGTCCAAACGATTTCGCTCCCCGTGTTGGTCTCTTGACCCGCTACGGTGTTGTCGACAACATCTTTGGTGCCAACTTGTACTATCACGTTATCATCGTCTCAGGTCTAGGCGTAGCCTTTACCCCTGGTACTCAATCTGTTTACTTCTAATTAGAAGTGATAGAACGTGTATAAAAAGAAAGTATTTTCACCTAGTAAGTCCTAGGAAATTTAAAAAAGGGCATCTTGCGGTGCCCTTTTTTTTTGCAAAAAAATAAAAAAAGAAGAATAAATAATTACATGGCAATTCCATCAACAGGTTCATACGTTTTCAGCAATATTGTTGCAAATCCTAACGCAACAAACCCAATATCTTTAAACTTAACACTTAATAATAATGGTGTTTCTGCTAATGCAGGTAATCTTGGTAGTGTTAAAGCTATTCTCTTTAATGCAGTAGATCCTCTTGCAGGTACTCAAACAGAAAAAGAATTTATTATAAATGGTGTAACAACTAAAGTTTTAATTGATGCAAATTATGATACTACAAATTTCGGTCTACTCCTATCAAATGGTACATCGTTTATTGTAACGCTTGATGATGCAACAACACAACAAACACAATCTGCGTTTAATGGCTTCGATACAGTAAGCCCTGAAAAACTCAGAAAGTGGGGGTTGGAAGTTGGCGGTTTCTAATTACTGTCTAACAGTCTTGGTAAAATACTTAAACTCATCAATAAGAGCTTTATCTAATAAATCATAGCGGCTAGCTCTTGTTGGATTAATATCAATACCGCCCCGTCTTACATAAAGACAGCTCACTACTAGTTCTTCAGGATTAAATTTCCGAAACAATCTCATATATATAGTTTCGCAAATTTCTTCATGGAAATGACACTCATCCCTAAATGAAACAATGTACTGAAGTAATGAGGTTTGATTAATTTCGTATTTACCTTTGTAATGAATATACACATCACCCCAATCAGGCTGTGATGTCACTCTGCAATTACTCTTTAATAAAGCAGAGTGAAATCTTTGAACCTTTGATTCAGGAATTTCGATACCGCTTAAAATACTAGGTGTCTCTACATATGAGAGCGCTTTAATCATAGTTACATCTATATTGTTTTCTAATGTGGGATAATCCTTATTTGCAAATACTGGTGGATAGTACAACTCGTCCTCAATCGCTTTTGTTGAACGCACATAAACTTTAACTGTAGTTTCAAGCAGTTTAGATAAATCACGCGCAATAGTATCCTGTAATTCCATTAATACGCTAATAATATTGCCTTTAAATGTTTGCATGTTAAAAGAATTCATATATAGTTTAATAGACTTTGATTCAACTATATATTTGCTCTTGCAAGGGTATACAATTTTTGCAATTGCCGCAACTGGCATACCCTCACTTGTTAAGCATGAAACTTCATACGCATTCCAAATATCAAACCCACCAAAAGGTGCATTTTCATCATTAATATCTAAATGCTTTCTATTATTAATTCTCGGTTCACGGACTAGGAGTGAAGGATCGTA
>Ga0172367_10004637_pt1 | contig 17017 bp, 14 predicted proteins | sample Lak10m_FD_114542 | JGI IMG/M metagenome (GOLD analysis project Ga0172367, IMG submission 114542) | Freshwater microbial communities from Kabuno Bay, South-Kivu, Congo - kab_022012_10m | ecosystem: Environmental > Aquatic > Freshwater > Lake | place: Democratic Republic of the Congo: South-Kivu...
AAGCTGCGATCTCGCAAGCTCATCTGGCTCAATCCACTCAAAGGCATGCAAGGCTATGAACCTATTCAACGAGGGATGCAAGCTGCCCTACCCGCCTTGAACCATTTCGGTTCGGCACACAATTTTGAAAGTTTACTGAAACTGGAAAATATTTTGACCCATGCTTAACTCTTTTCTCGAAAAAGCCCTCACGCTTAACCGCAACGGAGAGCCGTATGCCACGGCTACCATCGTACGACGACAGATTCCATCCTCTGGAAAGCCAGGCGATAAAGCTATCATCACGACCGATGGTCAGATTTTTGGCTGGATTGGCGGTGGCTGCACCCGAGGAATCGTACTCAAAGAAGCATTGGACGCGCTGCGCGACCACAAGCCCCGGTTGGTACACATCAGCCCCAACGCCCAAACGAGTGCATCAGGTCAAACAAAGTTATATACGATGACTTGTCAAAGCGGCGGCGAGGTGGAGGTGTATATTGAGCCGGTCATCCCTAAGCCCCAGCTATTGATATTTGGCAAATCGCATATTGCCATGGCCTTGGCGCGGATTGCACACGCCATGGACTATCGGGTATCGGTGGTGTTACCCGAAGTGGAAGAAGGACTGTTTCCGCTGGCAGATCAGGTATTTACCCTGCGCGACTTCGCGGAGGCAGAATCAGAAACCAGCAGTTACGTGGTCGTTTGCACCCAGGGGGAGGGCGATTCTGAAGCTCTTTTTCAGGCAATCCAACTCAATGCCCCTTACACCGCGTTTGTTTCCAGCCGACGGAAAGCAAATGGAATTTTCCAGGAATTGCGCCGCAAAGGTATTTCGATGGATCAGCTCAAGGATATTCGCACCCCAGCGGGTTTGGATATCGGTGCCCGTATTCCAGAAGAGGTAGCGATTAGTATTTTAGCCGAGATTATACAGGTGTTCCGCTCAAAGCAAGCCGCACTGGAAAAGAGCGAAGCCGAAATACCCGGCGCTCTATCCGCCCACAACGAATACTACATCAACCCGGTCTGTCAGGTGCCTGTTCAAAAAAGCACCGCCCGCCATGTGTTGACCTACCAAGATGAATCCGTCTATTTCTGTTGCGATGGCTGCAAGGTGAAATTTGAGCAGGATCCTGAAAAGTATATGCGCCCTGCAGCGGTGTGATTCAGGCACGGGTATGAATCGCAAAAGTAAAGGAGCTATCCCATAAATCCTTTGGCGGCATTTACCGCCAAAGGATAATTTTTTACATAACGCGTGTATCCCTGCCGCCGGCTTTTCTTCCCTTTCCAGGGGTCAATCCCGTTCGTGGATGGTCCCTTGTTTCAACCGGAGCGAACCGCCCTCCTTGTGACGCATGGTAGCCACGATTTCCGCGGCGATGGCCAGCGCGATTTCCTGGGGGGATTCGGCGCCAATTTCCAGCCCGGTAGGTGAAAACAGAAAGCCCTGTTCGTCAAACGAGCGGTGGGGCAATTCGTTTTTCATTTTCAGGAAGCGCTTTTTAGGTCCCAACATACCGAGGTAGGCTGGTTTTTTATCGTAGAAAATCTGAAGTAGGTCGAGGTCTTTTTGGTAATCGTGCGACATCAGAATAACCGCGGTGTACTCATTCATTTCCACTTGGTCTGCCTGCTGATAGTCGAGCACCTGTTTAGCTAATCCAAAAATGTGTTTGGAGAGCTTTTTTGCTTTTCCGATGATGTGAATTTCCCATCCCAATTCGCTGGCTACTCCGGCCATCGCATTGACATCGTAGTTATCGCCGGCAATGACCAGGCGCGTTTCTGGCCGAATAAACTCGATTAGGATTTTTAGTTCCCCATATTTAGCAGAAGAACAATGAAATACGCGGGGTGCTTTTTTGGCAATCACGTCCTCCAACAAGGGAGCCAGGTTTTCGGGATCAATGCCCACAAAATCGACGGGCGTCTCCGATAGGGAAATCAGCGCTAATGCACCCAGAATCCCCGACTCTTCCGCCGCATCAATTACCTTGAGCAGGATACTTGGGGTCGAAGCGTGCTGAATTTTTCGAAGTATTTCAATTTCATTGTGGGGGTTTCCCGGATCAACCGGCGACAGCAGCACTTCAATCCGGCCGTTGCATCCCAGTCCCACGCCGATTTGGTTGCGGTCGTCATCCATGGTATCATAGACGACCAGCGTTGGCTCATTTTTATATATAGCTGCCTGGGATCGGCGCAAGGCATCTCCTTCCAGGCATCCTCCGCTGATACCGCCTATCCATGTTCCGGTGCTTTGAACCAACATGCGGGCACCAATCCGGCGATAGGAAGACTCTTCTACATTTACTACAGAGGCCAACGCGACCTTTTCGCTGGAATGATCCAGCGAATCGTACATTTCAATGATATTGCGAATTTCTTTCACGGAAAGGAATTTGTACATTTAATAAACAGCCTTTAAGTTACAAAAACTTTCAGATTCCTTCCATGCGGGAACAGGAAAAAAGGGGTTCCAGCCCCCCATTTTTCTGCTGTTTGCCCCAAAAGCGGGGACACAGTTATGGAAGAAATAAAAGGAGGCCTTAGCGGATAGCACCTTTTTTTTAACTTTCCATTCTAAATCAAAGGAAATGAAGATTATCAGCACCCTACTCTGCATGCTACTGGGCTTCCTTCCGCACATGGTGTCGGCACAACGCTATGATGTACTCATCCGCGATGGAGCCGTTTTCGACGGACAAGGTCCTGGGTTTCAGCAGATGGATATTGCCATTAAAGGAGAGCGCATTGCGCGGATGGCACCACATATACGAGCCAAGGCCCGCCGGGTAATTAACGCGCAGGGGCTCGTCGTCAGTCCCGGATTCATTGATTTACATACCCATTTGGAGCCATTGACCCTGGATCCCCAAGCACAGAGCCACCTGCGACAAGGCGTTACAACGGCTTTGGGTGGGCCTGATGGAGGTGGCCCCCTGCGCATAGGTTCCTACCTGGATACCCTCCAGGCGCTTGGAATCGGACTGAATGTCGGCTACTTAATAGGGCATAACACCGTGCGCAACCACGTCATGGGCTTGGTCAACCGTGCGCCCGATGCCGCCGAGCTGCAGGAAATGGGGCAATGGATTGAAAAAGCGATGTCGGATGGAGCATTCGGTATTTCTACCGGGCTCAAATACCTTCCCGGCACCTATGCCAAGCTCGACGAAGTAGTGGCCCTGTCCCGGATAGCGGCACGAAATGGCGGCATTTACACCTCGCATTTGCGCGAGGAAGGGCTTGGCCTTCTGGAAGGAGTAGCTGAAGCGATTCAGATTGCCGAGCAAGCGGCTATTCCCGTTGTGCTGACGCACCACAAAGCCATTGGAATCCAGATGTGGGGAGCCAGCGTCAAAACGCTGGCTATGGTGGATGCAGCGCGCGAACGAGGGCTGGATGTTATGATCGACCAATATCCGTACACCGCCAGTTTCACCGGAATCAGTGTGTTGATACCATCCTGGGCGCTGGAAGGCAACCCTGTTCAAGGATTTGCCAAGCGCTGCGACGATCCGGTTTTGCGCGACAGCATCCGAAAAGGTATCATTTTCAATCTTCTCAACGACCGGGGAGGCGGAGACCTCCGCCGAATCCAGTTTGGCAGTTTCGACTGGAAGCCGGAATTAAATGGAAAAACATTGCACGACTGGGCACTGCTCGAAGGGCTTGAACCCAGCGTCGAAAATGGGGCGGATCTCGTTATTCAGGCGCAGATACACCGGGGAGCAGGCTGCATCTTCCACGCCATTAGCGAAGAAGATGTGCGCCGCATCATGCAGCATCCGCAAACTATGGTGGCCTCCGACGGACGATTGAGCCAACCCGGAAAGGACCATCCCCATCCCAGAGCCTATGGCACCTTCCCTCGGGTACTGGGGCACTATGTCCGCGAAGAAAAGGTCCTCTCCCTCGATCAGGCTCTCTTCAAAATGACCGGGCAACCGGCACGACGGATGGGACTCACCGATCGCGGGTTCCTCCGCAAAGGATACTATGCGGATTTAACCCTGTTCAACCCCGATACCATCCGGGACAAAAGTACCTTCGAAGCCCCACATCAATATCCGGAAGGGATTCCATTCGTATTGGTAAATGGCCAAATTGTAGTGGATGAGGGCGTGTATCGCGATCTGCGTGCTGGCCAGCCACTCCGCAAAAAGTAATCAACGCGGCAGCTTGGAAACAGGTTGTTGTTTTCGGTTGCCAAATAAAATTAGTTAAAACGCCAATTTTTTTTCATTTTGTGAAAAAAAATTGGCGTTTTAATGAAATGTTATCTGGCGTCGAATACTGCCGTAGTACGAACGGCCGCACCTCGGACGAATCTCAATTATTTCCTAGATCCTCCCGTATTTGAAGCGTTTGCTTCCAAAGGCGGTCTTTGCTGCGCAACGTAAGTAAATACGTACCCGCCTTAGCCGTAGGCACTCCAATATGGAGTACCAAACGCCTGTTTCCGTACCGATAAAAAGCAAATCCGGATTCCGGGTATCTTCCCGAAAGGTACGAATCACCTCTCCCTCGGGCAGCGATTTCGACAAGTTGGTCCATGAATTACCATAATCGCTGGTTCGAAAAAGAAATGGAGAAAAAATATTGCTTCTATGGCCATCAAAGCTCACATAGGCCACAGCAGGATGGAAGTGCGAAGCAGCTACCTGGCTGACCCAGATACTATCGGGCACCCCTGGGATCCGGGCGCGGACGGTTTGCCAGTGAAGTCCGCCATCCTGAGTAATCTGCACATTTCCATCGTCTGTACCGACCCAAATAGTCTGGTCCAGCATAGCGGATGGTGAAATGGCCGTTATGGTGCCATGCGTTTCCGCTCCGGTGTTGTCGGGAGTAACCCCACCACTTTTTCCTTTCATCATTTTCGAAGGGAAACGCGTGGACAAATCGGGTGAAATAATCTCCCATGTTCGCCCCTGGTTGGTAGATTTGAATAAATAGTTGCCCCCGAAAAATAAAGTACGTGGATCGGTAGGTGACATGACCAGTGGCGCAGACCAATTATATCGGAATTCGTCTCCGCGAACGCGCGCTTCCTTTGGAATAGCTTCCTCATAATTGGAGATGGTCATCGAAATGCATCCAACAGCTCATTCGCCGTGGCTTGTCCGCTTAATGAAGTTCCAGGCATCCATAGTAGTAGCCACATTCCAGTAAGCACCAAGAGACCGTGCCGGGTCTTTTTTCTCCTCATCGTTACATATATTTTGGGTGGAACAATTGGGCATGGTTTACTTAAGTGGAAAAGTATCATCTTTTTCCCTATATTGGTTCTTTATTTAGCGCACAATTATCAACTAAAGAACATTTTACATGAAAAAAGGTATCATTATCGCCCTGGTGGCTATGGCAGCATCGGTGGCAGTGTACGCCGGCAACGACGGCAATGGTGGAGGCAAGAAAAAAGATAAAGCCAAGAAAGAATGCAGTGCCGACAAAGCCTGCTGCGCAGCCAAATCCACTGCGGCTGCCACCGCCCCAACGGCTCCCGAAAGCAGCGAAGCAGCTGCTGCCAAACCAGCCTGCTGCGCTGCCAAATCCAGCGCTGACGCATCCTCTACCGCATCTGCCCAAACAGCCGCTGGTGCTAACGCACCAACCCCTGCCTGCTGCGCGGATAAAAAAAATAATGCCGGAGCGTGTGCTGAAAAAAAATCACAGCATTAATCGAATCGAATGAGCATCGGGCACGCTAGATAGCATATCCCGACGACAGGCTGGTCTGCCATTCCCGCAGACCAGCCTTTTTTGTTGGCATCTTTATTAAAACATGATTTTCAATCACTTATACTCCCTGTTTTAATCAAAAAAAATACTCCCCTCCCTCTTGTGGAAACTCAAAATATTTGACCAATTTCTTTTTTTAAAAAAAATTAAATTTTGCTACATTCGTTTTTTGTGATTTATTCCTACCACTGACTTCATGCGCATGGAACTAAAAATTGACCATCAAAGTCGGATACCGCTGCATACCCAGGTCGAGCAATTGCTAAGGGATTTGATACAGCAGGAGGAATACCAGCAAGGTGCCCTGCTGTCCCGAGAAATAGAAATGGCCGACAAACTGGGAATCAGTCGGAATACCATCCGGCAGGCTACCAACAAGCTGGAGTACGAAGGGCTGCTCATCCGAAAAAAAGGGGTAGGCACCCGGGTGGCTTCCGCCACCATCACGACCCGCCTCAATGAATGGCACAGCTTCACCCAGGAGATGAACGCGCAGGGAGTCATTTTCACCAACTATCATATCCAGGTTGAGGTCGTCGAGGCATGTACCCGCACCCAGCGCTTTTTCCAAATTCCCAGTGGCAGCACGGTAGTAAAATTGAGCCGCCTTCGGGGAGATGCGGATGGCCCCTTTGTTTACTTTGAAAGCTTTTTTCACCCTCGCATTGGGCTGAGTATCCACGATGACTTTTCGCTGCCGCTATACGATATTCTCGAAAAAGGCTACCAGGTGCGCCCCGCCTTATCTAAAGAACATATTCGGGCGGCGTTTGCCCCCAAACCGGTAGCCCAACTTCTTTCCATCAAATCCAAAGACCCCGTGCTCGTTCGGGAACGATTTGTGCTCGATGCCGACAGCCAGCCCCTAGAGTACAATATTGGCTACTACCATGCAGAAAAGTTCACTTATTCTATTGATATTCAGCGCAGCTAAGCCCTCCCTACCCTTTTGCTCAGCCAGTTGCCATACCACCTGCTACCTGTCCTGAAGCCCCTCGTACCCACCCGATGGATTGAATGCCAGCTACCTATTATTCCACTTATTTTGTACCTTAGGTAAAAAAACATGAAAGGCATTTCAATAGGCGTAGATATTGGTGGCAGCCACATTAGCTGTGCGGCGGTGCACCTGGAGGAAAAGCGTTTTTTGCCCGACAGCACCGCCACCCATGCCGTAAATAACAAGGCGGAGTCGAGCGAAATTATAGCGGTATGGGCTCAAACCATTCAAAAAACCATCGACTATATCGGATTAGATGCCGTTCGGGGAATTGGCTTTGCTATGCCAGGGCCATTTGAATACCATACGGGAATCGCCCGCAATGCAGCCGCGAACGACAAGTACGAAAAGATGTTTGGCGTACACGTTGCGGCGGCTCTCCGCACGGCGTTGGGGCTTACTCCGTCCTTTCCCATTCGCTTTATCAACGATGCCACCGCCTTTGCACTCGGCGAAAACTGGCTCGGCAAATCCCAGGGAAGCCGCGCTTCCCTATCGATTACCTTGGGCACCGGGTTTGGCTCCGCCTTTCTCATAGACGGCATCCCTGCCGTGAACGGAGACCTGGTACCTACCTCCGGTTGCCTATGGCATATTCCATATCGCGAAAGCATTGCCGACGACTATTTCTCTTCCCGAGGACTTATGGCAGCCTACCATCAGCAAGGCGGTGGGGGCGCACAAACAGTGCGAGAGCTGGCAGAAGCTGTCCATACCGACCCTATTGCACGACAAGTATTGCTGCATTTCGGCCATGACCTGGGTACCTTCCTGCTTCCCTGGGTGAAAAAAGCAAATGTTGAGGTACTAGTAATTGGCGGGAATATTTCTCAGTCCTTCGCACTATTTGAAGAACCACTGCGACAAGTTTTTTTTGAGGCTGGCTACCCATTGCAAATGGCCGCCTCTGAACTCCTCGAAACGGCATCCATCATAGGTAGCGCGGTGTTACTCGACGACACCTTCTTTCGCCGGGTGGAACCGCTCCTCCCCCTCATGTGACGAGGCTATACAAACAGAGAGGCTTGAACTCGTACCAACAAGAAAACGGTGCGCGTTTTTTTTTAAAAAAGCCCTGTGCTATCTTACCGTCCGATTTTCTGGAAGGCACCAACTTTTGGCGCCGGGCAACCCACGGTGCTTCCACGGTGCTTCCAACTTATTTTTAACCTGTCAGCTCAACCGTCTATGCGGATGTACACCTCGCTACGCCAATTCTTCGCGCTATTATTCCTCGCATCCCTTCTAGCGGGATGTGCCACCGTGAAGGAAGATTCCTTTAACCCCGCCGCATTGGTCGATCCACAAATTGGTTCGGTACATGGGCGATGGTTCTTCTATACCCCTGCGGCCCGACCCTTCGGCATGGCCAAACTCGCACCGCACACCAATGCCTACGGAAGCTTTGGCAGTTGGGGACCGGCAGGGTACGACGACCGGCATTCCTCCATTGAAGGCTTCGGCCATTTTCATGAATTTCAGATTGGCGGACTAGTATTCATGCCTACGGTGGGTGCGCTGCAAACAACCCCTGGCCCTCTCGAAAACCCAGACGCCGGGTATAGATCCCGCTTTGATAAAAAAGAAGAGCACAGCGAGCCAGGGTACTATTCCGTCTTTTTAAAAGATTACCACATCCAGGCAGAACTTACCGCTACCGACCGGGTGGGATATCACCGATATACCTTCCCTGCCACTCGGGAGGCCAACCTTATAATCGATATAGGGCACAAACAAGGGGAAAGCGGCGCTGTCACCCAGGCCATCGCCCGGGTAGTCAATGAGCGGGAAGTAGAAGGCTCCATCGAAATTTATCCGGAATACCTCAAGTTCTGCGACCCCGACAAACGGGTGACCATGTATTACGTGGCGCGCTTCAACAAAGCGCCATTAAAAGTACACGCGTTCAGAGATTCTATTCTATTTGACAGCACCACCACCAACGGGATCCTCAACGGATTGGCTCTGCGCTTTGAAATGCAGGACGGCGAAGCCCTCGAAATTCAGACCGGCCTGAGCTTCACCTCTATTCAAAATGCCCGCCTCAACCTCGATACTGAATCCAGCCATAAATCCTTCGACCAAGTACGAGATGAGGCGCATCACGCCTGGAACAGCATGCTCGGTCGGATTCGGGTAGAAGGCGGCGACAGCCTGGACCAGGTAAAATTCTATACCGGCCTATTTCATGCACTACTCGGCAGGGGCATTTCCAATGATGTCAACGGACAATACCCTTTAGTAGATGGAAAAATAGGACAGAAGCCCCTGGATAAACAAGGACGTCCGCTGTCAAGGCACTTCAATACCGACGGGTTCTGGGGTGGATTTTGGAACCTTAGTCAACTCTGGGCGCTCGCCTACCCGGAATACCTCCGCGATTATGTACAGGCTAATATCGATTATTACAAAGACAGGGGCTGGCTCCATGACGGCATTGCCGGAGGGGCGTACACCAATGGCGTACAAACGAATTTCCAGGGATTGCTCATCGCCTCTGCCTACCACGCCGGTATCCGCGATTTTGATATCCAAACCGGTTACCAGGCCGCATTAAAAAACGAAATAGATTACAACGGAAGAAATCTTGGAAATGGCAAATACGACCTCCGCTACTTTGTGCAAAATGGTTTTGTCCCTTATAAGGATACCATTCTTTCCAATGGATGGGTCTTTAATTTTGGTGCATCCCATACCCTGGAATACAGCTTCAGCTCGTATGCAGTAGGCCAACTGGCTCGCGCACTCGGCCGTACCGAAGAGTACTCCCTGCTGATGCGACAGGCAAGCTATTACAAGAACCTGTTTGACCCCGGTACTGGATTTATCCGACCAAAAAAAGAAGACGGTAGCTTCCCCGAAAACTTTGATCCAATGAAAGCTTGGGACGGGTTTCAGGAAGGGAATGCCTACCAGTATTCCTGGTATGCTCCCCACGATGTGGCGGGCCTCATGAAGCTTTTAGGTAAAGACGCATTTAACGAACGGCTCAATTACATGTTTGAAAATGCAGAAAAAAGCCAGTTTAGCGGCGGCTCCGCCGAAATTCACAGTTTCTCCGGTATCGAAAAACTGTACAACCACGGCAACCAGCCCTGCCTGCACCAACCCTGGCTTTTTAATTACTCCGGCCAGCCCTGGCTCACCCAAAAGTGGGTGCGCGCTATCTGCGACAGCTTCTACGGAACGGAGCCGCTCAAAGGGTATGGCGTAGGGCAGGATGAAGACCAAGGGCAACTTGGCGCCTGGTATGTCATGGCGGCCCTCGGTCTGTTCGACGTGCAAGGACATGCGGCTGCCAACCCCACCTTTCAGTTTGCCAGCCCCCTCTTCGATCGCGCGACTATCCAACTCGACCCACATTACTACCCCGGAAAAGGGCAACTCATCATCGAGACTACCCAAAACAGCAAGCAACACCCCTATATTCAATCGGCTCAATTCAACGGCCAGCCTCTTACAAAGGGATGGATGGTTCGCAACCTGCTGATGCAAGGCGGAACCCTGCGCTTTGACCTGGGAAGCACCCCGCGCACCGACTGGGGCCAGGCGATGCCTCCTCCTTCCATGAGTACTGAAAAATGACCCTGTGTAGCTACTTTTATCGCTTCTAAAAAAGAACAACCTGTATCTTTCGCCCAAATTGAATTACGTATCATGCGCCACACTATCCGTATTACCGGAATATTGATTTTCCTTATTGCTGCCCTGCTATTTGTGGGATACCGCCAATGGATTGCGGGGGGCACCGTGCCCCATCCCGGCAAATCGTACATAGTCGAAATACCCCATCAGACCAGCTTTGACGAGCTGGTGGATATGTTGAAAAAACAAGGGATTATCCGCAAGGAAGCCGGCTTTAGAAAAATTTCAGCGTTGCTGAAATACAATCAGAACCCGGTGCGAAGCGGCCGGTTTACCATCAAAGGAGGCTGGGATATGATTCGGCTTATCCGCCACCTGCGGGGAGGGATTCAAACACCCGTCAACCTCGTACTCAACAACGAACGCCTGCTTGAAGAAGTCGCGGGCAAGGTTGCCCGATTCATTGAACCCGATTCAGAATCCATACTGGCGCTATTCAATAACAGCGCGTACATCGATTCACTGGGCTATAACCCCGACAACCTCATGACGCTGTTTATTCCCAATACCTACCAAGTGTACTGGAACAGTTCACCCGAGGAATTTATGACCCGAATGGTGCGCGAGCATGAAGCGTTCTGGTCCCAGCAAGGCAGAAAGGAAAAAGCTGCCGCCCTAGGTTTGAGTGAAGCCGAAGTATATACCCTCGCCTCCATCGTTGAAAAAGAAACTACCAAAAATGTAGAGAAAGCCCGTATCGCCGGAACCTATCTCAATCGGATTCGCATTGGCATGCCCCTCCAGGCCGACCCAACCGCGGTATTTGCCACCAGAGACTTTAGTACCCCACGGGTCACCTACTACCATATCAAATTCGACTCGCCCTATAATACGTATATGTATCCGGGGCTGCCACCAGGTCCTATTACCATGGCCTCTATTCCAAGCATCGACGCCGTACTGAATGCGGAAAAGCACCGCTATATCTATTTCTGTGCGCTTGGCGACGAAACCGGACTACACGCATTTGCGGAAACTTATCCCCAGCACCTCCAGAATGTAGAGATTTTCAAACGCAACCTCGTGCGTAGGGGACTGCGTTAAGCTTATCGGCTTAAGCCAGACTATAAGAGGTATCTATTTTCGCAATGAAAATAGATACCTCTTATGTTTAGAAAAACCCCACAGCCATTGGCTGCGACTATGTTTTAGTTCTTATCGTCCACCAGGAAGGTAACGACGGCAGCTACCACAAAGGAGGCCCCACCCACCAACATAGCATATACCGATTCTCCGTCAAATAGGCGGCGCAGGATGAAACCCAAAACAGAAGCAGCCACAATTTGAGGAATGACGATGAAAAAATTGAACACGCCCATATAATACCCCATCTTGGACGCAGGGAGCGTGCCCGTGAGGATGGCATAAGGCATAGACAGGATACTCGACCAGGCAAATCCGATACCTACCATGGAGAGCAACAGCAGGTTCTGGTCTTTGATAAAATAAACAGATGCTAGTCCTGCCGCACCGAGCAATAACGCCAGGGCATGGGTAAACTTCCTGTTCGTGTAGCGTGCGATTACAGGCAGCAGGAAAGCGACCAGTGCGGAAACCCCGTTGTACACAGCAAAGCAGACGGTTACCCAATCGGCCCCGTTGTTATAGGCTTCGGAGGTAGGATCGGAGCTGCCAAAAACGGCAGAAGTAACCGCCGAGGTCGTATAAATCCACATGGAAAATAAGGCAAACCAGGAAAAAAACTGCACCACCGCCAGTTGCTTCATCGCTTTTGGCATGGACATGAAATCGCTCATGATGGTAACGAAGCCATGATTGGTTACTCCGTTGCGCTGCAGCAGTCCGGAGATTACCCATAGCAATCCAAACGCCATCAATCCAAACGAGAGAATGTACACCTCGCCAGCCACATTCCAGTAGCGGAGCAATAAACTCAGTCCGGCACCAATCATAAAAGTAATCATACCCGCTTTCAGCTGGCGGGCTCCGCGCGCCGCAAAATCAGCCGCATCAGCAGGTTCCTGCTCCGACTCAGGAGTGGCCCCTTCGAAAGAGGCCAGCGTGGCAGGGTCATACTCCTTGGCACGGAAGACCGTCCATAGCACCGCACTTAAAAATACGGTGGCGCCGAAATAAAAAGACCATTTTACCGAAGGCGGAATCTGGCCTTCCGGGGCGGTGTTTGCTATACCCATCCAGTTGGTGAATACCCATGGAAGGGCCGAAGCAACCACAGCACCCACTCCGATGAAAAAGCTCTGCATCGCGAACCCCGTCGTCCGTTGCTCTGCCGGCAAATTATCCCCTACAAATGCACGGAAGGGTTCCATGGAGATATTTATCGAAGAGTCCATAATCCACAGGACCCCCACAGCAAAGAACAGCGCAGGCGAGTTGGGCATCAGGAAAAGGGCGATGGTCGATAACACGGCGCCCAGTGCAAAATAAGGACGCCTTCTACCCCATTTGGGATGCCAGGTACGATCGCTGAAATAGCCCACGATAGGCTGCACTATTAAGCCCGTCAGCGGAGCAGCCAACCAGTAAACAGCCAGTTTGTCGGTCGCTCCGCCGAGGGTTTCAAATATTCGACTGACATTGGCATTCTGCAAGGCAAATCCGAATTGGATACCCAGAAATCCAAAGGTCATGTTCCAAATCTCCCAGAAAGAAAGCCTGGGCTTAGGTGTTGCGGTGTTTGACATAAGTTGTCGGTTTCAGATTGATTGAATAATAGCGAAAGTCGAACCAGCCATTCCTGCTTTAACAAACATCGTGCTGAAGATCAGAAATATATATGATTTTGCAAAAACAGCATACAGAAACCTGTATGCTGTTTTTGCTATGACCTCCGCATCCCTTTCATGCATCCCTGTATTCCATTTTAACCGCATAGGCGCTGAAAGAGCCCTTTTCAAGCTGAAATACGAATGATGCTGCTTATGTCATACCCGTTGGGCTATCGCATATCCTTGGGCACGAGTACCTGAATGGAATAGCCCCAGGGGGTCATGTGAAACTGTGCATTTTCCATAATGAGGAGGTTCATGCCCATAAAAACATCGCGGTACACGTCGTCCAGGCTGCGATCTTCGATGCGCACATCCAGCTCCTCGTTGCTCATATTCAGGATTACGATGACCCGGTTATCGTCCTTCTCGCGCTTGAATGCAAAAATTTTATCGTCGTGGTTGGTCTTGATACGAACCGCTTCCCCGCCTGCTTCACCGGCCCATAATGCTTTTTGGCGAGCATGGATACCGAGCAGAGACTGATAGAATCCGGTGCGTTCGACGTTGCCCCACTGAATCGGGTCGTGCTCAAAAAACTCGAGGCGCTTGGTCAGCGGTGCTTCCTGGCCGTTGTACACCAAGGGCATCCCATCGTAGGTACATGCCAATACGGCCATGATATTCTTTGCAGAGCCAAACAGTTCTTCTTCCGTTCCTGCCCAGGAGTTCTCGTCGTGGTTTTGGGTAAAGTGCATGTGAAAACCTTGGGTGAACTTTGCCCGATCCGCTTTATACCATTTTTCAATTTCGTCAATTCCCTTTTTGCCCTGGGCAATATCTTTCATCAGGTGGTGGAAAGACCATCCGTATGTCATATTGAATAATCCTTCATTGCGCAGCCAAGGCTCTTCGGATTCTGCCAACATGAAAATTTCCGGGTTGGCTTCGCGCAGAGCAGGAATCGCTTTCCGCCAAAATTCGACCGGAACCTCGCCGGCTACATCCACCCGAAACCCATCGATACCCGTTTGATTTACCCAGAAAAGCATGGCTTCTATCATGGCATCGTGCAGGCCTTCATTCGTGTAGTCCAGCGCAGCTACGTCTGTCCAGCCCCAGCTTTTTCCGGTAGCGGGATTGATAGGGTCTGTTATTTTCCCATTTTTTCCTTTCTGATAGTATTCCGGATGCTTTTTTATCCAGGGATTGTCCCATGCGGTATGGCGTGGCACCCAATCGATTAGCACCTTCATATCATTCTGGTGGATTTCGTCCACCATGCTTTTAAATTCAGCCAGGGTACCAAATTCTGGGTTGACGGCCTTGTAATTCGCTACGGAGTAGTAGCTACCCAGCGTTCCTTTTCGGTTTTTTAGTCCGATTGGATGAATAGGCATAAACCACAACACCTTAACGCCCAGCCGCTTGAGGCGTGGAATTTGTTGGCGAAAGCCCGCAATATTTCCTTCCGGGGAAAACTGGCGTAGGTTCACCTCATAAACGTTGGCAGAGGGCACCCAATCCGGTTGGGCTGGAGCCGCTTTTTCCTGGGAGCATCCGGAATTCCAGAAAGCCAGCGTCAGGATAGCCAAAAGGCTTAACATATTCTTTTTCATAGGTTTGTTGCTGAAGAGTTCCATAAATTATTCGGGTAGTCCAAACTGGCGTTTGGTGGGCATTGTCATCAGGGGAATCATTTTGAGCATACCAGGCTCTCTGGTTCCGGAGTTTTCCGTTTTCACCCAGGACATAACTGTTCCATTGTCGGAAATACCTTGCACCTGGAACTCTACGTCGCGCATATCATCCGAAGCAGAGTCGATATACAATAGTCCGAATTTGTCGTACTCTCCCATACCGGCTTTCCAGAACCAGCTTCCCTGGTCGAATTGCTTGTCCCACTGACCGCCCACATAAGTGCCATCGATGTTGAACCGCCACCAAAGCCCTTTGTTGGGGATAGACGGGTAGAGCTTGCCATCCGAAGAGGGAATGACATAAAATTCAGCTACCCAGAAATTTTGAACGAGGTGTTGGGTCGTTTGGTTAGTAGGCTGAGTCAAAGGCGGAGACGCCGTTCCTACGGTAGTGCCTCCGGCATTTTGCGGATTCTCATTCCCGGACGGTTTTTCACATCCCCGCATTACTAGTAAAACCACAACGGCTGCAACGGCCAATACCACCAGCACGCCAATTATCCCTTTTGATCGCTTCATGGAATTTTTTTTTCGCCACAAAAATAGAAATTATTCGGCAAGACCCGATTTGGATTTACAGGTTTTATCCTTCTCCAATTGCTGCCAGAATCCGGAGAAAACGGACCCGCTCAAAGCTGGGAAGTACCAGGTCGGCCTGACTCAATGCTGGCGACAACCCAACACCTACTACATAACAGTCCAATGCCGAAGCAGCCGCTACCCCCGCAGCATCAGCCGTAAAAACCAGCGTTTGTTCTTCTGTAACACCCAATTCACGCATCGCTGCGGCGTATGCCTCCGCGCGTCGGTTATCCGGCGGCAGGGTGCCGGAATCGATAACCGTATGGAAATAATGGGTAATCTGCAATCGGTTTAATACCTGCCGCAATTCAGCCGACATAGAAACCGCAGCCAGATTTAACCCTTTGTTTTTTAATTCTTTAATAAAAATGAATAGGCCGTCCTTCATATCGTTCGGCGTTATTCCAGGGATATCCTCCAGGATTTCTGCCACGGATTCTCCGTCCAGAATGACCCCCTCTAAGTCAAAAATACATGCACTAACCATCTGTTATTCTTAAATTCCGTTCTGTTTTTCAAAAATCTGTACCCAGACCACTTCCTAAAGCTTTGCCTGGAGTTCCCTCCGTCCTCCGCATATTCCAACGGATACCAGCCACAAATTAAACCTTGTTGCCCAAAAATAGTCATATTTGATAAAGGTCGTGTGTTTTTTACCCGAACAAGCCCCTCGCCATCCTTAACTTTTTCTTCACCTTTTTGCACCTAAAAGATGCCTACCTTGAACCTGTATAAGCCCCCAAAATGAATCCTGCCCCAACATCCCGGTAGCCCTTTTCCGAAGTATGCCAAACCCCACCAGCAATTTCATGGTAAAAGCATATCCTAAAAAAATTGGGAATGAACAGAAGGCAACTGATACAGCACTTCCTTGGCCAACATGCCAGCTCCGCATCTGCTTCCTGGACAAGCAGCATAGCAATCAGCAACAGTATTGACCCATACGATGGGCCATGGGGAGCAGCGGAGGCCGCGCATCTATTGCGGCGCACCTGCTTTGGTCCTACCCTCGAACAGCTCCGCTATGCCCGGGATATTGGTCTGGAAGCCACTATGCTTGATTTGTTTCAAGACACCCCCCTGCCTGAAGAACCCCTCAATCTGGATTACAGCAACGACCCATTTGTGCCCATAGGCAATTCCTGGATAAACAAACCATTCAGCGCTACCGATACCGGAATCATCGGGTATCGAATCAAAAGCATCCGGGCGTGGACCGTCGACCAGCTGCTCTCCCCCTCGCTGTCGGCCCGGGAAAAACTCACCTTGTTTTGGCATAACCATTTTGCCATCAACGGGGAAGACGACCCTGTTTACCTATACCATTACATCCATACTCTCCGAAGCAATGCCTGGGGCAACTTCAAAACACTGGTCCAAAAAATTACCCTGGATCCCACCATGCTCCGCTTCCTGAATGGAAACCAAAACACCCGTCGGGGCGTGAATGAAAATTATGCCCGGGAATTGCTCGAACTTTTCACCATCGGGAAAGGCCCGCAAGTTGGTCCCGGCGACTATACCCACTACACGGAAGACGATGTATTGGCGATTGCCCGCGCGCTGACCGGCTGGAAAGACGAAGGGCACTTTACCACCAACGTCAATATTCACCCCAGGGCCGTCTTTATCGCCAGCTCCCACGATACCGGTACCAAAACCCT
>Ga0172367_10004639_pt1 | contig 17009 bp, 24 predicted proteins | sample Lak10m_FD_114542 | JGI IMG/M metagenome (GOLD analysis project Ga0172367, IMG submission 114542) | Freshwater microbial communities from Kabuno Bay, South-Kivu, Congo - kab_022012_10m | ecosystem: Environmental > Aquatic > Freshwater > Lake | place: Democratic Republic of the Congo: South-Kivu...
CCGGGGAACATTCCCCAGCCTGAAGGCTTACCCTTGCCCAGCGTTTGCGCAAGTCGTGCGTCAACAAAAAATGCACTGGCAGCCTGTGCGAGGGCCACCACCGCGTCAGCGGTTTAGTTCAACTTGGAGTTCAGCGGTGCCTAGCACCAGCGGGCATCCGCTGGAACGGTAAGTTGGATGCCGTCGCCTCAAGACGTTCGGCCAGCCAAACTTTGATCACTGACTGCCTTGTAACCCCCAGTTTGCTCGCTTCGCGATCTAGCGAATCAATCATCCAAGTGGGGAAATCGACATTCACCCGCCTTTGCTCCTGCAGTATGCGCTTGGCTTTGGACATGTCCAAAGTAGCCGTGATGTCGATACCCTCGTCAAATTGTTGCTCGAATTCTTCAGCTTTCATAAAGTGCCACCTCTTCTGACCGTGCGCGACGCACGGATATCAATCGGACATTGACACCTCGATAGGTAATGACTGCCGACCAATGCTTCCCATCAATCAACCCAATGACCAGATACCGTGGCTCATCATCCATTTTTGCTGGGATTTCCAGCAACATCGGGTCGTTCCAAAGAACCTGCGCTTCGACAAAATCGATGCCGTGCTTCGTGCGATTGGCCTCACTCTTTGTGGCATCAAATTCGAAGGAAACCATGGTGTGGAAACTATACCTTAATTCACACAAAACCGCGGGTTGACCTGGATATCTAACGAATAGCGTTTATCTGTCGAGCTGGGATGCTGAAACAAACCATGAAGCGTCCTGCGGCAGATGAACCTTGTTGGACTGAACCGCCGGCGCCGTCGGTGGCAATAAGGGGTTGAAAGCTTCGCACCGTTGATGCGCAGCGTGCGCTTGCCCTCGGTTCAGGAATTGATCGCTCCAAAAGCTGCTTGAGGATTTTTCGCTGCTCTGGAGTCAAATCATCGGCCTGATCTTCATCACAGAACGTGGTTGAGCCCGATGCCTGGCGCGCTTGTTAACCGCCTTGCGCCATGACCTCGCCCAGCCGAATGGCATCCCCGGGTTGCCAGGCGGGGTTGAATGTGAGCGGCCCTTGCGGGAACAGCATCACCACGGTGGAACCCAGCAAAAATCGGCCCATCTCGTCGCCCTGCTTGAAGGTTACGGGCTGATCGTCATAGCGCCATTCGCTCAAGCGCCCCGGGCGCGGCGCGTTGACCGCGCCATGCCAGGTGGTCGCCATGCTGCCGACGATGGTGGCCCCCACCAGCACCAGCACAAACGGGCCCTTGGCACCGTCAAAAACACACACTACCCGCTCGTTGCGCGCAAACAGGCCCGGCACACCGCGTGCCGTGGTCGGGTTGACCGAAAACAGGTCGCCGGGCACATAGATCATGCGCGTCAGGCTGCCGGCGCAGGGCATGTGGATGCGGTGGTAGTCGCGCGGGCTCAGGTACAGCGTGGCAAAGTGGCCGTTGTCAAACTGCGCGGCCAGCGCGGCATCGCCACCCACTAACGCGGTGCTGCTGTAGTGGTGGCCCTTGGCCTGAAAAATCTGCTGGCCTTCGACGCGGCCAAATTGGCTGATGGCGCCATCCACTGGGCAAATCAGGTCGGCCTGCGCCAGCGGACGGGCGCCTGATTTGAGGGCTCGGGTGAAGAAGTCGTTGAACGTGGCGTAACTGGCAATGTCCGGGTTGGCGGCCTCAGCCATGTTGACGCCGTAGCGCTGCACAAACCAGGCAATCAGCCGAGTGGTGAGCGCGCCGCCCTGCGCCCGCGCGATGCGGCCAGCCAGCAAAGTCAGTGCTTGCTTGGGCAAGAGGTACTGCGGCAACACGGCAAAGCGGTCTGACATGAAGGGCTACGGGTAAAACAACGGGTGAACGCAATCGAATACGCTGGATAGGTCGGGCAGGGATTCTACGCAGTGCATTGTGCGCGCTTGATGCCACAATGACTGTCATGGCGAATGTCCGCATCCCCCCCATTCAATGCCTGCTCACCTTTGAGGCGCTGGCGCGCCTGCGCAGCGTCACGCAAACCGCCGAAGAGCTGTGCGTCACACCGAGCGCGGTCAGCCACCGGGTCAAGCAGCTGGAGCAAATCATTGGCACCAAGCTCTTTGGCCGGGCCGACTTCTCGCTCACCATCGAGGGCGTGGAATACCTGGCGCATGTGCGTGACGGTCTGACCATGCTGCAGAAGTTCCCGGGCGCGGCCACGCTGCCGGGCAAACGCAAGCTGCGTCTGGCCGTCACGCCGACCTTTGCGCGCGCCATCTTGATTCCGCGCCTGCGCCAGTTCACCGAGGCCTACCCCGAGATCGACCTCACCTTGCAAATCTCGATCCCGCTGCTCGACGTGGTCGCCGAAGACGCCGACCTGATGATCCGCTTTGGCACCGGGCGCTACGCTGATGTCGAGCATGTGTGCGTGCTCAAGGACGAGGTCACACCACTGGCCTCGCCCGCCTTTGTGCGCGAGCACGGACCGTTTGAAGTGGCGCAAGACCTGGAAGGCGAAGAGCTGTTGCGCAGCCCGCTGGAGCCCTGGCGCACCTGGTTTGCCGCCAATGGGCTGGACTGGCCCGAGCCGCTCGACGGTTCACAGTTCAACGATGTCGGCCTGATGTGCGACGGCGCGGCAGCCGGCATGGGCATTGCCCTGATCCGCCTCAAGCTGGCCGTGCCCTGGCTCGAAAACGGCTCGCTGGTGCGTCTGGGCACCAGCGACGTGTTTGGCACCAACGTGCCCAGCCCGCACGCGCACTATCTGTGCTGGCGCACCGGCATGATGGAACGCTGGGAGTGCGTGGCTTTTGCCGATTGGCTCAAGCAGACGATGATTTGACCGGCCCGGTCCAGCAGGCCGCGCCGAATTCATTTTGGTCAACAAGACCCCAGCAGAACACCATGCCCAAATTTGCCGCCAACCTGAGCATGCTCTTTACCGAGATGCCTTTTCTTGACCGTTTCGAAGCAGCGTCGCGCGCCGGTTTTGAGGCGGTGGAGTTTTGGTTTCCGTATGCCTTCAGCGCCGCCGATATCAAGCAGCGGCTGGACGACAACAGCCTCAAGCTGGTGCTGCACAACCTGCCCGCTGGCGACTGGGACACAGGTGAGCGCGGCATCGCCTGCCACCCGGACCGGATCGACGAGTTCCGCGCCGGGGTGGCACAGGCCATCGGCTATGCCACCACGCTCGGCGTGGGCCAGCTCAATTGCCTGGCGGGCAAGGCCCCGGCAGGTGTGAGCGATGCCGTGCTGCACAACACTTTGGTGAACAACCTCAAGTTTGCGGCGGCCGAACTCAAGGGCGCGGGTTTGCGACTGCTGCTCGAACCCATCAACCGCTTTGACATCCCCGGCTTTTACCTGAACTACACGGCGCAGGCGCTGGCAATTCTGGACGAGGTGGGCGCCGACAACGCCTTCGTGCAGTACGACATCTACCACGCACAGCGCATGGAGGGCGAGCTGGCTGCTACGATACAAAGCAACTTGACGCGCATCGGCCATATGCAGTTGGCCGACAACCCCGGCCGCAACGAACCCGGCACCGGCGAGATCAACTACCCATTTCTATTCGCCCACCTCGACCGCATCGGTTACACCGGCTGGATCAGCTGCGAGTACAAACCCGCCACCAGCACCGAGGCCGGTCTGGGCTGGCGCCAGCGCCTGTGCGCATAAACGCATGACATATTCAAACGAATCACACCATGACAGCACCTGCTCTCAATTTCGGTTTCATCGGCTCTGAGATCGTGGCTGTGTCGCTGCCCGGCACTTCCATGGCGCAAGCGCTGTTCAGCCATTGTGTTGCCCATGGCGGACGGGCCTGGAACCACTCGGCGATGGTGCGCGCGCTCGAGGGCATGGCCAGTTTCGGGATTGGCCAGTCATGACCCCGCGCGACTTGCTGCGCCAGATGTTTGATGCGGCGATCGCCAGCGCCCAGCCCGCGCTGTGCCTGCCTCCGCATTTGCCGGCACCCGAGTCGCTGGGCCAGGGCAGACTGGTGGTGATCGGTGCGGGCAAGGCCTCAGCCGCCATGGCGCGCGCGCTGGAAGACCATTGGCCGGGGCCGCTCACTGGCCTGGTGGTCACGCGCTATGGCTACGCGGTGCCGTGCGCGCACATCGAGATTGTCGAGGCCGCCCACCCGGTGCCCGACCAGGCGGGGCTGCAGGCGGCCCGGCGCATGCTGGAAACAGTGCGAGGTCTCGCCGCCGACGACATGGTGCTGTGCCTGATCTCGGGTGGCGGCTCGTCGCTGCTGCCGCTGCCGCTGCCCGGCCTGACATTGCACGACAAGCAGGACATCAACCGGGTGCTGCTCGCCTCGGGCGCCACCATCAGCGAGATGAATTGCGTGCGCCGCCACTTGTCTGGCATCAAGGGCGGCAGGCTGGCGGCGGCGTGTTACCCGGCGCGGGTGCTGACGCTGCTGATCTCGGACGTTCCCGGCGACGACCCGATCAACATTGCCTCCGGCCCCACGGTGGCCGACCCCAGCACCTGTACCGATGCGCTGGCCATTGTGCGGCGCTACGGCATGGCGCTGCCCCCGGCGGCACGGCAGCTGATGGAGAGCGGCGAGGGCGAGTCGGTCAAGCCCGGTGACCCGCAGCTGGCGCGCGCCGTCACGCGCATGATCGCAACCCCGCAAATGGCGCTTGAAGCCGCCGCAGCGGTCGCACGCTCGGCAGGTTTTGCCGCGCACATTTTGGGTGACGCGCTGGAAGGCGAGGCGCGCGATGTCGGCACCGTGCTGGCCGGTTTGGCCACGCAGGTGGTCAAGCGCAGCCAGCCTTTTGCGGCGCCCTGCGCGCTGTTGTCGGGTGGCGAGACCACGGTCACGGTGCGCGGCACCGGCCGCGGCGGGCGCAACGTGGAGTGCCTGCTGGCCATGGGCATTGCGCTCGACGGGCTGGCGCGGGTGCATGCGCTGGCGGGTGACACCGACGGCGTGGACGGCCAGGAGGAAATTGCCGGCGCCGTGTTGGGGCCGGACACGCTGGCGCGTGCCTGGGCGCTCGGACTCAAACCCCGCGACAGGTTGGCCAACAACGACGGTCATGGCTTTTTCGGTGCGCTGGGCGACGCGGTGGTGACCGGCCCCACCCTGACCAACGTGAACGACTTTCGCGCCATCCTGATCGAGGCCGCTGAGTGAAGCACCGTCATCGCCTCAATTTTTTTCAACCGGTGGTTTAAGTTTCTTCGCGCCAGCGGCTTTGAATTTCGCTTACAGTCCGAGGCTTGTTTTATGTGATCGGACCCAGCCCATGAACGCACCCCTCGCTCAAGACGGCCTGAGCGCCTTGCAAAGATCAGAACGCCAGGCGCTGGTCGTCAAAGGCTTGCTGGAATGCTTGCCGGCCCACGCGCTGCTGTGGAACAACGAGGACACCACACCCTATGAGTGCGACGGCCTGACCGCTTACCGCCAGCGCCCGTTGGTGGTGGCCTTGCCCGAAACGCCTGCGCAAGTGGCTGCCGTCCTCAAAACCTGCCAAGCCTTGGGCGTGCCGGTGGTGGCGCGCGGTGCCGGTACCGGCTTGTCGGGTGGGGCCATGCCCAATGCGGTTGGCGTCACCCTGTCGATGGCCAAGTTCAACCAGATCCTGAAGCTTGACCCGGTGGCGCGCACAGCGCTGGTGCAATGCGGGGTGCGTAACCTGGCCATCAGCGAGGCGGCTGCTGCCCTGGGCCTGTATTACGCGCCCGACCCGTCGAGCCAGATTGCCTGCACCATTGGTGGCAATGTGGCAGAAAACTCCGGCGGCGTGCACTGCCTCAAGTACGGCCTGACCCTGCACAACATCGTCAAGATCAAGGGCTTCACCATGGCAGGCGAGCTGGTGGAGTTCGGCTCGGACGCGCTGGACGCGCCCGGCTACGACCTGATGAGCCTTGTGATTGGCTCGGAGGGCATGCTGGCCGTGGTGACCGAGGTCACGGTCAAACTGATCCCCAAGCCGATGCTGGCGCGCTGCATCATGGCCAGCTTCGACGACATCCGCAAAGCCGGCGAAGCCGTGGCGGCGGTGATTGCAGCGGGCATCATCCCGGCGGGTCTGGAGATGATGGACAAGCCCATGACAGCGGCGGTGGAAGACTACGTGCATGCCGGTTACGACCTGAACGCCGAAGCCATTTTGCTGTGCGAGAGCGACGGCACACCTGAAGAGGTCGAAGAGGAAATTGGTCGCATGAGCACGGTGCTGCGGGGCGCCGGTGCCACCCACATTGCGGTGAGCCAGAACGAGCAGGAGCGCCTGAAGTTCTGGAGCGGGCGCAAGAACGCGTTCCCCGCCAGCGGCCGCATCAGCCCCGACTACATGTGCATGGACAGCACGATTCCGCGCAGGCGCGTGGCCGACATTTTGCTGGCCATTGCCGAGATGGAAAAGAAATACCGGTTGCGCTGTGCCAACGTCTTTCATGCCGGCGACGGCAACCTGCACCCGCTGATCTTGTTCGATGCCAACGACGCCGACCAGTTGCACCGCGCCGAGTTGTTTGGCGCCGACATCCTCGAGACCAGTGTTGCGATGGGTGGCACCGTGACCGGCGAGCATGGCGTGGGCGTGGAAAAGCTCAACAGCATGTGCGTGCAGTTTTCAGCCGCTGAGAACGAGCAGATGTTCGGCGTCAAACGCGCCTTCGACCCGCAGTGCCTGCTCAACCCGGGCAAGGTCATCCCGACGCTGAACCGCTGCGCCGAATACGGCAAGATGCTGGTGCGTGGCGGCCAGCTCAAACACCCCGACTTGCCCCGGTTCTGAGGTGGACGCCCGATGAACGGCCTGCGCGGCCTGACCTGGCTGCTGGTCATGCAGTCGTTGGGCGAACTGCTGTCACGCGGCTTGAAGTTGCCGTTTCCGGGGCCGGTCGTTGGCATGTTGCTGCTGCTGGTGGCGCTGCGCCTGCCCGTGGTGCGTGAGCCGGTGGCGGCCTGCGCCAATTTTTTACTCTCGCACCTGTCCTTGCTGTTCGTGCCGGTGGGCGTCGGCGTGATGACGCACCTGGGTTTGCTGGGTCAATACGGCGTGCGCATGCTGGCGGTCGTCGTGCTGTCCACCTGGATCGGGTTGGCCGTGACGGTGCTGGTGCTGCGTGCGTTCAGGGGGCGGCAAGATGCCTAACTTTGTCGAGCTCTGGATCTACCTGTCCGCCACGCCACTTTTCGGTCTGTGCGCCACGCTGGTGGTCTATGTGCCGGCGCAGGCGGTGTATGCCCGGCTGAATCAGGCAGCCTGGGCCAATCCGGTGCTGTGGTCGGTCGTCACGCTGGCCAGCCTGCTGACCGTGACGCGTGTCGACTACCCCACTTACTTTTCGGGTGCGCAATTCATCCATTTCCTGCTCGGGCCGGCCGTGGTGGCGCTGGCCTGGCCGCTGTGGGAGCGTCTGACGGCGCTGCGCGAACACTGGCGTGCCTTGCTGGCCGCCGCCCTGGCAGGGGGCGCTGCGGCCAGCGGCTCGGCGCTGCTGCTGGGCTGGCTGGTCGACCTGCCGCAAGACGTGGTGCTGTCGCTCGCGCCCAAGTCGGTCACCGCCCCCGTGGCCATGGGCATTGCCGACAAGATTGGCGGCATTCCGGCGCTGGCGGCGGTGTTTGCCGTGGTCACCGGCATGGTCGGTGCGCTCAGCGGCAAGGCCTTGTTCGGGTTTCTGAAGATTCCGACCGACGGCAATGGCTGGATGGCGCGCGGTTTTGCGCTCGGGACGGCAGCGCACGGCATTGGCGCGGCCAGGGCCATGCAGGTCAACGCCGATGCCGGTGCTTTTGCCGGGCTGGCCCTGGGCCTGCAGGTGGTGCTTGCCGCGTTGCTGATTCCGCTGCTGTTCGGGCTGTTTTGATTGGCAAGGCGGCTTGATCAAGCCACGGTTTGCGGCTGAACAAGGGGTTCATCGTCCTCGATCAACTGCGCCGCCCAGGGCGCCAGCTTGCTGGTATCGGAACGCAACACCTCCTGCTTGACCGCCAGGATTTGTGCCGGATGCATGGAGAAGCTGCGCAAGCCCATGCCCAGCAGCAACTTGGTCATGCTCACATCGCCCGCCATTTCGCCACACAGGCTCACCGGCTTGCCCTGCGCCCTGCCTTCGGCAATGGTATTGGCCACCAGCCGCAAGACGGCCGGATGCATCGGGTCGTACAGGTGCGCCACCGACTCGTCGGCGCGGTCGATGGCCAGCGTGTACTGAATCAGATCGTTGGTGCCGATCGACAGGAAGTCGAAGTACTTCAGGAACACCTTGAGCGTCAGCGCGGCAGCAGGGATTTCGATCATGGCGCCGATCTTGACCGGGCCATAGGCCACGCCACGGTTGTCGAGTTGCACACGGGCGTGGTCGATCAGTGCCATGGTCTGGCGAATTTCACGCGCATGCGCCAGCATCGGGATCATCACGTTCACCTGGCCGTGCGCCGCTGCACGCAACAAGGCGCGCAACTGGGTCAGGAACATGGCCGGATCGGCCAGACTCCAGCGAATGGCGCGCAGCCCCAGTGCGGGGTTCAGGTGGGCGTGGTCGCGCAGCGAATCATCGAGCGGCTTGTCGGCGCCCACATCGACGGTGCGGATCGTGACCGGCAAGCCCTGCATGCCTTCCACCGCGCGCCGGTAGGCCTGGTACTGTTCGTCTTCATTGGGCAATTTACCGTGACGCCCCATGAACAGGAATTCGCTGCGGAACAGACCGACACCGACGGCGCCAGCTTTCAGGGCGGCAGCGGCATCGTCGGGCATTTCGATGTTGGCCAGCAGTTCGACTTTTTGCCCATCGAGCGTCACCGCCTGTGCATGCAGCAGGCGCCCCAGGCGGCCACGCTGGAGTTCACCCTGACGCTGCCTGAAACCGTATTCGGCCAGAATGATCGGCGAGGGATCCACCACCACCACCCCGGCATCGCCATCGATCACCACCCAGTCGTCCTGATGGATCAGGTGACTGCTCAAGCGGGCACCCACTACTGCCGGAATGTCCAGGCTGCGCGCGACAATGGCCGTGTGCGAGGTCTTGCCACCGACATCGGTGATGAATCCGGCAAACACACTTTCCTTGAATTGCAGCATGTCCGCCGGCGAAAGGTCATGCGCCACCAGAATCAGCGGCACATCCAGGGTGTCGTCGAGCAACAAATCCTGTTGCGAGGTCTTGCGCCCCTGGCGCCCCAGCGGCTGGATCAGCGGCGACGAGACACCGCGCATGGCGCGCAGGATTTTTTCGGTGATCTGCTCCAGATCGGCCTTGCGCTCGCGCAAATAGTCGTCTTCCATCTCGTCGAACTGGCGCGCCACAATTTCGAGCTGGGTGGTCAGCGCCCACTCCGCGTTGTAAAGCCGGTCCTTGATCCAGTGTCGCACACCCGACGACAACTCTTCGTCCTGCAGCAGCATCAGGTGCACATCGAGCAAGGCCGACAACTCGTGGGGCGTGTCCTTGGGTCCCATGCGGGCAATGCTGGCCTGCAGGCGATGAATTTCTTCCACGACCGCGTCGCGGCCATCACCCACGCGGTTGATCTCGGCGGCCACTTGCTCGGGGTCGATGAAGTAATGCGCCACATCGAGCCGGCTTGACGCCACCAGCACCGCCCGCCCGATGGCAATGCCGCGGGCAACTGCCAGGCCATGAATGGCAAAAGTCATTCACCTTCTCCGAACTTGTCCGCCACCAGATTCAACAAAGCTTTCATCGCCTGCTGTTCCTGCTCGCCACTGGTTTCGATCTCGATCTGCGAGCCCATTCCGGCAGCGAGCATCATCACGCCCATGATGCTTTTGGCATTGACGCGACGCTCGCCGCGCGACATCCAGACTTCACACGGGAAACTGCCGGCCAGTTTGGTCAACTTGGCAGAAGCGCGGGCATGCAGCCCCAACTTATTGCTGATGGTAGTCGTGGTTTTGATCATTCGGTTTTCGTTGCTGATTTTGCGGCGCGGTGACAGCGACTTGCATCACCCCCTGGGTGCCCCCGGCGAGCACGCGCGCCACCAGCGCATCCATGGACTCGTTGCGGTAGGTGATGGCGCGCAGCAGCATGGGCAAATTGACTCCGGCAACCAGGCGCGAATTGACGCCATCCGCGAGCTTCTGAGCCACGTTGCAGGGCGTGGCGCCGAACATGTCGGTCAGGATCAGCGTGCGTCCGGTATTGAGCAGTGCCATGGTCAAACGGGCACTGTCCAGGGATTCATCGACCGGCGTATTGGGCTGGACATCGAGCACCGCCAGCGACGATGCCGCCTCCGGAAACACGTGCAGCACACACTGACGCAAGGCCGTGGCCAGGGGGGCATGAGCAATGATCAATATGCCGTTATTCATGTCTTTCACAGGTACTGCAATGTTGAAGTGGCATGGTGGCGCCTCGGGTGATTGAACACGGTGACCGATTATGACTTTTTGTCGTCAGGAAGTACGCGCAGGACGCCATGGTGCAAAGCAAATGAAGACCATCGCCATCAGTGGCGCCATCAGGCAGGCGTCTCATCACGGCCGCAGGGCGCCAAAAACTTTTTGCAGCAAGGCGCTGCCGGTGCCCGCCGGGTCCTGCCTGATTTCTTTCTCTTCTTCACCAATCATGAAATAGAGCCCGTCGAGCGTTTTGGCGGTGACGTATTGTTCAATCGACACCTGGTCGCCTTTGAGCAAGCCCATGCCTGCTGCCTTGCCGGCGATCTGGTTGTATTGGTCGGCCAGATTGGCCCGTGCGGTCACCTCGCTCACGACCGGTAAAAACTTCCGGTTCAGCGGCTCGCGCGTTTTTTCGGTAAAGAACTGGGTCACCGACGTGTCACCGCCAGTCAGGATCTTCTTGGCATCCTGGACATTCATGGACTTGACGGCGCCGACCAGCATGTCCCGCGCCAGGGGCACGGCAGTTTCCGCGGCGCGATTCATGGCCACGATCAAATCGTCAAGGCGTGCACCCTGACCAAAGCTGCGCAACAGCCTGGCAGTGCTCTCCAGATATTTCGGCAGGGGAATACGAACCTTGTCGTTGCCCAAGAACCCGTTGGGCTGGCCCAACAACTGGACCGCCGCAACAGCGCCCCTTTCCAGTGCCAGCTTGAGCCCCTGCGAGGCCTGGGCGTTGCTCAGGTCACTGAGCGACAACGCGTTGGCTGCTGAACCCAGCCCCAGGCACGACGCCGCCAACAGCGTGGCTGAAAAGGAACCAAACCGGCGTCGATGCATTCGCTTGTCCTGTGCAGTTCTTGGAAGAGCGACATCTTAACGCCGGCCAGGCCCGGCACGGCGTTCGAACTATTTGGCGCGGAAGTCGTCGTGGCACGCTTTGCACGCACCACCCGTAGCATTCACTGCCGCCTTGATGTTGTCCAGGTTACCCGATTGGGCAGCTGCCGCGAGCTTGCTCATTTCACCCTGCATTTTTTTTGCATAGTCGTCGAACTTGGCCTTGTCAGACCAGATTTCGGGTTTGGCCTTGGTGTCCCCCTTGTCGGTTCCTGGACCGAACCCGGCCCAAGGCAGCTTGGCCATGTAATCGGCAACGGCTGCGCTCTCTGCGGCCACTTTGGCATCGAACGGAATCTTTCCTCCCGCCATGCCGGCCACACGCGCAAAATTCTGCTGCATCACGAACAAGGCGTTCTTGCGGTACTTGATGGCATCTTCAGCTTTGGCGAATTGTGCCGAGGCGGGCACGGCCATGGCCCATACTGCGCCAGCCAGGAGACAAGCGGTGAGTTTTTTCATGGAAATCCTTTCGTCGTTAAACTAAAACAAATGGGGTGCGAAGTGTATGGGAAATCAATCAACCTTTCTTCAGCGTCATACAAAGGAGGATTTGGCTGTGCTTGTTCGTGTCTGGGATGCCCCGACGCGCCTGTTTCACTGGGCGCTGGCGGCTTGTTTTGTTGGCCTGATCGTCACCAGTCAAGTGGGCGGGGGCGCCATGGTCTGGCATTTCCGGTTTGGCTACGGCGTCTTGAGCTTGCTGCTGTTTCGCCTGGTGTGGGGTTTCTTCGGTGGCCACTGGTCGCGCTTTGCGTCATTCATGACCGGACCCTCAGCCGTTTGGCAGTATCTTCGCGGACAAGGCAGGCCGCATGACGGCGTGGGTCACAACCCCTTGGGCGCCCTGTCGGTTGTCGCCATGCTGCTATTCCTCGCCCTGCAAGCGGCTACGGGCTTGATGAGCGACGACGAAATAGCCAACGCCGGCCCGCTGGCCCGATTTGTGTCCTCGGCCTGGGTCGGCAACGCGACCTACTACCACAAGGCGATCGGCAAATTCATCTTGCTGGGCTTGGTGGCTTTGCATCTGTCTGCCATTGCGTATCATTTTTTTGCCAAGAGGGAGAATCTGGTCAAACCGATGATCATGGGCGACAAGAAGCTTGATTTTGCCGCGTTCAGCGCGCGCGACAGCGGCGCTGAACGCGGCCGCGCGGCGCTGATTTTTCTGGCTTGCGCGGGCCTGGTCGGTGGCCTGGTCATCGGGGTGGGTGGCTAGTGTGGTGTTCAGTCGCATCAAGGACAATTTCCGCATGATTTCCGAACCCGTCATCATCCAGCCATATCACGCCACTGACGATCTTGAGGCGGTGCGTGCGCTGTTCAAGGAGTACGCCGACAGCCTGGACATCGACCTGTGTTTTCAGAACTTCGAAGCAGAACTGGCCGGCTTGCCAGGTGACTACGCGCCGCCGCGCGGCGCCCTTTTCATGGCCCGCTCAGCCGGTGCCATGGTGGGCTGTTGCGCGCTGCGCCCCTTGGACAGCGCAGATTACCCCAACGCCTGCGAGATGAAACGCCTGTACGTCCGGCCTGCCTTGCGTGGCAAGGGTCTGGGCCGGCGCCTGGCCGAAGCTGTGATGCTTGCCGCCAGCCAGGCCGGTTACGACCATGTGCTGCTGGATACCCTGAGCGAAATGGAAACCGCCCGCGCCATGTACCAGGAATTGGGGTTTGTGGAAGTGGCGCCCTATTACTTCAACCCCATCGAAGGGGCGCATTACCTGATGGCGCGGCTTTGAACGGGGGGAGTTCTTGGGCAGACTTCCCCCGTCGCTTTGAAAGAAATCAGGCCTTGACCTGTGCCAGCAACGTGTCCGCATCGCTGACTTCGAATTTGCCAGGACCTTCGATGTTGAGCGTCACCACTTTGCCGTTTCTCACCAGCATCGAGTAACGATTGCTGCGCAGGCCAAGACCCTTGCCGGTCAGATCGAGCGTCAGACCGGTGGCCTTGGCAAAGACAGCGTCACCATCGGCGAGCATGCGGATCTTGTCGCCGGTCTTCTGGTCACGTGCCCAGGCACCCATGACAAAGGCATCATTGACGCTGATGCACCAGATTTCATCCACCCCGGCGGCCTTGAGCGCATCATGGTTGGCGAGATACCCCGGCACATGCTTGGCTGAACAGGTGGGCGTGAAGGCGCCGGGCACAGCAAACAACGCAATGGTCTTTCCGGCACTGGCGGCCACGACATCGACGGGATTGGGGCCGAGACTGCAGCCACCACCCTCGGTTTCATGGAATTCCATCAGCGTTGCGGCGGGTAACTGGTCACCTACTTGAATCATGTTTAGCTCCTGATCAAAACAATTGAATAAATAAAAACGGCTCACCATTGTGAGCCGCTTTCCAAAGTGCTGACACGCAGCCCGTAGAAGACTTAAACCAGCGAGGCCTTTTGCACGAGGCGCGTTGCGACCCAGTTCTTGGTCTTCGAAATGGGACGGCTTTCGGTGATCTCGATCATGTCGCCCATTTTGTACTCGCCTTTTTCGTCATGGGCGTGGTACTTGCTCGACTTGCCAACAATCTTGCCGTAGAGCTCGTGCTTGACACGACGCTCGATCAGCACCGTGACTGTTTTGGCACGTTTGTCGCTGACCACCTTGCCAATCAAGGTGCGCTTGAGGGATGTTTTAGCTTCCGTCATGATTCGATCCTTATTTGGCGGATGAGACAGCGGCTTGCTTTTCGACCAGAATGGTCTTGGCACGCGCGATGTCGCGGCGCGCCAAACGGAGCGCGTCGGTATTGTTGAGTTGTTGCGTTGCCTTTTGCATGCGCAAGCTGAAGTGTGCCTTTTGCAGCGCTTTGACTTCGGCCTGCAAACCGGCCACGTCTTTTTGGCGTAATTCAGTCGTTTTCATATCAATTTCTCCTGATTACTGGCCGATCATGCGCGACACGAAGGTGGTGCGCAGCGGCAATTTGGCAGCTGCCAAACGGAAGGCCTCACGCGCCAGCTCCTCAGGGACACCCACGATTTCAAACACGATCTTGCCGGGCTGGATTTCAGCCACGTAGTACTCGGGGTTACCTTTACCATTGCCCATCCGCACTTCAGCGGGCTTTTGGGAAATGGGTTTGTCGGGAAACACCCGAATCCAGATCCGGCCGCCACGCTTGACGTGACGCGAGACAGCACGACGTGCGGCCTCGATCTGGCGTGCCGTCAAACGGCCGCGATCAATACACTTGAGACCGAAATCACCAAACGCAACCGAGCTGCCCCGGGTTGCGATACCGGTGTTACGGCCCTTTTGCTCTTTGCGGTACTTGCGACGAGCGGGTTGCAACATAGTTATTCTCCTTTACCGTCAGCTGCTGCAGCGGCTGGCGCGGCTACCTTGCGGACGCGCTGAACGGTGGGTTTAGGTGCATCGGCTCCCAGAGCCACTGCGGGTTTGTCACTGCCATCGGCAGGCGCGGCGTTGCTGCCCATCGGACGGCGCGCGCCACGGGGCGCAGGACGGTCGGAACCCGGGCGGCCGCCACGGTCATCACGACGCGGGCCACGCGGGCGACGCTCGTCATCCGGACGCGGTGTTTCCACAGCCGGCAGATCGTTGCGACCCAGGGTATCACCCTTGTAGACCCAGACCTTGACACCGATGGTGCCGTAGGTGGTATGAGCCTCAGAGGTACCGTAGTCGATGTCGGCGCGCAGGGTATGAAGCGGCACGCGACCTTCGCGGTACCACTCACAACGGGCGATTTCGATGCCGTTCAAGCGTCCCGACGACATGATCTTGATGCCCAGGGCACCCAGGCGCATGGCGTTTTGCATGGCGCGCTTCATGGCCCGGCGGAACATGATGCGTTTTTCGAGCTGTTGGGTGATCGAGTCAGCGATCAGCTTGGCATCGATTTCAGGCTTGCGCACTTCTTCGATGTTGACCGCGACCGGCACGCCCAACTGGCGACCCAGTTCACGCTTGAGGTTCTCGATGTCCTCGCCCTTTTTACCGATCACCACACCCGGACGCGACGAGTAAATGGTGATGCGGGCGTTCTTGGCGGGACGCTCGATCAGGACGCGCGAAACCGACGCGTTCTTGAGCTTGGTCTTGAGGTACTCGCGCACCTTGATGTCTTCCGCCAGCATGCCAGCGAAATCACGGTCATTGGCATACCAACGCGATGCCCAGTTGCGACTCACCGAAAGGCGGAAGCCGGTTGGATGGATTTTTTGTCCCATATCTTGCTGGCCTCTTTCAGTTACCAACCGTCACGTACACATGGCACGTGGGTTTTCTGATCTGGTTGCCACGACCTTTAGCGCGGGCCGTGAAGCGCCTGAGCGATGCGCCTTGCTCGACGTGGATGGTTTTCACCTTCAACTCGTCGATATCGGCACCATCGTTGTGTTCAGCATTGGCAATAGCCGACTCCAGAACCTTCTTGATGATCACGGCAGCTTTTTTCTGCGTGAATTGCAAGATGTTCAGAGCCTGATCCACCTTTTTGCCGCGGATCAGGTCCGCGACCAGACGGCCTTTGTCGACCGAGAGACGAACGCCCCGAAGGGTTGCACGTGTTTCCATGGTCAACTCCTTATTTCTTTTGGACTTTTTTGTCCGCAGGATGGCCCTTGAAAGTACGGGTCAGTGCGAACTCACCCAACTTGTGGCCAACCATTTGGTCAGTGATATACACAGGCACATGCTGTTTGCCATTGTGCACGGCAATGGTCAGGCCGATGAAATCGGGCAGCACCATTGAGCGACGCGACCAGGTCTTGATCGGCTTCTTGTCCTTGCTAGCGACGGCCTTTTCGGTCTTGGCTACCAGGTGTTGGTCAACAAAAGGACCTTTTTTGAGAGAACGAGTCATTTACCTGCCCCTTACTTCTTGCGACGCGACACGATCATGACCTGCGTGCGCTTGTTGTTACGGGTACGGTAACCCTTGGTCAGATTACCCCAAGGATCGACTGGATGACGACCCTCGCCGGTCTTACCCTCGCCGCCACCATGGGGGTGATCCACCGGGTTCATCACCACACCGCGAACGGTCGGACGAATACCCATCCAGCGCGTGACACCGGCCTTGCCCAAACGGCGCAGGCTGTGTTCTTCGTTGGCAACCTGGCCCAAAGTGGCACGGCAGTCGATGTTGATCTTGCGCACTTCACCCGAGCGCATCCGCACCTGGGCATAAGCGCCTTCGCGCGCCAGCAGCGTGGCAGAAGCACCCGCCGAGCGAACCACTTGGGCGCCTTTGCCCACCTGCAACTCGATGCAGTGGATGATCGAGCCCACCGGAATATTGCGGATCGGCAAGGTATTGCCAACACGAATCGGCGCCTCGGAGCCGCTCATGATGGAGCTGCCGACCTCAAGACCGCGCGGCGCAATGATGTAGCGACGCTCGCCGTCGGCATAACACACCAGGGCGATGTGCGCAGAACGGTTGGGGTCGTATTCAATACGCTCGACCTTGGCAGCAATGCCGTCCTTGTTGCGAAGAAAATCGACAACACGGTAGTGATGCTTGTGACCACCACCCTTGTGACGGGTCGTGATGTGGCCGTTGTTGTTGCGGCCTGCCTGCTGGAACTGGGGCTCGAGCAGGGGCGCGTAGGGCTCACCCTTGTGCAGGTGGTCACGCGAAATCTTCACCATGCCGCGACGGCCGGGTGAAGTTGGTTTCATTTTGATAACAGCCATGATTAAGCAGCCTCCCCACCAAGGTTCAACTCTTGACCCGGTTTGAGCATGACGTAAGCCTTGCGCACGTTGTCACGGCG
>Ga0172367_10004641_pt1 | contig 17004 bp, 15 predicted proteins | sample Lak10m_FD_114542 | JGI IMG/M metagenome (GOLD analysis project Ga0172367, IMG submission 114542) | Freshwater microbial communities from Kabuno Bay, South-Kivu, Congo - kab_022012_10m | ecosystem: Environmental > Aquatic > Freshwater > Lake | place: Democratic Republic of the Congo: South-Kivu...
ACGAGCGGTACGATCAGATGAAACTCGTCATGGGGTGAGCCGCCAAGGGCGGCTCATGGTTTCATGGGCGCCTTTGAGGCGCTCACAATCTCAAGCCACCGGCTTTGCCGGTGGTATCTGACTATATATAACCAAAGCAGTCGGGACGCCACCGCCGACTTGATCGAGGTCAGTCCGACACGGTGGTATCGGTGCCTCGTGGCGCGGGAGGATCTTCGGCCCGCCCCAGCCACTGCCACAGCACCTTGATGGCAAGCCAGTAAGCATAGGCCGTAGCCGGCGCCATGTCTCGGTGGGCTTTCCAGAACGCGATCACCTGCCGCTTGCCGATCTGATCGAGGCCGGTCACGCGGAAATGCGCCTGTATCCAGTTGGCCAGGATGACCAGGCGGTCGACCTGCTGACGCCGGTTGGTTTTGCCGCCGTGGGCGACATAGACATGCGCCCGGCGGCGAACCTGATCAGCCAAGGTAGGCATTGGTCACGTCGATCCGATTGTGCCCCAACTCCTGAGCAATCTGCTCACGCGCCTTCCTGTCGCGTTCGCGTGCCACGTCCAATGACTTGCGCAGCTGAACCGCCAGCCACTCGATGTGGGCCTCACCATGTGGAATGGCTGCCATCACGGGGCATTCGGCGCCCACGAGGTCCTTGTAGCGCTGGCAGGCATAGGAATGACGCTCGCGGTGGAAGCGAATGCCGTTGGCGGTAGCCACGCGATAGCAATGCCGGCGGAACTCCTCATAGGACATGCCTTCGGGAATCAGGGAATGATGCGTACCCTGGTGCATCCGCGCTGCATTGAGCGTCTCGCTTTGCGAGCCCTTCCAGATTGGCACTTGGCGAGGCCGGCCACCTTTGGTGCCATTCACGATCGGCACGGGGCCACGGTGGCTATAGGAATAGGCATCCCGCGCATCGAACTTCGCCGATTCCTCGAACCGCAGGCCAAAGGCACGTTGCAGCCGCAACATGATCCGGAGGGTCGGATCGACGGTGAACAACCAGTCGTTGTGCTCCTTGATCGTGACGAACTGATGGAACTTCGCAATGTTCTCCCGCATCGGAATGCCGCAATCGCGGGTGGGCGACATGGTCAGATGGTGGTCGCCGCGCGCCAGTTCGAGAACGCGGTTCACGGCACTGATATAGTTCTGCGCCGTCGAGGCTTCGAGTTCGCCCTCAGTGACTCGGTCAGCGAGAATTTCGCCATAGGCCATGACCACATCGGACGTGATCAGCTCCATGCGTCCGAATCCATGGTGTTCGCGAACATAGTCCACGAACAGGTTCCAGCGATCGGCCATGGTGTCCATGCTGGAAAACGACTGCATGCCCTCTTCGAGCGCGATCCTGCCCGCGGCCTTCATGTCGCGCGCGCCAAGATCAAAGTTACGACTGCCCATACAAATCTCCTCAAATGGTTGGGTGGAATGAAACGGGTACGACAGGCACAGCAATGGGGAGGCGGGACAACCGCCGAAAGAATTACCCTGGCCCACCGGCAAGACCGAAATCGAGTGGTGAGTGTTGGTTCACGCGCTGCGGGCGCGGACGCCGTACAGGCAGGCCATGGGAGACGCCAGCCCGATGGACCAGCGTCAAACGTCATCGATCGTCGTCGTCCTACGGGCTGCCGGTCGAGGCAGGCAGGCTCACCAGATGTGAGCGAGCCATGGGCCCATCCACGGTCGACGCCGCGATCATTTGCTGCATTTGCCGACTGTCACGCAATTTCACGCGCCGCCGGCTATCAGGAAACCCGCACCAGGCATGGCTTCCGCTACTTCTTTATCTGCCCGTCTCTGTTTGGAAGGGCTACTTCAAAAACGCGCCAACTGCTGCGCGGGTGTGACATGAATGCTGTTTATTTCGTTTCCCCAGCTAGGAAAGCCACCTCAAGGCCGTGGCAAGCACCAACGTGAGCGGAATCGTAATGGCGGGGAACCAGTTTGCGTCGCCGAAATGCGGCCGGAAAAGGCGTATTTCGGTCGGCGGCGTGGCCGGTGTGTTTCAAATTCTCTGTAGGTGCTGTGCAGTGACCGTGCCTGCGGGGAAATTCTCAACTTTTGATCGGAGCGTCTCTGCAGTGTTCCTGCCGGTGCTCATGCAACAACGCCGGATCGGATACGTCTGATCTGACGTTCCGAAATCCATTTCTTTGTTTCGCGCGCCATTTCGCATCTTGAACTTTGAGTACAGGAGGTTTACAATAAATAATTTAAATATCAGTTTTGGAAACCACAAGGGGACCGCCATGTTCAGCATCCGACTCCATCGAGCGCGTAAGGCCGCAGGACTATCGCTGCGTAATCTTGGCGAGCGTGTTGGGGTGTCCCACGCCGCCATCAAGAAGTACGAGGATGGCATCGCCATGCCTTCGTCTGACATCTTGATCGGATTGTCGCGCGCGCTCAAGGTGCGCACCGAATACTTCTTCCGCCCCGAGCCAGTGGCGCTTGAGGGCATCGAATACCGCAAGCGCAGCTCCCTGCCCAAGAAACGACTGGACGCGATTACCCACGAAGTAATCGACCAGATCGAGCGGCGGATCGAACTGGAAAACCTGTTCCCGCAGTCGCCGGTCAAGGCTTTTGCCACCGTTGCCGGGTTGGCCGCTACGATCACGGAAATGGATCAGATTGAAGACATCGCCGAACAGGTTCGTGAGGCGTGGGAGCTGGGCCTCGATCCAATTCCTGATTTGATTGATGTACTGGAGACCAATGGCATTCGCGTTTTCATGGTGGATGCCGATGGCGAGGGCAAGTTCGATGGCCTCGCGGCACGGGTCAGCGGCATGCCCATCGTCGTCGTTGGTCGCCATTGGCCTGGGGATCGGCAGCGCTTTACGCTGGCGCACGAACTCGGGCACCTGATGCTAGATGGGCGTCTTCCCGATGATCTTGACGAAGAGATGGCGTGCAATCGTTTCGCTGGCGCCTTTCTGTTTCCGCGTGCCTCGGTGTTGCAAGAACTCGGCGAGCATCGCAATGCCATCGAACTCAAGGAGCTTGGGCTGCTGAAGGAAGAGTTTGGTTTGTCGATGGCTGGGATTCTGTATCGCGCCCGCGATCTCGGGGTCATCTCGCCTGCCTACCGTGATGAGCAGGCCAAGCTGTTTCGCCTCAAAGGCTGGTTCCGCAAGGAGCCGGGTAACGACTACCCGACCGAGAAGGCCCACATTTTTGAACAACTGGTGTTTCATGCACTGGCCGAGGAATACATCGGCGAATCGAAGGCCGCTGAGCTAATGAACGTGTCGTTGACGCAGTTCCGCCGCGTCCGCTCAATGGAGAGCGTGGAGGAGCCGCTGCGTGCTGCTGCTCATCAGTGATGCCAACATTCTGATGGATGTGGAAGCGGGCGAGCTAGTAGCGCCGATGTTCAGCCTCGGCTATCAGTTCGCTGTGCCGGACATTCTCTATTATGAAGAGCTGGAAGAGCAGCACGCCCACCTGCTGGATATGGGCTTGCAGATCAAGGGGTTGTCGGCAAGAACCGTTGTGCGTGTCGAGGCGTTGAGCCGGGCCTACGCCAAACCGGGTCGCAACGACTTGTTCGCACTGGCACTGGCCGAGGTGGAGAAATGTCCGCTGCTGACCGGTGATGCCGCCTTGCGTCAGGCAGCGGAAGCGGAGCGCGTCGAGGTCAAGGGAACGGTCTGGCTGATTTCGGAAATGGTGCGCGAACAGCGCATCACGATAGCAGTGGCCAGAGCAGCGCTACACAAGATGCGGGCGAATGGGCGGCGACTACCGTGGGACGCGGCGGAACAAATGCTGAATGATTTTGAGCGAGGTGCCGTGTGAATGCCACATCCCAATCGTTGGCGGGCCTGCTGAGCAGTCCTCCGGCCAATTTGGCATTGGGTGGCCTTGGTCTGCTATCTGCGCCGGCAGCACCACAGTGGATTGGTGTGAGACAGCGCTTTGAACAGTTTCATCGAAATCTGCAACTCACAGAGCTTCAGTACCAGGATGGGGCAACGAAGTGCGCTGGCGTTGTCGCATGCTTAAACCGCAATTACTACGGCACGTCATCATCGACTGACAACACTTTTCTGATTGGGTCATGGGGAAAGAGCACTGCAACTCGGCCTCCACGTGACGTGGATGTGTATTTCGTTCTCCCCCCTGAGGTCTACCAGCGTTTCGAGGGCAACATCTGGAACCGGCAATCCACACTCCTGCAAGAGGTCAAGGGTGTTCTGTCTGGAACTTATCCTGCGACCGACATGAGTGGCGATGGGCAGGTCGTTGTCGTTCGATTTGAAAGTTATGCGGTCGAAGTCGTTCCGGCATTTTTACTCCAAAGCGGCCAATATTGGATTTGTGACACACATAACGGTGGCTCCTACAAGAAAACTGACCCTTGGGCTGAAATTCAATATATCGAGACTGTTGATCAGGCAAACAACCACAACCTGCGGCCTCTCATCCGCATGCTTAAGGCATGGCAAGCAAATTGCTCCGTTCCTATCAAGTCTTTCCAGATTGAGCTGCTCGCGGCAGAGTTCATCGCGCAGTCCCCTTGGCGTTTCCGAGATGCATTTTGGTTTGATTGGCTCATCCGCGACCTGTTTGCCTATATGTACTACCGAGCAAACACAAATATCATGGTGCCCGGCACATACGAGCTGATCCCATTAGGCAACGCATGGCAAAGCCGTGCCGAATCCGCCTATGGCAGGGCAGCAAAGGCCTGTGACTATGAACGGGACAATCTTGTTCTCACTGCAGGCGAAGAGTGGCAGAAGATTTTTGGACAACAAATTCCGAGGGCTGTGTGATGGATACGCGTACACAAAACCTAGTCGAGGAATGCAAGCGGCAGGAGGAGTCCTGTCTCTATACCTCCACGACTTTGTTTGAGTGGCTGAAGTCCATGCGCCGATATCGGGTGCTGTTCGTTGTCATACCGATTGTGTTCGGCGGGATTGCCACTTGGCCACTTTTTAAACAGCAGCCTGGATATGAGTGGCTTACCGGCCTATGCGCCTTGCTCGCGGGCATAACACCAGCAATCTACAAAGCCTTGAATTTGGACGTCAGCCTCGACGTGATCGCAAAGCACGCCCATCAGTACAAAATCCTTCAAGATAGATTTCGACAGGCTTGGCGTGTGACCGCGCTTGGGTCGCTGGATGATTTTGCAAATGAGTTCCACGATTTGATGGCGCGAATGGATGCGGCGCGCTCGACTAGTCTCACTCCACCCGAATGTTTCTTCAAGAAGGCTCGTCGGAAAATTCTGGATGGCCACTACGAATTCAGCGTTGACACCAGCAATCATAAAGTGCCACCGAATGACGCCAATACGGGGGCGCAAATTGAAGATCAATGGCCAAAGACAGCACGATAATTGAGAGAAGCGGACATGAATTCCATCGAACAACAGTTTTTCACCGATCTGGAAAAGAAACTCTGGACCGCTGCCGACAAGTTGCGCTCCAACCTGGACGCCGCCGTGTACAAGCACGTGGTGCTGGGCCTGATCTTCCTGAAGTACGTTTCTGATGCCTTCGAGGAGCGGCAGAAAGAGCTGCGTGAACAGTTCCAGAACCCGGACCATGACTACTACATGGTCCCGGAGGACTACGGCGACAATTACTTAGGCCATCTGGCCGCCGAACTGGAGGTCCGCGACTACTACACCGAGAAAAATGTCTTCTGGGTGCCGCAGGAAGCACGCTGGCAAACCCTGCGTGACTGCGCCCAATTGCCACCCAAAGCGCCCTTACCATGGAACAAGCCCGGCAAGGATGATCCGGAAGAGATGCGCAGCGTCGGCTGGCTGATCGACAACGCCATGGATGCCATTGAGCGCGAAAACGAAAAGAAACTCAAGAACGTTCTGAACAAGGATTTTGCCCGCACCCAGATCGACTCGCATAAGCTGGCCGACCTGATCGCGCACTTCTCTGATACCGACTTCAACCGCAAGGAATACAACGGCCAGCCGCTCAATCTCAAAAGCAAGGACATCCTCGGCCACGTCTATGAATATTTCCTTGGGCAGTTCGCGTTGGCCGAAGGCAAGAAGGGTGGCCAGTACTACACGCCCAAGAGTATCGTCACGCTCATCGTCGAAATGCTGCAGCCCTTCAAGGGCCGCGTGTATGACCCGGCCATGGGCTCGGGCGGCTTTTTTGTGCAGAGCGAAGAGTTCATCGAACAGCACGGCGGCAAAGTGGCCAATGGCAAGACGGGGCAGATCAGCGTCTACGGACAGGAGAGTAATCCCACCACCTGGCGTCTGGCCGCGATGAACATGGCCATCCGTGGCATCGACTTCAACTTTGGTGGCGCACCTGGCGACACGCTGTTGAACGACCTGCACCCCGATCTGCGCGCGGACTTCGTCATGGCCAACCCGCCCTTCAATATGAAGGAGTGGTGGAACGAAAAGCTGACCAGCGACCCGCGCTGGATCGCGGGCACGCCGCCGCAGGGCAACGCCAACTTCGCCTGGCTGCAGCACATGCTCTACCACCTGGCCCCGGCGGGCAGCATGGCGCTGCTGCTGGCCAATGGCTCGATGAGCAGCAACACCAACAACGAAGGCGAAATCCGCAAAAAGCTGATTGAGGACGACTACGTGGAGTGCATGGTCGCACTGCCCGGCCAGCTCTTCACCAATACGCAAATCCCGGCCTGCATCTGGTTTCTCACCCGCGACAAACGCAATGGCTTGGCGCTGAACAAAACCAAGCGCGATCGGCGCGGCCAGTTCCTGTTCATCGATGCACGCCAGCTCGGCTACATGAAAGACCGCGTGCTGCGCGACTTCACGCCTGACGACATCAAGAAGGTGGCCGACACCTTCCATGCCTGGCAACTGGGCGAAGGTTATGCGGACGTGCAGGGCTTCTGCTACTCCGCCTCGCTGGACGACCTCCGCAAGCACGAGCACGTGCTCACGCCGGGGCGCTATGTGGGCGCGGAAGAGCAGGAGGAGGATGGCGAAGCCTTTGCCGACAAGATGGCACGGCTGACGACCCAGCTGGCGGAGCAGTTTGCCGAAAGCGCCAAGCTAGAGGGGGAGATCAAGAAGAACTTGGCGGGGTTGGGCCATGTCATCTAAGTTGACAAAGCTGCCCCTTGCTGAGCTATTGGAGTTGATCATTGATCATCGCGGCAAGACCCCCAACAAGCAGGGCTTTGAAGATTTTTTCTCAACTGGCGTACCCGTTTTGTCGGCGAAGCACGTCAAGACAGATGCATTGGTTGATATAGGTTCAATTCGGTATGCATCTCCTGCGATGTACAAAAAGTGGATGGCAGTGGAGGTGCAAGAAGGAGACATCATTCTCACCTCTGAGGCCCCAATGGGCGAAGTCTTCTACATCAATGATGATAAGAAATATGTGCTTGGGCAACGTGTGTTTGGGCTACGGCCGAATGCAAGGTTGATCAATCCAAAGTACTTGGCAGCCTGGCTGGCTTCTGCAGAAGGGCAAAACCAGATTGCAGCAAGAGCATCAGGCTCGACTGTTCAAGGCATTCGGCAATCTGAGCTATTAAAGCTTGAAGTTGATCTGCCCTCAAAAGAGGAACAAGCACGAATCGCCAATATCAGGTTCTCGATTGCGGACAAGGTCAATCTCAACCTCCGTATTAATCAAACCCTCGAAGCCATGGCGCAAGCCATCTTCAAATCGTGGTTTGTCGATTTCGATCCGGTCAAAGCTAAGGTCGCCGCCATTCAGGAAGGCCGCGACCCGCTGCGCGCCGCCATGAGCGCCATCAGTGGCAAGCCGGACGCCGAACTCGATGCCCTGCCGCCCGAGCAATACGAACAACTCGCCGCCACCGCCGCGCTGTTTCCGGATGAGATGGAGGAGTCGGAGTTGGGAGATATTCCCAAGGGGTGGAAGGTGCAGCGTGTTGGCAACGTGCTTGAATTGGTTTACGGCAAAGCACTCAAGTCAACCGACCGACAAGAAGGCACTGTGCCGGTTTATGGCTCTGGCGGGATCACCGGATTCCACAACACACCGCTCGTTACACATGGCTCAATCATTGTCGGCCGCAAAGGAACAGTGGGGAGCCTGTACTGGGAAGACGATCCATTTTTTCCCATTGATACGACTTACTACGTTCGACCGTTGGCCGCGCCGCTAACTTTCTGCTTCTACACAATGCAGATCTTGGGGCTTGAGAAAATGAACACCGATGCGGCCGTGCCCGGCCTCAATCGGGAAAATGTTTATCGTCTCGAATTGGTCCTCCCAGATTCAGTCACGCTGCAGCAGTTTGATATACAGGCAACGACATTACGTAAGGCCATTCGGGCCAATTCGGGAGAAAACAAGTCGCTGGCTGATCTTCGCGACATACTCCTTCCCAAACTCCTCACCGGCGAGTTGTCCGTCACCGACGCCACTGCGGAGGCTGCGATATGAGCGAGTTGATTACGCCATCGGCTGATGAAGTGAATCAGCCATCCAGCGATTACTTCGAGAAAATTCCACTGTGGCGTTCTGACCCCACGGCCAAATGCTTCGAGATCATGGCCGATGAGTTGAGTGGCCGCATTCCCGTTACACGGCTGGAGTCCTGGCGCGACTTCACCGATTTGCTGGAAAGCGACTTTTTCAACCGGCACGGCGTACAACTGGTGTTTCGCGGGCATCGCCGCTTTGACTGGAGTTTGATGCCCACGCTAGGACGATTGACCACCAATGGCATCGTCACTGAGCAGTTGGCGCAAGCGCAGCTGGAACGCTTCAAGCGCGCAGTGCGCGGGCGCCTCAACGATGCCGCCATGGTGGACGAAGATGATGAACTGTGGTCAGTCGGTCAGCACCACGGCCTGATGACCCCGCTGCTGGACTGGACCTACTCGCCCTATGTGGCCCTGTTCTTCGCCTTTCACAAGGATGACAGCAAGGAAGAGGCCGCCAACCCCTATCGCGCGGTGTATGTGCTCAACAAGAGTTTTTTGACCGAGCACGAAGACGAGACAGGTATCAGGTTGTGGGAACCACGCCGCGATGACCATGGGCGCTTGGTGAACCAGGCAGGGCTGTTCACCTTTTCGCCCACCGACGCCACAATCGAGAACAAGCTGGCCAATGTGCTGGCCGATGACGAGCTGTTTGACGACGAAGAACTGCGCTCAGCATCGGAAGATGAGCAGCCGGACATCCTGGCCCGTTACATCTGCAAGATTTACATCCGTAACGAAGAGCGCGATGCCTGTCTGCGCCACCTGCGGCGCATGAACGTACACCACGCCAGCCTGTTTCCTGATTTGCTAGGGGCTTCGGAATACTGCAACGTCATCACCACCGAGGCGGAGATGGCTGCAGCGGTCCAGCAGCGCGGCAAGCACATCGAGCTGACGATCACCGAGAGCGTGACGGCAACCGATCAGGTGGATGCGGAAGTGACACCGTCGTCTGCAGGCACTGCCACGCTCACCAGCATCGAAGAAGTGCTGAGGCAGCCTGCTGGTGCGGAACAAGTGGAACCGGGCCGCATCGCGCTGATGGCCGAAGAGCTGGCTGCTTCCATCGCTAAGAACAAGGTGGTGGACTGGGAAACCCGCGACGCTGTGCAGGCCCGCCTGCGCAACGTGGTGCGGGTGGTGTTGCGCAAGTACGGCTACCCGCAGGCTTTGCGGGAACGGGTGGCGGAGCAGGTGCTGGCCTTGGCTAAATTGACTGATGGAGATACCCCAGAATGACTCAAATCCAAAAGCTCACCGTCAAGGGCTACAAATCTATCGCCAAACTGGAGAACTTCGCGCTTCGACCGCTGAATGTGCTGATCGGCGCCAACGGTGCGGGCAAAAGCAACTTCATCGGACTGTTTCGCTTCCTGGCTTCAGTGGTAGGCGACAATTTTCCGGTCGATGTGCAGAAGTGGGGCGGGCCTGATGCGCTGTTGCATTACGGCAGCAAGGTGGCGTCCCAGATGGACCTGGAGGTGTATTTCACTCCTAGTAATGGTATCCAGAATGGCTATCGCATAAGTCTGACGGCGACTCAGGATAACCGGTTGATATTCAGTCGGGAGGAGCCTTGGATTGATGGTCACTATGCGATCAAGGCGTATTCCTTGGGAGCAGGCCACGAACTGGCCAAGATTCGCAGTGACAAGGACTCTCCCAGTGCGACCGTCAGTGGTCACGTGATGGATCGACTGAAAATCTGGAGGCAATATCACTTTCACGATACGGGCGACACGGCGGCGGTCAAGCGCATTCATGCCGTCAATGACAATCTAAGGCTCAAATCCGATGCGGCTAACCTGGCCGCGTATCTACGCAAGCTCAAGACCACGCCCTTCTACGAACGCAGTTATGACCGCATCGTGGAAACCATACGCCGCGCGGCGCCATTCTTTGGCGACTTCGTGTTCCGTGATGAAGCCAGCGAGTTCATCGAGCTGGAATGGACCGAGCGCGGGCGGCCTGACACGCCTTGGAAGGCTCATGTGCTCTCTGATGGAACGCTACGGTTCATTTGCTTGACGACCTTGCTGTTGCAACCCAAGGCACTATTGCCCGACACGGTGCTGATCGACGAACCGGAACTTGGCCTGCATCCCTTTGCCATCAACTTGCTGGCCGAGATGTTGAAGGAAGCCGCCGAGTCGAAACAGGTGATCGTTTCCACGCAGTCGGCTGAATTGCTGAACAATTTCCAGCCTGAGGACGTGGTGGTGGTGCAGCGCGAGGACGATGCTTCCGTGTTCAAGCGTCTGGATGCTGAGGAGTTGGCGGATTGGCTGACCGAGGACTACCGCCTGGGTGAGTTGTGGAAACGCAACGTGCTGGGCGGGAGGCCGACCCGATGAACCCCCATGAAAAGCGGGTCGTGGTGGTCTGCGAAGGCGAGACCGAAGAAGAATTTGTGCGCGACGTGCTGGCCCCCGGCTTTTGCGGCGTGGGCTTGTATCTTGAAGCGCAAATGGTCCAGACCTCGCCAGGGCATCGCGGTGGCGCATTGAACTATGACCGGGTGAAACCGCATTTACGCAACACCCTGCGCCAGAAGAGCGCACCTGTTGTCACGACGATTTTTGATCTCTACAAGCTCGATAAGCGATTTCCGGGCTTTGAACAGTCGAGAGCCCTACCTGATCTCGGCCAGAAACTTGACGTGCTCCGGCGTGAGTTGCATGCGGATGTAGTGGCCGCCGCAGGGTGCCAGCCGGATCGGTTCATTCCCTACATCCAACCGTATGAGTTCGAAGCGCTGCTGTTTAGCGATGTACCGACACTGACACGTGTTGAGCAAGGCTGGCAGGCGGCAGCCCAAGCACTGGCTGCGGTTCGCGCGGCGGCTGATTCACCCGAGCACATAAACGACCGGCCGGAAACCAAGCCTGCGGCGCATCTGGAACGTGAGCTCAGCAACCCAAGCTATCGCAAGCGCCGCCATGGCCCTATTGCGGCTCAAAAAATCGGGTTGGCAAAAATTGAAGCCGAGTGTGCATTCTTTGCAGCGTGGCTCGCACAAATCAGGGGGTTGGCGCAGCCATGATGAACGAGCAGCAACTCGAAGACTTGTGCATCGGATGGTTCCGGGAAACTGGTTGGCAGTTTGTTCATGGGCCGGATATTGCCCCTGACAGCGCGAACCCGGAACGGGCCGATTACCGGCAGGTGATCTTGCGTGACAGGCTTCTGGCGGCCTTGGCCCACATCAACCCACACATTCCCGCCGTTGCGCTGGAACAGGCTGCACACATCGTGCAGACGATCAGCGAGCCGCAGGCCGTGGTGCGCAACCGCAGTTTTCACCGGCTGCTGCTCTCGGGTGTGGCAGTGGAGTTCTCGGTAGGGGATGAAAAGAAAACCGACCTGGTGCATCTGATTGACTTTGCCAACCCGCAGCGCAACGAATTCCTGGTGATCAACCAGTTCACCGTCACCGGCACCAAGCAGCCTCGACGGCCTGATCTGGTGGTCTTCATCAATGGCTTGCCGCTGGCGGTGATCGAGCTGAAGAACCCGGCCAACGAGCAGACGGACGTGTGGGATGCCTTCAACCAGTTGCAAACCTACAAGGACGAAATCAGCGACCTGTTCAACAGCAATGAGGCACTGGTGGTCAGCGATGGCTGGACTGCGCGCATGGGCTCGCTCACGGCCAACGCTGAGCGCATGATGCCTTGGCGCACCATTGCCAACGAAGACGACCGGCCCCGCCTGCAATTGGAGCTGGAGACCGTGGTGCGCGGCTTTTTTGCGCCGGAGCTGTTCCTTGATTACATCCGCCACTTCGTGCTTTTCGAGCAGGATGGCGATACGGTAATCAAGAAAATCGCGGGCTACCATCAATTCCATGCTGTGCGCGAGGCTGTGCGCGCCACGGTGATTGCGGCAAGTTCCCCCGAAAAAGGCTTGCTGGAGGTGCGGGAGGAGCGTGCCACTTACGGCAGAGAGGTGAAACCAGGCTCGCGCAAGGCAGGTGTGGTGTGGCATACCCAAGGCTCGGGCAAGAGCATCACCATGGCCTGCTACGCGGGCAAGCTGCTGCAGCAACCGGAGATGAAGAACCCCACGCTGGTGGTGGTGACGGATCGCAACGATCTGGATGGCCAGTTGTTTGCTACCTTCTGCGCGGCGGGTGACCTTTTGAAAACCACTCCGCTACAGGCGGGCAGCCGCGATGAACTGCGCGAGATGCTGGCCTCGCGTCAGGCGGGTGGCATCATCTTCACCACGGTGCAGAAATTCGCGCTGCTGGATGAGGAAGATGAACACCCGCTGCTGTCCGACCGATCGAATATCGTGGTCATCTCGGACGAAGCGCACCGAAGCCAGTACGGCATGAAAGGGCGCTTCGACGAGAAGACGGGCAAGTATGTGTTCGGCTATGCCAAGCACCTGCGCGATGCGCTGAAAAACGCTACCTTCATCGGCTTCACCGGCACTCCGATTGCCCTGGAGGACAAGGACACCCGTGCGGTGTTTGGCGACTACGTCAGCATCTACGACATTCAGGATGCCGTGGATGATGGCGCGACGGTGCCCATCTACTACGAGAGCCGTCTGGCCAAGCTGGATGTGAACCAGACCGAGATCGACGCGCTCAATGAGCAGGTCGATGAGGTGGTGGAAGACGAAGAAGACATCGCCAATCGCGAGAAGACCAAGAGCGAATGGGCCGCGCTGGAGAAGCTGGTGGGTGCCGGGCCGCGTCTGGAACAAGTAGCGAAGGACTTGGTTGAGCACTTCGAATCCCGCAGCGCAACGCTGGATGGCAAGGCCATGATCGTGTGCATGAGCCGCGACATTTGCGCCCAACTTTACAAAATCATTTGCATCGGTGACGACGACCATCCGCCATTACGGCCTGAATGGCATAGCGATGACCCAGAACATGGCGCCATCAAGGTTGTTATGACCGGCTCGGCTGCAGACAAGGCATCGCTGCAGCCACACCTGTACAGCAAGCAAGTGAAGAAGCGATTGGAAAAGCGCTTCAAGGATGCCAAGGACTCGTTGAAGCTGGTGATCGTGCGCGACATGTGGCTGACCGGTTTCGATGCGCCGTGCTGCCACACGATGTACATAGACAAGCCCATGAAGGGCCACAACCTGATGCAGGCCATTGCGCGGGTGAACCGGGTATTCAAGAACAAGCCCGGCGGCCTGGTCGTGGATTACATCGGTATCGCCAATGAACTGAAGTCGGCACTCAAGACCTACACCGAGGCAAAGGGCAAAGGCGACCCCACGCACAACGCCGCCGAGGCCTTGGCCGTGTTGCTGGAGAAAATGGACATCGTACGCGGCATGATGCATGGCTGCGATTACAGCGGGTTTGAGACAAAGACTGTAGCGCTGCTGGTGCCCTGTGCCAACCATTTGCTTGGCCTGAAGGATGGTAAACAGCGGTTCCTCGATACCATGGTGGCAGTGGCCAAGGCCTATTCGCTGTGCGGCACACTGGACGAGGCCGCCGCGCTACGCAAGGAAATCGCCTTCTTCTCGGCCATCAAGGCAGCCATCACAAAGTTCACCACGGTGGACAAGAAGCGCTCCACCGAAGAAAAGAATAGTGCGCTCAAGCAGATCTTGGACAACGCTATCGTGGCCGACGGCGTAGCGGATATCTTTGCACTCGCCGGGCTGGACAAGCCCAATATCGGTTTGCTGTCAGACGAATTCCTCGAAGACGTGCGCCAGATGGAAAGCCGCAACCTGGCCATTGAACTGCTGGAAAAGCTGTTGCGCGACGAAATCAAGGCCCGGGCGCGCAACAACGTAGTGCAGGAGAAGAAGTACGGCGATCGGCTACTGGAAACCCTGCGTAAGTATCACAACCGTGCCATCGAGACAGCGCAGGTCATCGAAGAACTGATCCAGATGGCCAAGGAATTCCAAGCTGTGCTGGAGCGCGAGGCTGCGCTGGGCCTTGGGCATGATGAGATCGCTTTCTACGACGCACTGGCCAACAATGAGAGCGCGGTGCGCGAACTAGGCGATGAAATTCTGAAGAAGATTGCGGTGGAAATTACCGAGAAACTTAGGTCCAGCACTACGGTTGACTGGCAGGTGCGCGAAAGTGTGCGGGCGCGGTTACGCATATTGGTACGTAGAACGCTACAAAAATGGAAATACCCGCCTGATCAGCAACCGGCAGCCGTAGAGTTGATCCTAGAACAGGCTGAAGTTCTATCAAATCAGTGGACCACGATATGAAAGTCGGCTGGCGAAAGCGAAGCCAAAGAGAACTTCAACATATTGGGACCAAGTCGGGACCAGGTCCGGACCAAGTCGGCACCAAGTCGGCACTAAGTCAGCACCAGGTTGGAGTTCTGCGTAAATGCTTGGCAGATGCGGAGATTGCCGATTTGATGGCCATTGCGGAACGTGCCAACCGCACCAAGTTTCGGGACCAGGTACTCAACCCCCTGTTTGCCACCAATCGGCTGGCAGTGTCCATTCCGGACAAACTGACGAACAGGAATGCTTGGCGAGCTGCGATTGCAGTTCAAACCGAAACGGAATTTCATCAAGTTGCTGGATGGCGTCGTGCGCGCAATGACAATTGCAAAATGACCCTTGTAAAACCCGTTCGTAAGCGTCTGATTCTTATGGTGCGTGCTATGCTGAATTGGTGTGTTTTGCAGGGGTGTAGACAACAAGTTATAGCCATGAATATCAAGCAATTTATTGCATCGAAGCCAGCCCACATGGTCTGTACGGTGCATTGACAAAAAGGTCAGTAAAAACAATGCGCAAATGCACGCTTTGTAAAATTCCTGAGAAATTTCTGTAAAACGCCGCCAAATCAAACGGCCCGCACACTGATCCACTCTGCGCCGCGCACATCGCGATAGACGGCGGTCATATCGGGCGATTTGTGGCCCAGAAGGGCTTGTACATCGACGCCCTGTTCCGCGTAGAGCCACTTCAAAAACGCGCCAACTGCTGCGCGGGTGTGACATGAATGCTGTTTATTTCGTTTCCCCAGCTAGGAAAGCCACCCCGAGTTACCTCGGGGCCGTGGCGAGCACAACGTGAGTGCGATCGTAATGACGGAGAACTCAGTTGCGTCACCGAAATGCGGCCAAAAAAGGCGCATTTCGGACGACGGCATGGCCGGCGTGTTTCAGATCCTCTGTAGGTGCTGTGCAGTGACTGTGCTTGCGGGGAAATTCTCAACTTTTGATCGGAGCGTCTCTGCAGTGTTCCTGCCGGTGCTCATGCAACAACGTCGGCGCCGACATCGCTTGAGCAGCCGGGAATGTAAATATTGATCGGCAGTGTTTGCCATCGGCAGTGTTTGCCATTGCCATATCGGCAGAAAGGCAGTACATTGGCACGGCCTTAGCAAAGGAACGTGCCATGCCCCGTCATAAGTCTGAAACCCTTTCCATTCGGACCACTGCCGAAATCAAGTATCTGATCCGCCAAGCGGCGGATCGGGAGCACCGCTCTGTTGCATCCATGCTGGAAGTGCTGGTGATGGCGCATGCCGATCAACTGGGCATCAAGGTTGCCAGTAAGGCTGGCAAACCAACCAAGACCAACAAGAAATAGCTCATGATCGCCGATGCGCTGAAATACATCGCCCAGATCGAAGACAGTCTGTGGCAGACCGCCGACCAACTGCGCGCAATAGGGAAGCGTAATGCCAAGAATCTTTGACAACATAGAAAAACCACTACTACCGGCGCTTCAAGAAGCCCTCAAGGTTGCAGAGCGCGCGGATTTCTGTGTCGGATATTTCAACCTGCGCGGCTGGCGGCATCTTGCCCAGCACGTTGATCGCTGGTCGGGCGGTGATGGTCGGTGCTGCCGCCTGCTTGTCGGCATGCACGTCACGCCTACCGACGAGTTGCGCCGCGCGTTGCGCTCTCACGAAGAGGACGCGCTGGACAATCAAACCGCCATGCGCGAAAAGCGCCGTATTGCCTCATGACGTCATGGATCCAAATGCGATGCACGCGGACCAGGGGCAACATGGGTGAGGGAAAAGGGGTAATTACCCCTGAATAAGGGTAATAACGAAGGTAACGCATGGCACTTCCCATCAACATCAACGACCTCCTCAACGGCAAGCCCGTCGAATGGGAGCGCCTCGAATTCAAGGCAGGCTGGAACCCCGAGGCCGTCCTGCACACGCTCTGTGCATTTGCCAACGACATCCACAATCTGGGCGGCGGCTACATTTTGATTGGCGTTGCCGAGCACAATGGGCGCCCCGTACTGCCGCCGGCCGGCCTTGATCCTGCGCAGATCGATGCGATCCAGAAGGAACTGCTCAACCTCGGATTCAGCGCCATTGCACCGTACTACCATCCCATCGCGGTGCCGGTTGAAATCGACGGCAGGCATGTGCTGGTTCTTTGGGCCTTGGGCGGGCCGACTCGCCCCTATAAGGCCAAGATAAGTCTGGGCAAGGACGGTAAGGAGTTTGCCTATTACATTCGCAAGGGCTCCAGCACCGTCCGTGCCAAGGGTGCGGATGAAACTGAGTTGATGTCGCTGGCCACGACCATTCCTCACGATGACCGCGTCAACCAGCAAGCC
>Ga0172367_10004643_pt1 | contig 17003 bp, 15 predicted proteins | sample Lak10m_FD_114542 | JGI IMG/M metagenome (GOLD analysis project Ga0172367, IMG submission 114542) | Freshwater microbial communities from Kabuno Bay, South-Kivu, Congo - kab_022012_10m | ecosystem: Environmental > Aquatic > Freshwater > Lake | place: Democratic Republic of the Congo: South-Kivu...
AATTTCAACGCCCATCTGGCGAGCCGTACCGGCAATAATGTTCATGGCGGCCTCTAAATCACGAGCATTGAGGTCGGGCATCTTCACTTTGGCAATTTCTGCTAACTGCGCTTTAGTGATTTTACCAACTTTGTCGGAGCGGGGTTTACCCGATCCTTTTTTGATACCAGCGGCTTTCTTTAATAATTCAGAAGCTGGAGGGGTTTTAAGGATAAAGGTATAGGTGCGATCTTCGAAAACGGTAATTTCTACCGGAACGACATCACCCATCTTATCGCGGGTGGCTTCGTTAAATTTCTGACAGAATTCGGCAATGTTTAAGCCATGTTGGCCTAAAGCAGGACCGACGGGAGGCGCCGGATTGGCCTGGCCTCCGGTAATTTGCAGTTTTATCTTAGTTTTGATTTTCTTAGCCATATAATTTTTTTGGCTTGGGCGGTAGAAGCGACCGGTCAAGCGGTATATTAGGATTTTTTGATTTGGAGGAAGTCTAATTCAACCGGAGTTTCGCGGCCGAACATGGAAACGGAGACCTTAACCTTGCCTTTCGCTTCATCAATACTGGTAACTTTTCCTTCCATATTTTTGAAGGGGCCTTCGTTGATTTTAACCGGAGAGCCAACCACGACATCAATCGTGAATTTAGGATCTTCCACGCCCATACGTTTCTGCAGGGACTTGACTTCCGCCTCGCTAATGGGGGTAGGGATAGTGCCGGTGCCGATGAAGCCGGTCACATTAGGGGTATTGCGGACGACGTACCAAGAGTCATCGGTTACTTCCATTTCTACTAAGATATAGCCAGGAAAGATTTTTTCTTCAACGACTTTGCGTTTGCCGTTTTTAATCTTAATCTTCTTTTCTGTAGGAATGAGAATGTTGAAGATTTTATCTTCCATGTCCAAAGATTCTACCCGTTGTTTCAAATTTTGGGCGACATTTTCTTCGTAGCCGGAATAGGTGTGAAGAACATACCAGCGCCGTCCTTGGTTTAAAAGTTGTTTGGCCATAAGTTTAAAGGCGCTTGGCGACCGGCTTTTCACCGTCGCGCTCCAGCGCGCTTGAGGAAGAAATTTATTGAATAATAAGTTCTTTGAAACCGAGATTGAAAACGTAGTCTAAGATGCCTAAAAAGGCGGCTACGGCTAAAGAAATGACAATTACTAAGATTGTGTAATTATAGGTTTCTTTTTTTGTCGGCCAGGTAACTTTTTTCATTTCTTCCAGGGACTCCTGGAAGTAGCGGCTGATTTTGCTCATATTAGGTAAAATTTGTAATATTAAAAAGAGCCGTTAAGGCCACTTTTTGTATCTGCTTATATATTACCGAAATCACTTTCGTCTGTCAAGCTAGCGCCGTCCTTCCCGTTGCTTTTTCAGGGCAAACAAGATAAAATGAAAATGAACAAAAAATTCATATGGTTAGCCCTAATTTAGCAACAAAAAAAATTACCACTGGCGGCGAAGAGTTTAATGATAATGCCAAAAAACTCTTCCAAGCGATTTATAATGACCTTAATCGTCCTCAAGATAAGGATGATGAATCGCCGCGCTTGCAGGTTTCGGAATTAATTTCCAAAATGGCCTTTTTTTATGAAAAGGTGCGTAACGCCGTTGATTACGAAGAAGATCATCTTTTGCGCAAAAACGCCATTGCCCGAATCCTTAAACGCCAAATTGTTATTGAAGGCTTTTTAAAGACGCAGGGAACAGAGGATTTGTCTCGGCATCTTTTGGCAGAATTGATTCGCGCCAGCTATTTACCTAATAATTCCTTGCCGGAAGCTAAGGTCGGGGAAGTGGTTTTAATTTTAGATAAATATTTACGCTTAAAGCAAGAATGTTTTAAAGCTTTTGACTCAAGCTTAAATCTGCAAACTGATATCAAGCAGGTAAAGAATAATATTCAGGAAAAGAACCGTTTGGTTTCTTGGATCTTGTCTTTAGCCGCTTGTGAGATTGAGGAGAATTTAGTCAGCGATCAGACTAAGCAGGCGATGGTTAACGTCATGTTTGACACCATGAACCGCGTAATTCAGTTGCCGCCCGATTTGCCATATGGCAGTGATCTTAGTATTCAGATTTATCTTAGCATTAGTCGTACTTATTCTCGCTTTGATGATGACATGCTGTCTTTTGTTCTATTTAAATATTACAACCAAGGTTGGATTGGCGAGCGAGTGGATGCGATATTTGCCCCTAAAGAAGAGCAGATCAGATCCATTGCTACTAATATTCAGACTTTGAGAGATACTATTTCTTTTCAGTTAAAACATCCTTTAAAAAAGCAGCTTGATCGTTTAGTGCGGCGCTATTCTTTATATTTTACCGTTTTGCAGGAAGCTTTAGCTGATGATCCGGCTAAGGTTTATAATGAGTTTAAGCAGAATCCTAAAACTTTTTTAAATGCCGTTCGTAAAGTTTGTAATAAAAAATATAAAAAGGCGAAGGCGCGGTTATGGCGGGCGGCTTTACGCAGTATTATTTATATTTTCTTAACGAAATCGATTTTTGTCTTTTTAATTGAAATTCCTGCCATCCATTGGTTTGATCAGCCGCTTAATCCCAGCGCTCTGGCAATTAATGTTGCCTTTCCGGCCGTCCTCTTATTTTTTATTGTTTCCTTTACTCGTATTCCGGGCGAAAGCAATACTGATCGGATTGTCGAAGGTGTCAAAGAAATTGCTTTTGTTGGCTCCGAAAGACAACAGCCGATTAAGTTGCGCAACCCGAAGAAGCGCGGTCGCGCCGTTAATTTTATTTTCAACCTAATTTATACCTGTACTTTTTTTGTTTCCATCTATTTTATTATCTGGGTCTTAACCAAAGTGAATTTTAATTGGGTTAGTATTACTATTTTCCTCTTCTTCTTAGCTTTTGTCAGCTTTTTTAGCATTATTGTAACCAAAGGCGTCAAAGAATTATTAGTAATTGAGAAGAAAGAAAATTTGTTCTCCTTCTTGGCAGATTTGTTTTATATGCCCATCATTATGGCGGGCAAATGGTTGTCTAATAATGTTTCCAAAGTTAACGTCTTTATCTTTATCTTTGACTTTATTATCGAAGCTCCTTTCAAGATTTTAGTTGATATTGCCGAAGAGTGGACGAAGTATATTAAAGAGCGGAAAGATAACATGGTTTAATTATGGCCCTTGGCACCCTTTTTGTGGCGGCAACGCCTATCGGCAATTTAGAAGATATCAGTTTGCGAGCCTTGCGTGTTTTACGCGAGGCCTCCTTCGTTTTATGTGAAGATACGCGTACGACCAGGCAGCTATTAAATAAATATGAGCTTAAGACACCGACCATTTCCTATCACCAGCATTCCGGTTTGGGCAAGATTGAGCAGTTAGTCCGTTATTTAGGGGAGGGCAAGGATTTGGTTTTAGTTTCTGATGCTGGTACGCCAGGAATTTCTGATCCAGGTTCAGTCTTGGTAGCCGCCGCCCGTCAAGAGTATGGTGAAGAATTGTCCGTTGTTCCGATTCCCGGAGCTAGCGCCGTGATTGCCGCCCTGTCTGTCTCGGGCTGGCCAGTTGACCGTTTTTCTTTTTTTGGCTTCTTGCCTCATAAAAAAGGCAGACAGACAATGATTAAAGAAATTCTGAGTTCCATCTATCCGGTGGCTTTCTATGAATCCAAGCACCGTTTAAAAAAGTGTCTCAGCGAATTTGATCTTTTCAGCAAGGAGGCTGGCCTTAATATCCAAATGATGTTGGGACGGGAACTAACCAAGATGTTTGAAAGTCTTTATTTTGGCACACCCGCCGAATTAGCGGAGCTTTTGGAAAATGACGCCGAGATGCAAAAAGGGGAGTTTGTCGTTTTAGTTAGACGTTTAAAATAAAAATCTATGTCCAAAGAAAATAATTTTTATATCACCACGACCCTGCCTTATACCAATTCTGATCCGCACATTGGTTTTGCTGCGGAAATGGTGAAGGCGGACGTTATTGCCCGCTGGCAAAGAATGCAAGGCAGGGAGGTATTTTTTAATACTGGCACCGATGAGCACGGCTTGAAGATATTTCAGCAAGCGCAGGCAGCCGGTCTTTCTGCTCGTGCCTATTGTGACCCCTATGCCGCTCGCTTTGCCTCTTTGCAAGAAGCTCTTAATTTAAGCTTTACTAATTTTATCAGGACCTCTGATCCTCACCACGAAAGCGCTGCTCAAGAATTTTGGCGCCGCTGTGAGGCTAAGGGGGATATTTATAAAAAAACATATAGCGTGAAATATTGCGTCGGTTGCGAGTTAGAAAAGACTGACTCTGAATTAGTAGATGAACGTTGCCCTTTGCATCCTAATCGTGATTTAGAATTAATTGAAGAAGAAAATTACTTTTTCCGCTTTTCTAAATATCAACAATCTTTGTTAGATTTTTATGAGGCTAATCCTGATTTTGTCGTCCCCACCCATCGTTTTACCGAAATCAAGAATTTTGTTAGCAGCGGTTTGCAGGATTTTAGCATCTCTCGCTTAAAGGCGAAGATGCCCAACGGCGTGCCGGTGCCGGGTGACGATGAACAAGTGATGTATGTCTGGTTTGATGCCTTGGTAAATTATATTTCTACTTTAGGCTGGCCGGAAGATGAGGCTAACTTCGAGGCCTTTTGGCCGGCTGTGCAGGTTTGCGGTAAAGATAATCTGCGCCAGCAAACAGCGATGTGGCAAGCAATGCTTTTGTCCGCCGGCTTACCTTTATCTAAGCAAGTATTAGTTTTTGGATTTTTAACGGCCAACGGTCAAAAAATCAGTAAGAGTTTAGGTAATGGCGTCGATCCTTTTGTTTTTTCAAAAAAATACGGAGCCGAGTCTCTGCGCTACTATCTTTTAACGGAGATTCTTCCTTTTGAAGATAGCGATTTTTCCGAAGAACGTTTATTGCAAAAATATAACGCTGATTTAGCCAATGGTTTGGGTAACTTAGTGGCGCGCGTGAGCACTCTTTTAGAAAAAAATCAGATTGCTACCAATTTGGTTGCCAATCAAGAGGAAGCAACTAAACGTTTATTTACGGATGCTAGCTTGCCGAATTATCAATTTCATCGCGCTCTGCAGTTTATTTGGCAAGAAATTGCCGCTTGCAATGAAGAATTGACGGCTAAAGCTCCTTGGAAACTAACATCGTCCGAAGAAATAGCGGCAGTTTTAAAGCCTTTAGCGGAAAGGATTTTAAATATTTCCTTAATGCTCCAACCTTTTTTGCCGTTGACGGCCGCCTCTATTATTAAACAATTTACTAGTCCTCAAATTTTAAAGGGCGAATCTTTGTTCCCGCGTTTAGCCGCGGCGACTGAGACCGCTTAACAATATGTCTTATTTTGACATTGCACTGTTGGTTGTGGTCGCCGGTTTTGTTTTTAATGGCCTAAGCAAGGGGCTAATTAGGCTGCTGGGCAACATTGTCGGTCTTATTATTGGGGCCTTCATTGCTAGCCGCTTCTATTTGCAATTTTATGAATGGAGCCAGAGTTTCTTTGGCGGCCGCGAAAGCTTGGGCAAAGTAATTTCTTTTATTGTGGTCTTTATCGTGGTGACGATGCTGGTGGATTGGGTTTTTGTGCTTTTGGAAAAAGTCTTTAATCTTATTTCCATTATTCCTTTTACCAAAACCATTAATCGCTTACTGGGCGGAGCCTTGGGTCTTTTGGAGGGATCATTATTTATCGGCCTTATTTTATTTGTCGTTTCTCGTTATGCCTGGATTGGCAGCTTATTTGGCGATAAATTAGTTTCTTCTCAAGTAGCGCCCTTCTTTTTAAAGGTGGTAAAAATAGTGATGCCGGTTTTACCAGAAGCCCTTAAAGCTCTGCAATCTTTGATTTAGAATATGGAAGTAATCTCTTGGAATAGAAAAGATGATTCGCTTTTGCGCCACCAATTGGTAGCGCGTTTACGTAAAGGGGAGGTGTTAATGCTGCCGACTGATACTATTTATGGTTTGTCTTGTCGGGCTGACAAGGAAACGGCGATTACTCGAATTTTTAATATTAAAAGACGTGATCGCGGTAAACCCTTGTTAGTCCTAGTTTCTAGTTTAAGCATGGCTAGTAAATTTTGTCGGATTAACAAAAGGCAGTCCAATAATTTAAAAACAATTTGGCAGAGTCGTCGCCCCAGCTCCGTTTTATTGCCTCATCGGGGTTTATTGCCCCAGTCTTTGACGGCCGGCAGCTCGGAATTAGCGGTCCGTTTGCCCAAAAGTATTTTTTTGCGTAAAATGATAAGAGCCTTGGGCGTTCCCTTAGTTTCGACTAGTGCCAATCTCAGCGGTTCTGAAGTTTTGGATGATACTAGTGCTAAATTAGTTTTTAAAAAAGGACCGCGCCCCGATTTATTATTAAGCGGCGGTAAAAATAATAGCCGTGCCTCTCGCCTTTTGCGTTTACGGACTGATGGTGGCGTAGAGATTTTAAGAAAATAATTATTATTTATGAATAATCCAGAAAATTACGTGAAAAAAAATAAGTGGTCTTGGCTGGCTATTATTTTGTTAATGGGCGCTTCTTTTGCTGCAGGTTTATCTTGGGCAGGGAAGGATGATTCTTCTAAAATTATTGCTTATTCCCCAGAATCTAAACAAGCAGTTTCAGAGAAGGCTTTTGATTTTAATCTTTATTGGGAAGTTTGGGATAAGTTACGCAGCGATTATGTCGATAAGAATAAGGTTAAAGATGAAGAGATGTTTTACGGTTCTTTGCGGGGCTTAGCCGCCTCTATGGACGACCCCTATACTGTTTTTATGGACCCGAAGGAAGCAAAAGAATTTGCCGATGATCTTTCTGGCACTTTTGAAGGTATCGGTGCTGAAGTAGGCATGCGTAAAGATATCATTACAGTTATCGCCCCTTTAGCCGGTATGCCCGCAGAAAAGGCGGGCGTGAAAGCAGGGGATAAAGTTTATGCTATTGATGGCGTCAGTACTTTAGGCATGAGCGTTGATGAGGCGGTTAAAAAAATCCGAGGAGAAAAGGGTACAGAAGTTACCTTAACCTTAATTCGGGAAAATGAAGACAAACCTTTGGAAATTAAAATCGTCCGTGGTTTGATTGTGGTTAAAAGCGTCAAGACGGAGCTGCGTAACGATGGTGTTTTAGTTATTACGGTTAGTAATTTTAATGACGATACTATCGATTTATTCAATCAAGCCGTTAAAACCGCCCTTACTAAAAACCCCAAAGGTATTATTTTAGATCTTCGCAATAACCCTGGCGGCTATTTAGACACCGCTATTTCCATGGCCAGTGCCTGGGTAAAGGAAGGCCCAGTGGTGGTTGAACAATTTGGTGAAGGGAAACGCCAAGAATACTTTGCTGAGGGTAATCCCAGCTTAGGCGGCTTCAAAACAGTCGTTTTAATTAACGGTGGCAGCGCTTCGGCTTCGGAAATTGTGGCCGGGGCTTTGCGTGACTATAAAAAGGCAACGATTGTCGGCGAGCAGTCTTTTGGCAAGGGCTCGGTTCAGAGCTTACGTGATTTAAGCGACGGCTCCGCTTTAAAGATTACCGTGGCTAAATGGTTAACTCCTAATGGCGATTTCATTAATGAAAAGGGAATTACCCCAGACTTAGAAATTAAATTAAGTAAAGAAGACGTTGATAAAAATAAAGATCCGCAAATGGTTAAGGCTTTGGAATTAATTCTGAAGCCGACGGCGGTCACTAAATAATTAGGTCCGACGCTTACGGCGTCGACTGATTTTATCTCCTTATGCAAAAAGTGAAAAAAAAGAGTGAAGCCGCCAAGGCTAAGGCTGCAAACCCTAAATTTATTTTTGTAGTTGGCGGCGTGATGTCGGGCGTAGGCAAGGGCGTTAGCACTGCTTCTATCGGTCAGATTTTACAGGCGCGGGGCTATAAGGTTAGTGCTATTAAGATGGACCCATATATTAATGTTGACGCCGGCACTATGAATCCGATTGAACACGGCGAAGTTTTTGTAACCGAGGACGGCGATGAGACGGATCAGGATTTAGGTAACTATGAGCGCTTTTTGGGCAAAAATATTTACCGGGAAAATTACATGACCACTGGCCGCATTTACCAAACAGTAATTAATCGGGAACGAAATCTTGAATATAAGGGTAAGTGCGTCCAGGTTGTGCCTCATATTCCCATGGAAATTCGGGCGCGGATTGATAGGGCAGTGGAAAAGAGCGGGGCGGAAATTATGATTATTGAAGTTGGCGGCACAGTTGGGGAATATGAAAATCTCTTGTTTCTAGAAGCCGCCAGAGTAATGAAACTATATAATCCTAAAGACGTTCTCTTTGTTATGGTTTCTTATCTGCCTGTGCCTAGTAAAATCGGAGAAATGAAGACTAAGCCTACTCAGCATGCAGTCCGTAGTTTGAATAGTGCCGGTATTCAACCGGATTTCTTAATTGCCCGCAGCGAACAGCCGATTGATAATGCTCGCAAAGAGAAGCTAGCCATTCATTGCAATGTGGCGATTGCCGATGTTATTGCTGCTCCGGACGCCGATTCTATCTATGATATTCCTTTAAACTTCGAGAAAGAAAATTTAAGTCTGCATATTTTAGAGAAATTAAATTTGCCTTTACGCAGAAAAACTCCTGATAATCTAGCCTGGAAAAAATTTGTCGCCGCCACTAAGCAGCATAATCATCGGGTAAAAATTGGCATTGTTGGTAAATATTTTGCTACTGGTGATTTTTCTCTGACCGATTCTTATATTTCCGTAATTGAATCTGTTAAGCACGCAGCGGCCGCTAACCACAGCAAGGTAGAATTACATTGGCTGAGCGCGGAAGAGGTGGAGAAAAAAGGTATATCCGTTTTGAAGGGGATGGATGGTCTAATTATTCCTCAGGGCTGGGGCGGAAGAGGGGCGGAGGGTAAAATTACTGCCATTAAATACTGCCGCGAGAAGAAAATCCCCTATTTCGGCCTGTGCTATGGCATGCAGATGGCGGTAATTGAATTTGCCCGCAATGTGGCTGGCTTGAAAGCCGCTAATTCCGCCGAAGTTGACCCCAAGACACCCGATCCAGTAATCCATATCATGCCGGAACAGGAGAAGCTGATTGCAGAAAAAGGCTATGGCGGCACCATTCGTCTTGGCGGTTGGCCTTGTCTCTTGCAAGCAGGAACGCGTTTGGCGGCGGCTTATGCCAAATATACCAAAGAAAAAATCGTTTCTGAGCGCCATCGCCATCGTTACGAGTTCAATAATGACTACCGCACGCGCTTTGAAAGTTTAGGTTTAGTGATTGCCGGTACTTCACCCGACAAGCAAATCGTTGAGGCAATCGAGTTGAAAGACCATCCTTTCTTTGTCGGTGTTCAATTCCACCCCGAGTATATTTCTCGTCCCTTATCGCCCCATCCGCTTTTTGTGGCTTTTGTGAAGGCTTGTTTGGAAGGGAAATAGTTTAAATATAAAATAAGCGTTTTTTATAAAAATATGCTAGTAATAGCATATTTTTATGTTATTGTGGTTGTTAATATTGACAAATATATAATAATATGATATAATATTTTTTTAAAGTTCTTTGATAATTTACATCAATTCAAATGATTTTTGTTGTAAATAGTAATTACAGCTTTGCCTATTTTTGTATAAAAGTTGGTAGTGCTGTAATTTCTATTTATTAACCGCTCAATCTAAGACAACTGCTAACGCATTTGTATAGAACGGGCATAAAACAAAAATCAATAATGAAGTGTTATACGGTTAATGGTGAGAGCCTGAATGCAGGCATCTCAACAATCAAAGATGAGAAGCTAGGAACAGTAATCTTCCTCGGCGAGTCGGGCCGCGGCCGTCAGTACCAGAAGGTCGCCCTTTTCAGAAAGGGGCCGGCGTATGCGGATGAAAAAGGCGTGATTATGGACGCACACCCAATCAAGATTACCCCCGATAAAACAAAGGAGGAACGTTTTTTTTATGTTTTGGCCAAGCCCAATAATAGCGGCGACAATCGTGTCCTAGTTCGCATTAACACCGGAGTAGTTTACACTCGCGGCGCCAATGGCCGCTGGGAGACTATTGCGGGGGAACCCCTGACTTTAATTAAAGGCTATGGTGCGCACGGTCTTGCCGGCCGTACCGCTTCCTGGGACGACGGGCTTGTCGTTATGAAGCCCGGAGATGTTGTAAAAGTAATTCCGGATGGCGGGTATAAAACCGGAGTTTATGCTCTGTTTTTTGACCAAGCAGGTATGCTTTCTTTTATGTCTTTGGATGATTATGAGGCTATGACCGCGGCCACCTCGGCTGAAAAAGAAGGGGGTGTACAATGGCTATAACATATAACACCAAAACCCTCTCCGGAAACAGGGTTTCCGATGGCATCAGGATGGCGGGCGGTAAGTTCATTGTTCCTGGCGGGCCGAGCAGACAGGACAGAATTCTCTGCTATGGAGTTGATAAAAACCTTAACGAGTATCTAGCTGTCAATGTTGGCAGCAAGGATGACTTATGGTTTTTGAGACCAAGCACCGAAACACCTTCGACTGAAAAAGAGCTTGTGCTTGTGCATGAATATGCACCTGGTGCCGGCTCAAAACGTTGGCCAAGCTTTTGGATAGATTGGAATAATTCTGGTTCTGTTCAAAAATTGGCCAGCGAATCCCGCGGATCCGGATCAGGGGCTGACTCCTATTCTCTAGTTCTTGCTCCACTTGGGTGGGCTGAGAACATTGCCATGCAATTCGTTGATGAGCGTGACTACGGCTCGCAAACGATTGCGTATAATCCTGACTTTAAACCCCAAGGTTATGAGGATGTTAATGATGAGGAGGACGGTGATGATGTTTTTGTTGAGGATGATGGTCCTATCGTCTTTAATCAAAACAATCCTATGCATGTTCAGATGAGAAAAGCAGGATTGATGTAAACCAAAAATATTCAGATTTTTACCTCGCTTTCTAATTGATAGCGAGGTTTTTTCTTTTTTTGTATTAAATCACTTTTAAATAAAAATACCCCATTGAGGGGTATTTTTTATATAGGTTTTCAATCTGAGAATTAATTATTTAATGACGCTGACAATCTTTGTAGTCTTCAAGTTGCCGTCAAATTTCTTCAATTTCTTGGTGCTGAATTTAACTTTACCATCGGCCACTGCAAAGAGTGTGTCGTCGTTACCGCGACGGACATTCTCGCCCGGATGGTATTTGGTTCCGCGTTGGCGGATGATGATGTTGCCGGGTTTGGCTACTTGGCCGTCGGAAAGCTTGACGCCTAAGCGTTTACTTTCTGAATCGCGACCTAATGAAGTTGAACCGGCGGCTTTCTTATGTGCCATACAGGTTTAGAGGCAGCCGTCGCCCTAATAAAAAGAAAACGGCCAGCCGCTTTTTCGTTAAAGATTTTTAAATCAATACAGCTAATATAACAAAATATTTTATCCTTGTCAACTATTAGCATTTTTCTTTTTTTACAGCTTCTTTTGAATGCTTTTAGAGCTGAAAATTGCCCGTTTTTGCGGCTGTTATTTTTTTAAAAATATGCTATAATTTGGGTATTAATATTTTAAAAAGGAAGGAAGGGCGGTAGGCGCAAGCGTACTGTTTTTCCGATGATAAATTTATGATTAGTGTTGATCAGAACAAGTGTATCGGCTGCGGTTTGTGTGCCGGAGTTTGCCCAGCAGTTTTTCAAATGAATGCTGATGGCAAGTCGGAAGTCATTGCTCAGGTTGACGAAGCTTGCGCCCGTAATGCCGCCGCCAGCTGTCCAGTTAATGCTATTACCGCTTAGTATGTCGGTGGAAAAATCTCTAGAGCAACAAATTACTAGCGGGGCGGAGCGCCCCCTGTCTCCCCCTAAGGCGGAAAAAGGAGCGGAGGCTTCTTTTGAAAAGCCAGAACCAAAGCTTGAGGCCTTTCCTAAAAAAGATTTAGCCAAAGAACCTGCACCTATTGTTAGCATTGCTCCGGTTTTAAGCACAGATAATTTAAGTACGGATGAGCGTGCCCGCGTTCAAGCTATTGAAAATATTTTAGCTGACGGCTTGGATCAGGTTTTTTTGCAGATGAGCCCTCAAGAACAGGCAAACTTCAAGGCCGAAGGGGAGAAGGCGGCTACTAAAATTAGTGTTCTTTTGAGCAAGGCTAAAGTGGGCGTAGCTAGGTTAGTGGTGTTAATTAGACGTTGGCTGGCTTTAATCCCGCATGTTAATAAATTTTTTCTGGAGCAGGAAGCAAAAATAAAAGCAGATAAAATTTTAAAAATGAAAAAAAATCTTTAAATTATGTCTTCCGCTTGGCTTAATCTTTTAACATTTTTCAAAACCGATTTAGGCGCCGGTATTTTTGCGGTTCTGATATTTTTAGCCGCGGCTCTCATTTTGGTCGGTCTGGTTTTTGCTTTTCGTTTTTTTGTAAGGCGCTTTTCCGTGGATAATGCCTATTTTGATCATCAAGTTTTTCTTATTCGCCTGCCCAAAGAAAAGCCAAAGGATGAAAATAAAGACACTTCTTTACAACAGATGCGGGAAGAAATTGCTAAAGGGGAAACTATCTTTGCTAGTATTGGAGGCTTAAAAGCACAAAGAGGCTTTACCGCTTGGCTCTTGGGGCGCAACGATCACTTCGCTTTTGAAATAGTGGCCAGTCGTAATAAGATTGCTTTTTATGCCGCCGCCCCTCGTCATCTAGCTCGTTATCTAGAACAGCAGATTACCGCTCATTATCCGGAAGCAGTAATTGAGGAGATTGAAGATTATAATGTTTTTGGAATGAACGGGCAGATTGCGGCCGCTTTTTTAAAAACCCGTAAAAGTTTTGTTTTGCCGCTTCGCACTTATCAGAAGATGGAAGTTGATCCTCTTAATTCCTTGATTAATATCATGTCTAAGCTGGAAAAAGAAGAGAGTGTGGCTTTACAATATATTGTCCGCAGTGCTTACGGCGTTTGGCATCGTCGCGTTCGTCGAATTGTTCGCCGTATCCAAGAGAAAAATTCGGTAACAGAAGGAATCCGCCGGGGTAGCCTTTCCCAAGCTTTCACTTTTTTTGGTGATTTATTCAATAGTGGCGCTAAAAAAGATCAGAATAATCCTATTAATAGTGCTCCTAAGCGTTTATCCGCCGTTGAAGAAGAAATGTTAAAATCGATTGAAGAGAAAAATTTACGGGCGGGGCTAGATGTGAATTTAAGATTAATTGTTTCTAGCGCCACGAAAGAACGATCGGCCGCTTATTTAGAAAATATTGCCAGTGTTTTTACTGAATATAATAATTATAGCTATGGCAATAATTTTTCTCGAGCGATAAAAACCGGACAGGAGCGCCAAATTAAAGACTTTATTTACCGTCGCTTCCGTGAAGATAATGATTTTTTACTGAATACAGAAGAATTAACCAGCCTTTTTCATTTGCCCTTAAAGCACATGGAGACCCCGAATATCTTATGGTTAACGGCAAAAAATGCCCCTGCGCCCGCCGATGTTCCCGCTGATGGTTTAATGCTTGGCCAAAATGTTTATCGGGGGGTGAAAAAAGATATCAGGATCAAGCGCCAAGACCGTCGCCGTCACACCTATGTTATTGGTAAGTCGGGCGTGGGTAAATCGGTCTTATTGGCGAATATGGCTATTCAGGATATTCAAAATGGTGAAGGTGTTTGTGTCTTAGATCCGCATGGTGATTTGATTGAAGATATTTTACAGCGTATGCCTCCGGAGAGAGCCGAAGATGTCGTTATTTTCTCCCCAGCTGACCTAGAAAGACCTTTAGCCCTTAATCTTTTAGAGTATGATCCCCGTTATCCTGAACAAAAAAGTTTTGTTATCAACGAGATGATTGGTATCTTTGATAAACTTTATGACTTGAAGCAGACGGGTGGTCCGATGTTTGAGCAGTATATGCGCAATGCCTTGTTGTTGATTATGGAAGACCCGGAGAGCGGCTCCACCTTAATGGAAATCCCGAAAGTTCTTTCTGATGAAAATTTTCGTAAAATGAAACTTTCTCGTTGCCATAATCGCACCGTGGTTGATTTTTGGAAGAAAGAAGCGGAAAAGGCGGGTGGCGATGCTGCTTTAGCTAACATCGTGCCTTATATCACTTCTAAGCTCACCGCTTTTATTTCTAATGATATGATGCGGCCGATTATCGGCCAACAAAAAAGCTCTTTTAATTTCCGAGATTTAATGGATCGACAGAAAATTCTTTTGATCGACTTACCTAAGGGTGTTGTCGGAGAAATGAATGCTTATTTGCTCGGTATGATTGTGGTGGGCAAGATTTTGATGGCAGCTTTATCGCGCACAGATATGCCGGCTGATCAGCGTAAAGATTTTTATCTTTATATTGATGAGTTTCAAAACTTCACCACTAATTCTATTTGTCAGATTCTTTCGGAGGCTCGTAAGTATGCTTTAAATTTAGTCATTGCTCATCAGTATATCGGTCAGTTGAGTAAGAATAATAATACGGAGATTAAAGATGCAGTCTTTGGTAATGTCGGCACTATGATTACTTTTAAAATCGGCACTGAAGATGCTGAGTTTCTGGTTAAAGAATTTTCCCCGGTTTTTAATGCCTATGATTTAATTAATATTGACAAGGGTACGGCTTATATTAAACTCTTAGTTGATAATAGTCCCAGTCGTCCCTTTTCCATGAAAACCATCTGGCCGCTAGTGGGTATCAAGAGGGAGGGGGTCTCCCCCAAAATCAGAGCCTTAAGCCGTTTGAAGTTTGGGCAGGATCGCAAAATTGTGGAAGCGGAAATTATTCGGCGCACGGAAACGCCCGCTCCTAGCTTCAGCTCTGCTCGCTCCAGCTCTCCTTCCACTCCCGCTTCTTTATAAATTTTTTCCGTTTTAATATTTGATAAATTCTTTCCTATGCCTACGCTCTATCGTGATTATCGCCCTCAGAAATTCGCTGATATTTTGGGTCAGAATCACTTGAAAATTACTTTGCAAAACGAACTAGCTTCCGATAAGCTCGGCCAAGCCTACCTTTTTTGTGGTCCGCGAGCGGTTGGTAAAACGACGATGGCCAGAGTATTGGCCCAGGCAGTCAACTGTGAGAAACGAGTTGCTGGTGAATCCGAACCTTGCGGCGAGTGTAGCAATTGCCAGAGCATAAAAAAAGGCAGCTCTCTTGATGTCATGGAAATTGACGCTGCTTCTAATACGGGGGTAGACAATGTACGCGATAATGTTATTTCTTCCGCCCGCTTGGCTCCAAGCCGGGGTAAGATGCGTGTCTTTATTATTGATGAAGTCCACATGCTTTCTTTGTCGGCCTTTAATGCTTTATTAAAAATAATTGAGGAACCGCCTCGCCACGTTCTCTTTATCCTTTGTACTACGGAGATTCATAAGGTGCCGGCAACGATTATCTCCCGCTGTCAGCGTTTTGATTTTAAACGCATTAGCCCCGCCGAGATTGTTAAGAAGTTAAGCTTTATTGCCGCTCAAGAAAAAATAGAAATCAGCCGGGATGTCTTAGAAGATGTCGCCCGCCAGTCCGCTGGCCATTTGCGCGATGCGGAAAGTCTTTTTGGTCAAGTCTTAGCTTTGGGGGCAAAAAAAATTGGGGCGGAGGAAGCGGAATTAGTGTTGCCCCGCCATCACCATCAGGAAGCTTTAGAAATGTTGGAATATATTGTTAAACATAATGCTGGGGCGGCCGTTACCCTTACCAATCAATTAGCGGATAACGGCGTCAGCTTTAAGAATTTTCTAGAAGAACTAGTGACAATGTTGCGCAAGATTATGCTGCAGTCCGCCCAGCCAGGTTTGGCGGAGAAACTAGGTTTAGATTTTGGCGAACAGTTGGAAATCAGGATCAGTGAACTGGCTCAAGAATTTTCCTTACCCGCCTGTTTACGTGCTTTGCGTCGTTTTTTAGAATTAGCTCAAGAAAAACCGGCGAGCATTCCCCAATTACCTTTAGAAATAGCCGTAGTTGAACTTTGTCTGCTTTCAGATTTAGCCGCCCCCTCTGCGCCCACCTCCTTATCTACGCCTAAGATAGTGCGTTCTATTTCTGCGTCTGCACCGGTTAAAACAGAAAATAATACCGGCATAATTACGACCAGTGCGCCAGATTTAGATGCTACTGAGGTAGCGGCTAGATGGCCGGAGGTCTTGGTTAAAATTAAAAAGTATAACCACTCTCTTTCCTTTGTTTTACAAAATTGTCTACCTCAAGCTTTGTCATCGGGCGTTTTATCTTTACGCTTTAAATATAAATTCCATCGCGATCGCATTCTTGATGCCTCTATCCGTCCGATTATGGAAACTACGCTCGCTGAAGTTTTTGGCGGACAGCTGAGCATTGACACTTCTTTGGATGAGAATTTGGAACTAGATGCCACTTTGCCGGTTACCAATAATCCCGCCCCCTTAACTCCAGAGTCAAAGACGCCGCCTCCGAGTGGAGTCTTAGGTAGTCTCTTAGAAAGTTTTGGCGGCGAAGCTGTTTAAATCATTATTTATAAATTTAAGAAAATATATGTTAGATATTAAATACATCCGTGAAAATTTAGAACCGGTACGCCAGGCTTTATTAAAAAGAATGGAAGCGGAAAAACTTGATTTGGAAAGTCTTGTCGCGCTTGATGACCAGAGAAGAGAATTAATCAAAGAGGCTGAAGTTTTGAAAGCGGAACGCAACCTCAATTCTAAGTCAAAACCGAGCCCAGAAACTATTAGCGCCATGAAAGCATTAGGTGAGCGCATTAAATCTTTAGACCTTAAATTGCAAGATTTAGAAAATAATTTACAAGAAGCTTTAGCGGCGCTGCCTAACATTCCGGCTGATGATGTTGTAGCCGGTGGCAAGGAAAATAATGAAGTCGTTTATACTTTTGGCGAAAAACCGGTTTTCTCTTTTCCCTTTAAAGATCACGTGGAAATGGCCGAGAGTCTCGGGGTAATTGATTATGATAGGGCGGTGAAAATGTCGGGTAGCGGTTTTTGGTGTTATCGTGGCTGGGGGGCTTTGTTAGAATGGGCGCTTTTATCTTACTTCATTTCTTTCCACACGAAGAATAATTATCAGTTTTTAATTCC
>Ga0172367_10004644_pt1 | contig 16999 bp, 11 predicted proteins | sample Lak10m_FD_114542 | JGI IMG/M metagenome (GOLD analysis project Ga0172367, IMG submission 114542) | Freshwater microbial communities from Kabuno Bay, South-Kivu, Congo - kab_022012_10m | ecosystem: Environmental > Aquatic > Freshwater > Lake | place: Democratic Republic of the Congo: South-Kivu...
AGTAATATTAGAACCATCACCATAAAAATAATTAGTTTTAATATTAGAAGTAATAATTAAAGTTGATTCTAAATCATCCCATTTAATATTAGAAGTTGTTTTTAAATGATTACTATCATTACCTATAATTAGACATCCATTTTCAAAAAGATCTGTTCCTGTTCCACCTTTAGAAATGGGAATAATACCATTAAGATTTTGAATAGTAAGATTAGTAATATTAGAACCATCACCATAAAAATAAGTAGCTCTAATATTAGAAGTTTGAATATTACCTTCATTAATATGTAATGTATTAATATTATTACTCCAGATAAAATTACTAGAAACAGAAATAGAATTACTATTAAAACCGAATAATAATTGACCTTCATCAATAAAAGTTAAACCAATACCACCTCTATTAAGATAAATAGTATCATAAATACTATTAGGATGAATAAAAAATTTAGAAGTATTAGAGAAATCTTCTAAAAAAGTAATATTACTTAAATTAATATTACTTAAGGAAATATTACAAGTAATTAAATTTGATGTTTGATAATCCCATTTTAAATTAGAATAACTATTAATATTACTTTGATTACTATTAGCACCTATTAATATCCAACCATCATTAAAAGTATTAATTCCAGTACCTCCTTTATAAATAGGAACAACAGTAGTAAAATTATTAACATCAATATTACTTATATTAATACCTCTAACAAAAATATTAGAAGATACATTAAAATCTCCATCTAAATATAAATTAGAATTAATATTAGACCAATATAAAGATTTACTTGTTTCAAATTTATTAGAAGAAAAATATAAAATTGAATTATCATTATATAAATTTTGTCCTGTACCTCCATTACTAGTATGAATTATTTCTGCATAATGCGAATTAAAGATAAATGGAACATTAATAATAGGTGGATTACTGGTTATAATAAAAGTTGCATTATTACTAAAAATAAGTCTATTTAATCTATTAATCCATTGAAGATTACTTGATAATATAACAGGACTTTGACCATTACCAATAAGAAAAGAATTAGATGTTAAATTACTTAAACTTGTTCCACCAAAAGGAACAGTAAAATGATGACTTTTAGGAAAATAAATATCATCAGTATGTTTATTATTAATATAAATATTATTAACTAATAAATTACAACAATCAATATTGCTATTAACATATAGAGTAATATTACTATTATTCCAATATAAATTGTTATTATTATATAGACGATTATTACTAGAATAAATAATACCGATAGAATTATGACTTTTAATATTAGATTGAGAAATATCTGTAATAAAAGAGCCATCACCAAAATAATATGGTGAAAAAATATTAGAATAAAAAGATGAATAAAGATAAACATTAAGATTATTATTATCAAGAATAAAATTAGTTTTTTCTTCAAGAAAATTAAAATAATTAGTATTTATATTAATAGTATCAATAATAGAATCACTTGTTTTTCTTAAATAACTTAAAGCACAATTATAACCTTCATAATCTAGAGAAATAGAATAATTGTTAATATTAGGTATTAGATCAATATTAGGAATAAGTAATTGTGAATACCATGTATTATTAATTTTATTTAATTTATAAATAAAGATAGATTTAGTATTAGCTAAATAAAGAATATTACCAGATTTAGATATTTTACCTCTAAAATGACTATAATTAAAATTATCTTCTTTTCTAAAAAAAACAAAAGAGGGAGTTTTGTTATAAAAATTAATAATAGTTGATGTTCCAATAGTAGTAGTAGATGTAGTATCTAAATTAAAATTAAAATCATAAATATAATTAAAACCATTAAAAGTAGTAATAAAAATTTTTGATGCATCACCAGATAAAGATACAGAAGTAACATTAGCATTAATATTAGCAGTATTATTAAAATTAGGAGTAAATTTCAATAAGAAAACTTGTAAATCTTTAATAATATAAAAATTAAAATAATTAAAATTTTGTATTAATATACCTGTAGTAGTATTATATATAAAATTGATAAGATTAATAGAACCATCATCAGAACTATCAATACTTATATTATTATAACTAAAAGAATTATTAGCAAATTGATTAGTAGTATATGTAGAAGTAAATGAACTATGAAAATAATCATAAATATTAAAATTAATAAAAGTTGTAATATTAGTATTTAAATTTTTAATATAAATTAAATCAGTATAATTATCAATTGTAGATATTAATATTGAACCATCACCAGAACAATTAATTGTTCTACCAATATGATAATATTGATTATCAATAGAATTAAAAGCTATTTCTTTTTGTGATGATATTAAATTATTATTAATATCAAAATAATATTTATAAATACCACCAATAGTTTCATTAGTATTAATATTTCTTTCTTTATAAGCACCAATAAATAAATTAGAACCATTTTTAGAGATAGCAATACTTTCACCAAAAGCGGAATTAAGATTATTATTATTATTAATTCTGTAAATTTTCCAAGAATTATTAATTAATTTTAGTATTTCAATATTATTATTATTATTATTATTAAAATTCAAATCAAGATTATAAAAAGAATTAATGATTGTATTTCCATCTTGATTAATTAAAATAGAATTTATATAAGCTGTTGAATTATTAAAACTATTAATATTAGAAGTAAATGAAGATAATAGATATAAATTTGATGTATATTTAGTATCACTAGTAATAAAAGAACCATCAAATAAATGTAATGTACCTTGTGGATTTTTATAATTAATACCTAAAAGACCATTATAATATATATTTCTTTCTTTATTAATAATAAAAGGTTTATATTCTTTAGTAATTAAAGTTCCATTTATAGTAACATTATCATCAAAAATAACATTACCATCTACATGAAGTCTAGTTTTAGGATTTGCAATACCAATTCCTACATTACCAAGAGTATAATATATATCATTATTATTTTTAATCCATGAAATTGAATTTGAAGTAGTAGATTCACTAGAAGCTGTATTTGAGATAGATAATAAATTACCATTGGTAAAAATTGAACCATTAATAATATTAATATTACCAGAAACTACAAGAGAATAATTACTAGTATTATTTAAATTAGAAGGAGAACCAATACCAACAAAATTTTCAACAAGAAGACTATTTCTAGGTGGTATATTATCAAAATTTTCACCACCGATAATAATACTACCTCTTGATTTAATAGAAGTTCCATAGAAATCAGAAGGTAATATTATAGTAGATGTTATATTAAAAGAATTATTAATAGTAGAAATAATATCATTATAATAAGATAAAAGAAATACATCAGTATTATTAATAGATAAATCGAATAAATTTTTATATTTTTGTATTTTAAATATAGTAGAAGAATTAAATAATTTATTAACAGTTCCAAAAATATATGCTATACCTTCATTATCAATTACAACTGAACTATTATTATTTGCTTTTATTTTAATAATAGGTGTTGTTAATAAAATTATTTGATTTGCAGTTGTTGCAGAAGTACCTTCATTTATATATCCTTTTTTAAAAGTTGCTGTATTTATATTTATATACCCAAAAGACCAAACATTTTTATCTCTTGTTAAAATTAATGTATGTGAATCACCTGTAGTAAAATCATCAATAATTATTGGTGTTATTGGAGGATTATTATAAGTTATTAATGTAAATATAGTTCCATTAAAATGATATAAAGAATTATTAGAAGTGAGTGCAATATAAGTATTATCAAAATAAGTATCTAATTTAATAAAATCACTACGTAAAGTATTAATAGTAGAAGATAGAGTAGTTAGATTATAAGATACGATTTGAGAATTTTGATTAATATAGTAAATAATTCTAGAGAGTGGTAAAGAAAGATTATTATTATTAATAGCAAAATCTTTAATAGTAATATTAGAAATGGTAGTTTGAATAGAGTTTTCATTAATAATTAAAGAATTATTATAATAAAAAGCGTAAGAATTATATTTAGCTTTAAAAATAGAATAATGGAAATTATTGGAGATAATAGAGAAAGTTTTAGAAATTAGATTATATGAATATAGATAATTATTATTAGTAATAATAAATAAATTATTATTATTATTAAAAATATTAGTAATAAAAAAAGGACTATCATTATATAATCTTATTTTTCCTTTGATATCAAAAACAGAATCTATATTTGGATTAGATGTAATAGAATCATAATTAAGTAAATTAATATTAGAAGTAGTAATAGAAGGAACAATTAAAGATTTATTAGAAATGGTTGTTGTAAAATCATTATTAATAATATTAATTAAATTAGAATTAGTATCAATATCAAAATAAATATTTGAAGAAAATACAATTTTTTTATTAATAATATCAAAACAATCATTAATTTCTGCAACATTAGAAATAATTGATTTAAGAGAGATATTACTAACAATTAAATCAACATTACTATTAATAGTAATAATATTATTAGAAGAATCAATATTATTAATAAAAAGGTTATTATTAATAGAAAGTTTATTAGTATCAGCAATTATATTATTACCAATAATAAGAGAAGATAGAGAAGAAATACCATTAACTTTAAATTTAATATTTGAATCAATAATATCATTAAAATTATTATTAATAATAATAGTTTCTTTTTCTGAATAAATATCAATAATTTTATTTTTATTATTTTGAATAACAAAAGAAGGTGTATTTGTCATATTATCATCTTTGATTAAATGAAAATTATATTTAGGTATTTGTGTTCCAATACCAAATCTTCCTTCTTCAATAATAGAATCACCATTTTTAATATGAAGTTTTCCAAGTGCATCTATTACACCAATACCAATAGCATTACAAGTAAGAGTTAAATTATTACTGAATACAGGTATATAAGCACTATTAATTTTGTTATTAGTATCTAAAACTACAATATTGGAGGGAAAATCTGATGCATTTAATTTACCAATAATAGAAATATCATTATTAAAAATAGTTCCTTCTGAATTAATAGTTATTTTATTAGTATTATTATCAAAATATATACCATAATTATTATTAAAAATGATTTCAGGAGTAGATATTTTTTGATATGAATTATTAATATCTCCTGTAAAATCAAAAAGTTTAATATTATCTTTAGTTATAGTTAAATTATTATCAAAAATTGATAATTTAAAGTTGTCATATACACTCATTTTCTATTTATAATTACTTATTTTTAATTACTTTAAGTAATTCTTCTAATTCGGTTTTATTTTGTTTTAATCTATTCCATTCTTCAAATATTTCTGTTTGAATTTCTTTTGGTTTTTTCTTTGTTACTTTATCTCTTTTTTCATTTTCACTTTTAAGTTTATTACTATAATAATGATAGAAATAGTTATAATCGGTCATTTTTTTCTCATTTTGTTGTTTTATTTGAATTTGATGTTGATTATTAGATGGTATATCATCATTATTATCTTTATTATCTTTAATTTCATAATTTTCATCAATTAGTGTTTCTTCATGAGTAATTTTAGGCATACCAGATTTTCTAAACCATACTTTTTTTCCATTTTTATATTGAACGACCCATATTTCATTATCTACACCAACTAATTCATGATTAATTTCATAAGCAACAGCAGATAATCCAAAACCTTTTGGAGATTTTTCTTTTTTAGTATATGTTTCAGTAGGAATATTAGAACATGGATAATTATTATTATTAAGTTTTTTCATATTTTAATATTAAATAAAAATAAAAATAAAATCATTTTTTATTTGTATTTATTTTATAAAAAAAAATAAAAAATTTGATTTTTCAAATAAAAAAAAATATAATTATGGGTAATTTTTCTATAACTCTTGATAATAAATTTGATGAACTTATTTTAAGAAATAAAAATAATTTTATAAATATTACATTAGAAGAACTTATTAAACTTAAAAATTCTCTTAAAATAGCTTATTATACAGATAATAATGAAGATAATGAATATATTAAATTTAATCTTACTGAAATTGATTTTAAAATTTAATCATTTAAAACGCCTATTTTTAAATATGCAAATTATAAATAATTTTTAATGTTTTTTTCTATTAGAAGGTTTCTTACTATATTTCTTTGTTCTATTATAAGTTCCTTTAATTATATTTTCATACTTGTGTTTTGGTATATTTTTAATGACTTTTTCTATATTTGTTTTTAATTCTTTGTGAGTTAAACCATCTAATTTTTGTAATTTGGATTTCATCATACTAAAATAATTTTCAATACTATTTGTAAAATGTTGATAAGGAACCTAATATAATAATGTATTATTTTTATTCAATAATTCCTTTATTTTTTCATTTCTATGACTACTTGCATTATCTAAAATTATTAATTTATTTTTGTATTTTTTTGTCGTTAAGTCGGCGTTTTAAATGTGCAAAGGTATAAAATTTAATCATCATCATATCCACCATCATTATAATCTTCTGGTTCACTAAATTCTTCTTCATTATCAATACCTTCACTTAGTTCTTCTTCATCTTCTTCATCTTCTTCATCATCATCTTCTTTTTCATCATCGATATTTATTTTTTTTACTTCTTCATCTTCTTCTTTATCTTCTTCATCATCTTCTTCTTCTTTTTCTTCTTCATCATATATTTCTAAATCATCTTCTTTTTCATCATATTCATTACTAGTAGTAATTTCTTCATCTGCATCATCAACAAGTGGAACATTTTTAATAAATTCATCTTTATTTTTAATAGCTTTACCAATAATAGAAATATGTTTATCATATAATTGATATTTTTTTCCACAAACTTCAATTTTAATATCTTGATTAATAGCAATATTATCTAAATTAATTTCACTTTGAATACCTGCTGAAATCTTAGGAACAATAATTTCTAAAATTTGTTTATTACCTTGATAACCACCTTCACATAATAAACCTAATGAATTTTTAGCTTTAACTTTACATTTAATAATTGAACCTTGAATAGGATTACATATTTCAGCGATACATACAATATCAAATGATATATTACCATTAAAATGTTGACTTTTAATAGTACCAATACTTCTTTTAATAATTTTAATAGAATTATTTTTAATATAACCATATTTAGAACATACATTTTCATATTTATTTTTAAGTTTTTTAAGAATAATTTTTTCAAAATAGGAAGTTAATTCATTAGGTTTTAAAGTAATAGAACATCTAAATTTAATAGGAATAAATAATTCATTTGACATTTTTTTCTATTATTATTAATAATAATTATAATAATTATATCATTTTTTTAATTATAATTAAAAAAAATCTTATATATAATTAAAGTTTTTTAAGTTTTTATAAAGTTTTTTATTTTTTTTAAGTTCTTAAAATAAAGAATAAAAAATTGATATACTTTTTATTGTATATAATAAGTAGGTAAATATATAAAATTATAAATGGAATTATCACAAGACGAAAATATTTTTAAGTTAATAAAAGAACTTGAAAAAAGAATAAAAAATAATGAAGTGATAATTAATTTTAATAATAATAGTGATTGGACTGAAAATGAATTTAATAATTTTATTAATGTTATGCGTAATAATTATACTGAAAAAATAGATGAAGAATGTTTAGAAGTATCAAATGCAAATAATTTTCTTATAATAAATAAAATAAATTCAATAATTAATTATTGTAATACTAATACAAATACTCCAACAAATTCATATTGGGAAAGTAGAGATATAATTAAATCAGAAAAAATAGATAATTTATTTGATGTTAATTTGGAATGTAATATTATAAATAAAAATAAAATAGAATCAATTCAAGATTTTGATAAATTAAATAAAAATTTTAAATTTATTAAAAAATTTAATTATGATTTAAAAAATGGTATTGTTGCATCTGCATTATTAATAAAAACATTACCATTAAATAAATCATATACATCATTAAAAGAAAGTAAGGTATTAATATCAAAACAACGATATGAATTTGAAATTAAAATAACAGACACTAAAGATTTATTATCAGTAATAATAATTGTAATAAAATCATTATTTATGTCTAATATAATATTAACAAAAAAACAACAAAAAGAAATATTAGATAATTATAATACTTTAGTAAGAAAAGATATACAAGTACCTGAATATAATAAAGATATTATTTTAATTAATCCAAAACCTGTAACATTAGAACAAAAAAATTTATCAAATCCAGATGATTATGGTGCAATTAGTATTTTAAGAAATTATACAGTAACAGAAAAAGCGGATGGTGAAAGAATTCTTATGTATATTGATAATAAAGGTAATATTTTTTTAATAAATAGTTCATTAAAAGTAGAGGAGACAGGTATTAAAGCAAATAAAGAAGCATATAATTCATTAATAGATGGTGAATATATAGTATGTAATAAGAGAACAGATAGAATAAAAAAAAATTTATATGCAGCATTTGATATATATTATTTAAATGGGATATCATTAACATCATTACCATTAATAGATGAAAAAAACAATGATAAATCAAGATATGGAAATTTATTAAAAACATTTGATTATTTAAATGTAAGTAATAGTGAAATAGAATATATAATAAAAAAACATTTATATACAAATGATATAATAAATGATTGTAATAAAATATTAGATAATCCGAAGAATTTTCCATATGAAATAGATGGATTAATTTTTACACCAGCAAAATTAGCTTTATTTAGTTATTATCCAACATTAATAGGAGCAATTACATTAAGTCAAGGATGGGATAGAGTTTTTAAATGGAAACCACCTGAACAAAATACAATTGATTTTCTTATTAGATTTTCTGGTGATGTAAGAAAACAAGGTATTAGATATAAGAAAATTGGTTTATATGTTGGATATAATCCATTAACAACAAAAGATTTAACAATAGAAGAGGGTTTAAAATTGCGATATGATAAGAATTATAGTAAAGAACAATATTTAAAAAATAAGGAAATGAGTAAAAAAAAGGATGATTTTATACCAATATTATTTAAACCAATAGTTTATTATCATGCTGATATTGAATATGCATTTTTAAGAATAGATAGTAATGGTGATATAAGAGCAGAAAATAATGATAAAATAGAAACAGATACAATAGTAGAATTTAGATATAATATAGAAAAGAAGGAATGGATACCGATAAGAATTCGTGAAGATAAAACAAGAATATATAAGAAGGGTATATTTAGTAAAACAGCAAATTCATTACCAGTAGCAATTAATGTATGGCGTTCTATTCATAATCCAATATCAAAAGAATTAATAACAGGTAATGCAGAAATAAAATTAAAAGATAATATAGAGGATATAGAAGGAAAAGCATTAGAAGCTGATGATATATATTATTCAAGAGGAATACCTAGACGTTCATTATTATCTTTTAATATGATAACATTTCATAATATAGGGATAAATGAGATGTTATATTTAAAATCAAAAAATAGAGATACATTATTAGAATTAGCATGTGGTCAAGCGAGTGATTTATCTAGATGGATAAATGCGGGATATAAATTTGTATTAGGATTAGATTTAGCAAAAGATAATATATATAAAGCAAATGATGGTGCATATGCACGTGTATTAAGGGAATATGGAAAATTTAATAAAATGAGAGGTCAAGAAAAGGGATATTTTTTAAATGCAATATTTGGAGTAGCTGATTGTAGTAAAGAAATAAGAAGTGGAGAAGCTGCAATAGATAAAGAAAGTAAAGAATTAATAAAAATAATAATGAATAAATATAATAAGAATTTAAAAAATCATTATAAATATATAGCAGGAAAAGGTGCTGATGGTTTTGATTGTATAACTTGTATGTTTGCTATTCATTATTTCTTTAAATCAAATGAAATATTAGATGGATTTTTAAATAATGTAAGTTCAAATTTAAAGAAAAATGGAATATTTATATGTACTTTTATGGATGGTGAAAGTGTAATAAATGCATTAAATGAAACAGAAACAGGTATAATAGAAGGACGAAAAATATTAGATGGTATAAGTTATCCATTATGGGCTATAATAAAACGATATACAAATGAACATGAAAATTATAGTAAAAAAATAGATATATTTATAGAAAATACTCAAAAATTAATTCCTGAATATTTAGTAAATTTTAATTTCTTATGTATAAAAGCAAAAGAATATGGTTTGGAAATTAATGAAACTGAATTATATTCAACCAGTTTCAATAAATTAAAAGAAAAAATAGCAGAAAATGAAGAAGAACATACATCATTAGATAAAATAATATTAGAATTAGATAAAGATGAAATACAAAAAAGATTTAGTTCATTTAATAGATGGGCAATATTTAAAAAAATAGTTTAAGATTAATTTTTTCAAAAAGTTTAATAATTTCAAATTGAATATTATAAATTTTATTTTGACAAATATGTGTTATTATTTTTTTAATATTTTTGATATTATTCGAATGACAAAGATAATTAAATACATCTGTTTGTGTAATAATAGCTTTATTATAAATAGATACTTGTTTTTGTCTTAATTGTGCTAAATGAAATCTAATTACAGGAGATAATGTTTTATCAATATCCAAATTAACTTTAAATCTATTATATTTAGGATAATAATTAGTAGTAGAAATATATAAATTATAAATAATTTCTGTCATAACAAGAAAAATAGTATTAATATCATTAAAAGCAGTTTGAAATTCATTAATATCAATATCTATTTTATTTAATAAAAATTCTTGAATATATTCATTAATATTATAATTAGATTTTTGAAGCATATATACATAAAATAAATTATACCAAATATTATAGTTATTAGCATTTACTTCTTCAATATGATGAATTTTATCATTTGAAATTTTAAATAATTTATTTTCTTTTTTAATAATAATTGAACCTTCATTCATATTTAAATATGAAATTGCTATTTCTGGACTATCAAATTTAACTGGATATTTAATACCTAAAAATTCTAATGGTTTCCCATCTAAATTCTCTTCTGATAATGTTAATCTATTTTTTGTATTAATATGAAATAAACATTTATAATTTTCACCTAATTCTTTTTTATAATCAATAATATGTATATTTTCATAATGAATTAATACAAACTCATAAGAAAATAATGGACTTAAATTTGATGTTAATAATGTTCTTAATGTTAATGAAATATTTGGATCTTTAATATCCACTTTATTTTTAAAAATTTCATATAATACTTCATCTAACATATATCCATGTGTTTTTGATGGATGTGAAAATTTAGAACCATTTATATCAGGACAACAACTTGAACCAAAATACCATTTATTATTATGAAAATATACACTAATAAGTGTTCCGTCCATTGCAATATAACTTTTATCAGTTGATTGATAATAATTAGTAGTATAATCACTTATTGATAAACGAATTGGAATTGAATTAGAATAACTAATTACTACATTATTACCAATACTTCTTGAAAAATCTAATATGACACTTCTACATTCATCATATAATTCTTTAAAATTAATATTAGAATCACTTTTATAAGAATTATGAATTAAACATAAATTAGGTTCATTTTTAAATTTTTTAATTTTAAGAGTAGGCCATATATTTTTATTTTTAAGAATTTCTAATAAAATTGATGAATAATTTTTATTAATATCTTGACTTTCATTATATTTAATATAAGTTTCTTCAATTAATTTATATAAATTCAATGTCATCTTTTTCAAAATAAAAATAAATACTTTATTATTAATATGATATAATCTTTATATAATTTTTTTAATAATTATTATAATAATTATTTCAAGTTTTCTTAATTATGTTATAAATAATTAAATAATTATTTTAAGTTCTTTATTAATTATAATAATTCTTTTAAATTTTTTATTAATTGTTATAAATAATTAAATAATTGTTTTAAATTCTTTATTAATTGTTATAAATAATTAAATAATTGTTTTAAGTTCTTCTTGAAATATATTAGGAGTAATTAAATAACTTTCATTATCTTGATCTTTTAATTCAATTTTAGGAATATAATTTTCTAAATAATTAATACCATTTAAATTAGATTTTTCTTTTAAAATTTCTTTTGTTTTATTTTTTTCATTTTGTGATTCATTTAATAAATTTTTACTTTTAAGTTCTTCTTTTACTTGTTTTAATAATTCTAATGATATTTCTTTTGTTTTATGAATAACATTTAATTCACATTGATTCCATAAATTTGATATTGATTTTTTATAACTATATATTATAGCTACAGCACAACCATAAATAAGACCAATTCTATTAGGTTTTAATGATTTTTTATAATTATTAGAGAAAAGCCAATAATAAGAATGAATAAAATCTTCATGTTGAAATAGAATTTCAATAAAACCCCATAAAAAATAAATTGGATCACATTCATTTGGATTTAATCTTGTTTGTATTATATATTTTTTTCTTATAATATAATCAAAACAATTTTTAAATTTTATAGAAATTAAATCAATACCATCAATATTTTCACTACCTATATCTTCTAATATTTTTATTATTCTTATAAATGAACTTATAATTTTTAATGATAATATATAAGCTTCACTATCAGATGGTGGAATTATCATTTCAAATTTCATTATTCCATTTGAACTTAATTTACTATTATCATTAAATACATCTATAATTTTTTCTCTTAATTTATTAAGTGGAATAACACCAGTTTTAGTAACAAGAGAACTATTATAATTATTACATAAAATACACATTTTAGTTATTAAAATTAAATAATCACTAATAGTTATTTTATCATTTTCTATTAAAAATTTTGTAGATATAATAATATCATTAAGTTTTGCAATTTCTCTTATTTGAATTATAGTACCAATATAAGAACAAATTGAGATAAGTGTATCTTCTAATACTTCAATTTTTGAATTTTCAATTAAAAAAATACAAGTAGCATATAAACTTTTTTCTATATTACCTTTTGAAATATAATCAAAAAGTTCTTTATTATACATTTTTTGCTATTAAATATATATAACTAATATCTTTAATTATAATTATTCATAAATATTTATTTAAAAAAAAAATAAAATTTGTTTTTATAATGATAAATAATTATGATGATGAACCCTATTTTATAATTGATTTAAAGGAATTAGAAGATACATATAATGATTGGCAAAAATTATTACCATTAGTTAAACCTTATTATGCGATGAAATGTAATCCAAATAAAGTAATAATAGAATATTTATATAAATTAGGATGTAATTTTGATTGTGCTTCTAAAAATGAAATTGAGAAAATATTAAATATAGATATAAATAATAATAAAAAAATAATATTTGCAAATCCATGTAAATATCCATCACATTTAATATATGCCAAAGAAAATAATATTAAAATTATGACATTTGATAATGAATATGAATTATTTAAAATAAAAAAAGATTATAATAATGCATCATTAATATTAAGAATTGCAATAGATGATTCAAAAAGTTTATGTAAATTTAATAAGAAATTTGGATGTAAAAATGAAAATATTAAAAATTTATTAGAAATAGCAAAAAATAATAATCTTGATGTTATTGGTTTTTCTTTTCATACTGGTTCTATGTGTTTATGTCCTTATATTTATTATAATGGTATTAAAATTTTTAAAGATTTAATTGAAATAGCAAAAGAAATAGGATATAATATTAAAATTCTTAATATTGGTGGAGGTTTTATGAAAAAGAATTTTAAAGAAACAGCAATTATTATTAATAAAGCTATTAATGATTTTTTTAAAGATAATAATGAAATTAAATTTATTGCTGAACCTGGAAGATATATGGTTGAAAGTTGTCAAACATTGTATTTAACAATTATTGGTAAAAAAAAAGAGAATGATACATTTATTTATTATATAAATGATGGTATTTATGGTTCATTTAATTGTATTTTTTTTGATAATCAAGAACCTGAATTAATAATAAATGAGAATAATAATAATAATAAAAAATATAATTCAATAATTTTTGGAAATACTTGTGATTCACTTGATGAAATTAAAAGAAATATTTTATTACCTGAATTAAATATTAATGATAAAATTTATATTAAAAATTTTGGAGCTTATACATCATCTGCATCTACTAATTATTTTAATGGATATAAAGTAGATAATTTTATTATAAAAAAAGCTGACACACTAATATAAAATAATCCTTTATATATTTTTTCAAATTTATTATTAAAATCATTAAATTTATATTCAATTGTATTTATATGTTCATTATTAGACATTAATAAAGATTTAATATATTCAATATCCATTAATGTTAAATCAAGAAATCTTTTTGTAGTTAAATTATCTTTATTTTCTTCTAATTCTTCTAAAAATTTATATATTGATTTATTTTTTAATATTTCTAAATAATTTTCATTAATATCAGTTTCTTGATTATAATTTAAATTATTATTAATTTCATTAAATAATAATATTAAACTATTATTTAATGCTATTTGAATATCTTCATTTGGATTTACCATAAATTGAAATAAATATAATTTTTTAAATTTATTTAATAAAAATTTAATTAAATCTCCTTCTTTTTCTAATATATTTATTTTTGTATAATTAATTTTTTTATTAATATTATCTAAAAATATTAAAATATTACTTATATCACTCTTCAATTTTTCATTATTAGTAATATTAAAATAAAAAAAATCCTCCATTATTATTATATTTATATATATCTTTAAATTATTTTTTATATTTTTATATTTTTATATTTTTATTAATATAATCATCAAAACGTTCTAATAATTTAAATCCTTTAATTACTGTTACTTCACTTACATTACATACATCTGCAAATTGTTTTTTAGTATAAGAAAGATTTTTTTTATTACAATAATAATATAATATTGAAGCACATGTTGATGTTGGTGAATTATCACTCATTATTTCATTATCTTCTAAAAATTTAACTAATTTCTTACAATTCTCAATATCTTCCATTTTCATATCAAGACTACTACAATAACGAGATATGAAATCTAATGCAGATGAACTAACAACATTTATTTGTAATAATGTTTGAAATCTTGAATTTCCTTTATTTAATGTTACTGGATCTATATCAAACATTTTTGCTATTTCTTTTGAACTTCTTGGTAAATTATTAATTAAACATGCATGATATATACATGATGCAATTAAACCTTCTTTATTATCACCTCTACTTATTTTTTTTTCTGATGCTCTTTTATATAATACTTTCGCATCATCTATTATTTTTTGTGGTATTCCATTTGTTAATGATATACCTGTTAATTTATCAAATACATTCCATAAAGTTCTTTCATTATATGGCATTGCATTCCACATTTGATAACGTCTTATAATTCTAATATCATAATTACTAGTATATTTACTTCCACCTATTATTGAACCTAATGATGATTTTGGTAATAATGTATTTATAGGTAATCCACATCTTGATGGATCATCACTTTTATTATCACCACCATAAAATCTCCATTCTGCCGTATTATCTATTACTTTACCTATAATTGAACTACATTTTGCACATAATTGCATACAATCATCTATTACTGTTTCTGTTGAACCACATCCACAAATAATTATTGGCGTTCCTTCTTTTAATTCTTCTATTCCTTCTTTACTTAATTCATCTTTTAAATCATTCATTATATTCCATATATCATCATCAGTATTTAAAGACATCTAACAATTAATTCTTTTCAAATAATCCTTATATAAAAAATAATTGTCATTTTTTTAATAAATAATTATTTAAAATTATAATACTTATAATAAATATTAATTATGGAAATAAATAATAATGATTTATGTAAAAAAATTAAAAATAATATTATACAATTAAATAAAAATGAATTAGAAGAAGTCTTTAAAATTGTTTATAAAACTAATAATAATTATAGTAAAAATAATAATGGTGTTTTTATTAATTTATCTTGGATCGATCAAGAAACTATTATTAAAATTAATAATTATATTGATTTTTGTATTAAATCTCATAATGAAATTAATAAATATGAAAATATTTGTAATAATTTTAGTGATGTTATTAATGCAAATAAAGAAAAAGAAATTGATAATAAAAATGAAGAAAATGAAATTAAAAACAAACAAAAAATATCTTCATTTATGAAATTCTATCTTCTTAAAAAAAAATTCGCTAAACAATCTTTAAATAATAATAATAAAAATGAAAAATATCTTACACATGAAGAATATCTTCTATAATTTAATTTCTTTTAAAGTTTTATCCTTATTATATATATATAATTTATCCTTATAAATAACTTTAGCATCTAATAAAAATGATATAAATAATGCCATTGATTGATTCCAACTATCTCTTGTTAATGCACTTATTATTTCTGCTGATTTTTTTATTCCAAATGCTTTACTAAATTCAGGCAATGTTATAAAATCTATTAATTTCTCTTTTATTTCATTCTTCATTATTAAAGTTGTTTCTGTATATGTTATTATTAATTCTAATGGTGTCTTATTATCTCTCTTATTTCTTTTTATTTCTTCTTTTATTTCCTTTTTATCTTCTTTTATTTCTTTTTTTATTTCCTCTTTTATTTCCTTTTTATCTTCTTTTATTTCTTTTTTTATTTCCTCTTTTATTTCCTTTTTATCTTCTTTTATTTCATTTTTATCTTCTTTTATTTCCTTTTTATCTTCTTTTATTTCCTTTTTATCTTCTTTTATTTCCTTTTTATCTTCTTTTATTTCTTTTTTATCTTCTTTTATTTCTTTTTTTATTTCCTCTTTTATTTCCTTTTTATCTTCTTTTATTTCCTTTTTATCTTCTTTTATTTCTTTTTTATCTTCTTTTATTTCCTTTTTATCTTCTTTTATTTCTTTTTTTATTTCCTCTTTTATTTCCTTTTTATCTTCTTTTATTTCGTCATGAATTACCATAGATATTTGAGAGAATTTATTATATAATTCAATATTTTCGG
>Ga0172367_10004646_pt1 | contig 16992 bp, 25 predicted proteins | sample Lak10m_FD_114542 | JGI IMG/M metagenome (GOLD analysis project Ga0172367, IMG submission 114542) | Freshwater microbial communities from Kabuno Bay, South-Kivu, Congo - kab_022012_10m | ecosystem: Environmental > Aquatic > Freshwater > Lake | place: Democratic Republic of the Congo: South-Kivu...
CTGTGGGGGAACTAAGTACACCATCGCTAAAGCTCGGTGTAGTCTGGTTCGTTCTGTCAGGCTGTGCCACCCCTCCCTCCCTCCATCCATCGTGGTGCGCCTTCGCTAAAGCTTGGCGCAGTCCGCCCTCCCATCCGGTCGGGCGGTCGTGTGTTTTTTACACACTATCTTCCTTTCCCTCTTTAGTACTATGTGTACTTGCAGGGGGGTAGGACAATGTGTGCCGGGGTATATATTCCCTCTCCCTCCCCTCCTTCTACAGAACATCCTACAAACTCCTTTCTTCTCCCGCCGTAGAAGCCATACCCATGCAGGTAATGATATACTTGCGGGGAGGATATAAATATGACAGGCATTGAAGCGTTGGTTGCGTTGCGTGACGGTAAGTACGTTAGACGTGCGGATTGGCGGCCTGGTGATTACATCAGAGCGTCACGCCAAAATAAGAAGATTTCATACGTGCGGGGAAACATTATTTCGATACTTATTGTTGCTGATCATTTCTTGCATGATGACTGGGAGGCTATTGATGGACAAGAGAGTCAAACTAACTGACGAGCAGGTTGCTGAGATTCGTGTATTGTTTGCAGTTGGTGACACGGGTGAGGCTATTGCGAGGCGCTTTGGGATAAGTCTTACCCATGCGTTTGCTATCAAGAATGGGCAGAAGCGCACTGTGAAGTCTCAGTACTCAAATGTAAGTAAAGCGTTTGCGTGGCTCCTAAAAGGCTACGCTGTAAGGCGTGACTGCTGGGAAGACGGCGAGTACTTACGGTATGACCGCCAATCACGGCTGTTTGTTATGACGTCATGTGGTGAGTCGTATGACTTTGAGTTGTTTGAACTTAGCGGTTTGGATATGGCAATCAATGATTGGGAGCTCGTACAATGACGCTTCACGATATAAGTTCATCTGTAGCCAAAGGACTTCCATTTAAGCGTGATATTTGGCCTGATAAGCTTTATTACTATTACAACATAGATGACCAGTGGTTTGTGCAAGCCAACACAGAGACTGGATGTCTAATCATAATGTACACACTTGACCTTAAATTGGAAGACTTATTGGCTACTGACTGGACTGTTGATCAGTGGGATGAAAGTTATTTCTCAGTTGGTAGTTGAAAAGAATCCAACGGAGGGCTTTTGTTATAATGGGGCATGTCAAGTGCAGAAAAGCGTGATCCCGCTAAATGGAAACGTATTGTTGCTAGTGTAAAAGCAGGAGCTAAAGGTGGCGATCCTGGCGAGTGGTCAGCTCGCAAAGCGCAGTTAGCTACACAGCAATACAAGAAATCCGGCGGTGGTTATGTAGGCCCTAAAAAAGCAGACAACAGTCTGGCTAAATGGACGGATCAGAAGTGGCGCACATCTGACGGTACTCCAAGCGAGGGCAAAAAACGCTATCTGCCAGATAAGGCCTGGGGTTCATTGACCAAAGGCGAGGTAGCTGCCACTAATCGTGCTAAGGCAGCTGGTAACGCCAAAGGTAAACAGTTTGTCGCGCAGCCTAAAGCAATCGCAAAGAAAGCAGCGAGGCATAGATGAAATCAACCTTGTATCAATATTTAATAAAGAACATCTCAGTTGTAGACGGTGACACACTTAAAGCTGATGTTGACCTAGGATTCGGTGTAATACTTGCGGGTAAAAGAATTCGTCTGGAACACATTAATTGCCCTGAAAAAAACACCGATGCTAGTGTTACAGCAAAGCAATTTACTTGGAATTGGATTACCAGTAAGAAGTCAGACATTGTAGTTAGCGTCAAAAATCACCGCGAGGACAAGTATGGACGCATTCTAGGGTCTGTTGTGTCTGACGGACAAAGCCTAGCTGAGCAACTTAAGTTGGCTGGTCACGGTGTAGATTACGTAGGCGGTAAACGCTAAAAAAGCCCCTCTGTAAAGGGGCTTTAGATTCGCTCAACTCAATTATCAAAGGCATGATGGGCGGACTTTTAAGTTATCATCGCGTTTCAAAATAATACTACCATGCGATATACTTGCGGTGGAGGATGTTATGAAAAAATCATTTATCGAAGCCGTAATGAAATTGCTTGGCGTTGAGAAACTTGACCCTAGCAAGATTGCTTTTAAAGAAGTTCTCCGTGGGAGAAACCTTGAACAAGAAGTTACGGAACTTGATTTGGCTACGTTAAGGGCACTGTTTCGCTGGTCTGGGAAAGAGTTGAGGAAACGCCTTTAATGTATTATTTTCAGCCTGTAGATGGCAATCCTGTGCTTATGCCAATCAAAAGCACAGAGAAATCTGCTGGGTATGACCTCTTCGCACAAGAATCAACTCATGTATTACCTGGCCAATGCGTACTAGTGCGTACAGGTGTTAAAACCGTAATGCCAGACAACATTATGGGTCTTGTTTGTAGCAGATCAGGTTTAGCGTTTAAACAACAAGTTTTTGTGCTTAATGCTCCCGGAATCATTGACGCTGATTACGATCAAGAGATTGGCGTCATTCTGTTCAATGCAGGTATACATGAATTCCACATCGATGCCGGAATGCGTATAGCACAGATGATTTTTGTAGAGAACGCTACGGCATCCCATATTACTACTACAGCCGCTCGTACAGGTGGTTTTGGTAGCACAGGAGTGCATAACCTATGCGTTGAAAACAACACCTTGCATGACGAACTGGACACACCTAAATAATGGCAGTAACCCTAAAGTACATTCAGCCAGACGCTGAAGCATTTATGATTCATCTTGCTCGAGTATCGTCAGATTACGAGAATAATCCAGACTTTGAACGATTACTCAACAAGTGCATGAGAGATGGACACTGGTCAGTCTTTGAAATGGCTGATGTAACCATTGAAATCTATACATCGAGGGCTATTGCCGCACAGATTCTTAGGCACAGAAGCTTCCATTTCCAAGAATTCAGCCAGCGCTACGCAGACCCATCTAAAATTGAGATGGATTTACCCAAAATGCGTAAAAAGGGAAGCAGTAACAGGCAAGGCAGCTTGCCATATACCGACCCAGAAGCGCAATTTGCTATGGATAACAAAGCACTAGCAGCCGTGCTGTATTCAATACGCACCTACCAAGACCTTGTAGACAGTGGTGTAGCTCTAGAATCTGCTCGCATGATTCTTCCAATGTGCATTGGTACACGCCTCTACATGAAAGGCACAGTGCGTGATTGGCTCCATTACTGCAAAGTACGCATGGACGAGCATTCACAGGAAGAACACAGGGAAGTTGCAACAGATTGCTGGAACGTGCTGTCACAAGTACTTCCAGTTACTACAAAAGCCTTTGAAAAGTACTACCTAAACAAGTAAACCGCTGGTATACTTACAGGGAGAGGTAGTTTTATGGAAGAACAAAAGACAAACAACGAACCTGTCGTTTTCACAATGGAGATGATGGTTCAGCTCATTCAGCAGCTCAATGCTGTGATAACGTATTTTGACTTGCTTAATGTCAAGATCAACAAGATTGACGAACGTATCAGAAAGTTGGAGAAGAAAAATTGACAACAATCATTCAGAATGGCCGCGATTGTAATGTCGATATTCGCCTGTCATACAGTGATGGCATTCAGTATCACATTACTATTGATGGTCAGGAAACATACACAGGCTCTCCGCTGCAAGCGTGGAATTACTTGTATTCACAACGTAACGACGGCGTGGTTGTACCAAATCGCGTGATGCTTGAACTAGCAGAGACTGTCATTCAGTATCTTGCACCTAAAAAACCATTCCGCAAACTCGACGAAATGACTACGCTGGACGATTAAAGGAACTACGGATGCTTAATAGAGTTATTCTCATCGGAAGGTTATGTGCTGACCCTGAGATTCGTACAACGAATGCAGGTAAGACTATTGCAGGACTGCGTATTGCAGTTGATCGGAAAGGACGTGAGAAAGAGACAGACTTCTTTGAAGCATCTGCTTTTGGTCAGTCGGCCGACTTTGCTGGCACGTACCTGAAAAAGGGACGCCTTGTATCTATCGATGGCAAGCTGCGAGTACGTGAGTACGAAGCCAAGGACGGTACTAAGCGTAAGGTTTATGAAATTATCGTAGATGACATCTCTGGTCTTGATAAACCAAAGGATGGAGAACCGGGTGGATTCACACCAACATCTACAGGTATCAAGCCAAACGCAAAACCTCCTATGGATGATATAGACGATCCATTCGCAGAGTAATGAAAAACTCCCTCAATCGAGGGAGTTATCTTTTACTAGATTTACAATGTCGTCGCAAAACTCTTCATCATCCGTAAGGTCGGCCACTATATACCAAAGTGCTTTATAGAGGTCTTCCTTACGGTTATTTTTATGATTGCATCTTGCTACGTACTTGATGACGTTGAATAGATGTGGGTTAAGACCCCAGTCCATCGCAAACTTGCGTGGACTAGGGCCTTTACGGTAATGATCAACCATGCCGTTCTTTGCTCTCCTGAATACGCTTACCAATCCATGCCATCACTGGCACAGCCATTGAGTTACCTATGGCTTTGTATCTTGGACCATCTGGAGTTGAATCACGGATATCCGTCCAACCATCCGGGAAACCTTGCAAACGCTCACATTCGACAGGCATTAGCCTTCTAACTACCCAGTTGTTCATTGCAAACAAACTGCCGTTTGTTGCAGAAGCATTGCCATCCCACTTTGTTCCATATGCCGCAGTCAAACAATCACTGACGTTAGCAAACACAACGGTTTCTACAGGTGTTCCGTCTGACCTAAACCCACTGCCCGGATTGGCACGTAGTGTGTTGGCTACATCGTGAGCAACGTATTGATCTTGTGATGCAGCAATAGTAAACGCCATCTCATCTTGTCCCAAGTATCCTACGCCTCCTGTCCCACCTGTTGGACCACCACGGGAACCATCACCGTTGCCACCACCGCGTATCTTGAACGCATGGCTATGAGCAACACCGTGAACCCCGGTTGCATTCAGAGTGTACATCGGACCGCCAACAGTAAACCCGTCACCATTGCCACCATTGAGCGGTTGACGCCCTATAGTGTTCTCGGCAAGGGCAATAGGCTGTACTGCTATATTGGTGCTTTGTATGTCACCAATATCAAAGCAGTTCAATGTGTTTGCAACGCCATCATCTACCCAAGTCTCTTCGCCATCCTTACATCGAGGACGAGTGCTTTTACGAAAGACGTGTTGTACAAGTGGGACATTCCCACCACCTGTACCCCATCGAGACGTCACAGTAGGTGAAACATCAACTGGACCTATAATGCGACTATCGTTTGGATGATTTTGATAAACCAACGGCGTTTGATTGTTTAAATGTGACAGGTTAGATGCAGTTAAGGTGCAAACGCCGTCAGTTCCCTCACTATTACTAACGGAATATTCCTGACCCTCATACAATACACACTGTTGGTTATCTCCATTCTTGTGCATTGACGCAAGTATGGTTCCTGTTTTCTCCGATAGGAGAACCTCATCACTGATGCGAGCTGCAGCGGCATTAAAAGCATATGGCACAAACAATGTTGCACCACCATTAATGTGCTGATTCTCTAGCCCCATCTTGTCACCGTAATGAGCGTCTATGGTTCCTGCGACTGTTGCTGGCCATGAGTGACCCTCCGCATCAGTGCCGCTTTCAAGACTGGCGGAAGTTTTTTGCCGCGGCTTTCGGCTCTTCTGAGGATACCCGCGCAAGCTTTCGGACTCAATAAGTATTTCTCCGGCACGTCTTGAATCTCCACTAATATGCCCGACAAGGAAGACTCGACGACGTCTTTGGGGAACTCCAAAGTATTGAGCGTCCAGCACTCGGTAGGCCCACCCATACCCGATGTACCCCACCGCTGTGAGGAGGGAACCAAAATCCCTTCCTCCGTTGCTTGACAAGACACCGGGAACGTTTTCCCAGATAAAGAATTCTGGCTGATAGTACTCAACCATTGAAACGAAAGTGAGGGCAAGGTTGCCACGGGGGTCATCGAGTCCACGCCTGAGTCCTGCGACTGAGAAGGACTGACAAGGTGTTCCTCCGACAATAATGTTAACTGTATCTCGGTCAAGATTCCACTCCTTGAATTTAGTCATATCTCCAAAGTTGGGCACATCCGGAAATCGTTTTGCTAAAACTTCTGAAGGAAATTTTTCAATTTCGGAGAACCCAACTGGAGTCCAACCTAAGTCATGCCAAGCAACAGATGCTGCTTCAATCCCACTGCATACACTTAGGTAACGCATTAGTCAATTAGCCCAAGGGACTGAGCCTTCTTTACGGCTCTGGTACGAGCATTCTGACCACTGACATTTAACTTCCAATACATATTGTCAGCATGGAACTGGACTGTTCTAAAAGAGATTCCCAGTGCTGCTCCAATCATCTTGGCTGTCCGACCCTTTGCTAGATGCCCCAGTATCTCGATCTCCCGCTCCGATAGCGGGTACTGAAGTTCTCCTGCCTTTTGCTCTGATTCCATTTTGTTCTCCTTTGTACCTACGTCTGTAGGTCTCAAAATTGCGACTTGCCTGTAACTCTTCTTTAAAGAATTCTAGACTCATACGATTGTCCTCAACGTTGACTACAAAGTATTTCCACGTCTTGTCGTTGATGACTTGAACATACCAACACTCATATGTATGCATAGTGTCATCCATATACGTACCAGATATATGCTCTTTGTGCTCTCCGTTAGGAGGTGTGCAATATGCTAATAGTGCGTTGATAATGATTGGCTCATACACAACTGTCGAAAGCATTAAACATTGTATACCTGCATATCTGCGGTTGCAAGTACATCCCATACCATGATGTACAATCCTATTTATGGGTGTCGTAAAAAAATATCAAAATCCTAAAGGTGGATTGAATGCGGCAGGACGTGCTCATTTCAAGAAAACCGAAGGGCGCAATTTAAAGCCTCCCGCTCCTAATCCAAAAACGCCAAAAGATGCCGCTCGCCGTAAATCGTTCTGTGCAAGGATGGAAGGCATGAAGCGTGTAAACACATCCGCTAAAACTGCTAAAGATCCTAATAGCCGTATTAATAAAAGCCTAAGAGCCTGGAACTGCTGATGCTAAAAAATATCAATCACCCACAATTGAATATGAGAAATCTACTAGAACTTGAAAAACGCGAGCATGGGCTAAAGAAAACCCTTACTAAAACGCAGATGCAACAGATGGAAAAGAAGGAACATGGGCTAAAACATACGCCCTCTATGTCGGAGATAATGCGTATCGAGCGCAAAGAACACATAAAGCCAGATGGCAATGTGACTATTGGTAAAGGTTATAAAGGACGAGCGAGGGCAAAATAATGGCTAAAACAGTGAAGACAATGTCACAGATTATGGGCGTGAAAAAACCGCATCCATCTGGGTGTAAATGCCCTATGTGCAAGAAAGGTAAGTGCTAAAGGTGAGCCAATTTCCATCGTATAGACAGTGGCTAGGTGGTCGTGAAAGCACAGATGCTATGAAAAAAGCATACTTTGCAGCAAAAGATGCATATACCCCATCAAGACCACCAAGTAGCGGAAGTTCTACCGCAGGAAGCCGTGGATCATTTGGTCGCTCTGGAGCGTTTGGTGCTACAGATCCAGCAAGAGATTTACGTACCCCATCGGTAACTGCTCCTACACGCAGAGGTTCTGGCGTCCCATGGGACGGTGGTGGCGACCATCGTGGTCTGGCTACGGGACATACAGACCCCGTAAAAGGTAAAAGTAGTTTTGGTACATCAAGTGGTGGTCGTAAAACTGGAGCATTTCCAGAATCCAATAAACCAGGCGTAAAATGGCGCACACCTGCATCTACACCACCATCACCAACACCACCAAGTGGTGGAGAACGATTGGTAGATGGTAAAACATTTGCAGAACGAGCAGCTGCTAACGCTGCAAAACGCGGAGCTCCAGCGCCGTCGAAAATTGCACAACTAGGCAAAGCTGTTGGCAAAGTAGTACGTCCAGTTACACAGGTAATGAATTCACCAGTAGGCCGAATGGCTGGTCGAGTAGGACTTGCTTATTACGGAGCAAAAACTGCTGGTGATTTATTTGGTTTAGCAGAACCGTATATTGACATGGCCAGATACGGGCATAAGCTTCCATATAAAGACGGAGAAGGTGGCCGAGACAATCGGCTTAACGACGTACTTGGCGATATTCCATTTAATGTACGAGAAGCAATGAGTCCTGGTCAAACTCAACGTGACTTATCAAAATTAACTGGTGGAATTTCGGATAAAGTTTTTAAAACAATATTTCCGTATCGTGAACGACCAACACCTGTTGCAGCTAGTCCTTCTAAACCGCAACGTCCCGCAACAACTGCCCCAACAAAACCATCGGCTCCAGCACCAAGACAACCTGAGTCACTTAAGGGTATCGGAGAACAAGCTCGAGGTCAAAGCAAAGCGTTACGTAATCCTGATGACTATCTTGGCTCGGCATTTGACGCAACATTACGTAAAGGTATTGACACAGGTCGCAACTACCTTCAAAGCCAAATGAATAAAGATGGCTTAGATTCGGATACGCAACGTTCAATTATGGAGCGTTATAACAGCAAGATTGCTAGTGACAAGGAGCTTAGTAAGGCTGCTAACAAAGGCGGCATTATTAATACCATTGAAGCCAAAGATGCTGGACGAGGGCAAAGGACACTCGAAGCTTATCGCGGACAACGAGGTGCATATAAAGGTAATACATCTTACAAAGACATGCAAGAAAAGTATGTCAGGTAAGTTGTATAAACATGTAATGGGGCTTCGGCCCCTTTTTTTTATGCCTGTATACTTGTACGTATGAATTACATTCAAGAAATCAATGGCAACTATATTGAAAGAGATGGGCGTGTTTATCGTAAAACGCCTCACGGTGAAGCTCTTGTCTGTAGCGCTTTGGTGGAGAAGGATGGCACTAAACGGCGATGCAGAGCGTTGGCTTTGGCTGGGCAAGAATACTGCATGGCTCATGGTGGCGCGCATCTACGAAAAGCCGAAACCCCCAAGTACTTAGGACATCTTTTTCAGGCTAACCGTAAACGGTTCAGTAAAGTAGGTAAAGAACTTCTTGAAAAGATAGATGCCTATCGTGATGACCCAGATTTGTTCAGCCTTCGTGATGATGCAGCTTATGTAACAGCATTACTTGACCAACGTGCCGAGGCGGCCGGTGAAGGCGTTGGCATTGAACAGTACCGTAAGTTGGAGTCAGCATATAACCTTGCAAGGTCAAAACTAGGTTCACCAGATTTCATTGATGCGTTTGAGCAAATTGGTGACACCATTAAAGAAAGGCTTGATGAGTACTCAGCAAGTAAAGATGTACTCGACCTTATTGGTAGGCGTACTGACCTAGTTGAAGCTGAACAGAAGATGATGCAAACCAAAGCATACACACTGGAGGCAGATCAGGCGTTTATGCTGGTAATGCAATTGGTTGAGATAGTTAAATCAAGTGTGCGGGACGCAGATACGTTGACTGCTATCCAGTCAGGTATGAATAAGTTATTGCGTCAATACAAACAGGAAACCCCTGACGATATTGTTGATGCAGTGGTGGTAGAAGATGTCGAACAACCTCAAACGAACAACTCCTAAAGAATTCAGGCATCTAACAAGCTCGGACAAACCTTTGTCTGTCGCATTACTTGAAGCATTCCAAGAGCAGATTGGGCAGGTTCTTGAGACTGGTGATTACGACTCTGGTCGTGCGTTTGCAATAGATGGAGCACAATTGGATTACAAACATTGGCTAAAAACGTTTGCTCCACACGCAACGTCAAGTGAACTAGGTGAACATCACATACGTGCGTGGGAATGGGCTGAGGGTATTACACCCGGTGCAGCACCACCTGCATTGATTGAGTGTTGGTTTCGTGGCGGTGGTAAGTCTACGACGATGGAGCATATTGCTGCTCGTATTGCTGTAAAAGGTGCACGTCGATTTTTACTATATGTATGTTCTACACAGGAAGCTGCTGACCGTCACGTATCAGATATTGCACACACAATGGAGCGGTGTGGAATTGAACGAGCACTAAACCGTTATGGTTTTAGCAAAGGTTGGAATGCATCAAAACTTAGGACTGCCAATGGATTCAACGTTCTTGCGTTCGGTTTGGACACTGGTGCGCGCGGTGTTAAACTTGACCACCTTCGTCCTGATTTCATCATTCTTGACGATATTGATGAGCTTGATGATAGCGTCAATCGAGTTATGAAAAAAATTGCTACGATAACACAGACTATTCTTCCGGCTAAGTCAACCGACTGTGCAATTGTATTTGTCCAGAATAAGATTCACGCTAATAGCGTAATGGCACAGGTTCTTAGTGGTGAACTGGATATGTTACAGAACAGAATCCAATCACCTATAGTTCCAGCAATTGAAGGATTGACATACGACCCAGTAGAGCGTGAGGACGGACGTGTAGGCTACAAGATAACTGGTGGTACACCTACTTGGTCACACAAAGACATTGAGGTTTGCCAGCGTGAAATTGATGATTACGGAATCATCTCATTCTTGCGTGAATGCCAACATGAAGTTGGCGTCGGTGGAATGTTCTTTCCAGATTTCAAAGAAGTTGATATGCAAGGTAAACCTTGGCACGTTGTGGAAAGTGTAGACGTTGCACCGTGGTGGCGTATATGGGCAAGCCATGACTTTGGTACAGGAGCACCAGCCGCAAGTCTTATATATGCTAGTGACGAGAATGAGGACGTATACGTCATTGGTGAATGCTATGAGCCGGGGCTTGTGTCTTCTCACCAAGCAATGAAGTTGCTCGAATCTCTAGAGCGTAGAGGTTGGGCTACACCCGTCAAGAAAGGTATTCGAGATGGCTTGTGGCAAACGCGGCTTGAAGCCATTGCATTTGACTACGCTAACACTTTTCCACCGGAGAACGTTCAACAGCGGGTAGGTGAATATCCAGTAGAAGTGTGGTGGAAACGAGGACTCCCAGCGGTACGTGCCGTAAAAGACCGTAAGGCTGGATGGCGTCGATTAAAGGAATGGCTTGTTGCAAGTCGTGTGAAAGACGGAAATATAGTTCCAAGATTCCGCATAGTACGATCTGCATGCCCTAATCTTATCCGTGAATTAAAAGGTGCTATGGCAAATCCAAAAGACCCAGAAGACCTTGATCCAGGAACAAAAAGTGACCACGCACTGGATAGTCTAAGGTACGGCGTTATGTGGCGTGAGTATCCTGTTCAATGCCCACAGACAAACACTAAGGCAAATCGCCCACATTGGTTGGGTGGTAATGAGGAAGACAGGTTCGTATGATGGCCGGTGGTATCATTCTTTATCTATTACTGGCAGGTATTCTCGTGTTTTTAGGATTAATTACGTGGGAATTGCGGTGGTGGAGGCAAATGCATGACGAATTACAGGCGTTTATACGCAAGGATGACAGGTACTTGTAATGGCTATTCCCTTTCCTAAATTTGGCAAGAAGAAACCAACACTTACATCGGGAATGTACAACAGGTCAACTGCCGTTCCTATGAACCCACCGGGTATGGCACAAATTCAACAAAGCGTTATGGCTATGAAGGTTCCTGATAACGAAGGAATGCGTGGTTCATTTGATATTGGTAATCTCAACCTTGAGGATAAAGATGATTTAGGATTAGACCATGACGCCAATAAATGGTCTGTAGATCCTAAAGAACAACCAGAAGAAGCTGTTAAAGTTGTTAATTATGTACGTGAGCAATTTGACACAGCTTATCGCGCTCGTCAAGAAATGGAACTTGAATGGGCACAAGCACTGGCTTTTTTTGAGGGAAGACAGTGGTTTCGTATCAATAGTCAGACACGTAACCTAGTACAGTTGCAAAATCCTGCTGAACCAAATCGTTACGTAACAGTCAATAAGATGCGACCGCTAATTGATGGTGTCGTCGGTAAATTGACTCAAGTTGCACCAGACGCTCGAGCAGTGCCTCTTTCGCAGAATCCTAAAGATCAATCAGCTGCGGATGAAGCAAACTTTATTGCAGGACATTACACTCGTAAATTTGATCGTGAAACACAAACTAAAGAACGAGTACGTTGGGCTTGTATTACGGGTACATCGTTCGTAAAGATTTATTGGAAAGCAAATTCAGATGTCATCATTCCTAAAATGAGTATGGATGATGGATCAATCAATGGTTATGAATCTCTACCGTTGGGAGATGTTGAAGAGGAAATTGTACCTTGCTTCAACATAATGATTGACCCTACGGCACAACGTGACGCTGATGTTCGCTGGATGATTCACGCAAGTATAAAACCGTTGTCATGGTTTGTCGATAACTATGGTGATGCAGGTAAAGCAGTGTCTCCTGATGCTATTGCTGGGCAGAATGCTGGTTATGTAGATGCGTATCTTGAAGGAGCAAATGGCTCCGGTAATGGTTGGGTTCAACCATCAAGTGCTCGCCTAAACAACATTGATAGCCGTAAACACTGTGCTATTGTTTATGAGTATTGGGAAAGACCGTCGGCACAATACGAAAAAGGTCGATATATCGTCAGCACAAACAAGGCACTTTTATATGCTGGCGATTGGCCATATCGTAAAACAGACTGTTTCCCATTTATTCCCTTGCGTTGGCAACCACGCAGTGGCACACCTTATGGTCATAGTCTGTGTTTTGATTTATGCCCATTGCAACAAACATACAACCGCATTTACAGTCGATGGCTAGAGCAGTTTGAGACTAATAAAGATTACTTAATGATAGAGCGTTTGTCTCGAGTAGGCGCAGATGCTTTCGATAAAGCTGCTGATGACCTTGATGACAATAGCCGTATTTACCGCAAGGTCTATTACGACCGTGGTGCTCATCCGCCACAAATCATGCGCGCCCCCGGGATATCGCAAGACCTTATTCCGTTCATGCAGTCTTTAGAGAAGGATATGGCTGATATTGCTGGACTACATGATGTAAGTCAAGGGCAAGCACCAGCCGGAACACCAGCCGAAGCCGTGACTTTACTGCAACGTGCTGACAACACTCAACATAGTTACATTCGCGCTGATATTGAAATCTCTATCAGTAAGATCAAGGAGTGGGAAATTGCACTGGTTGAGCAGTATGCAGTTGCTCCATTTATTGGTTCTGTCGATGACCAAATTAACCCACGTAATCAAATAAAACAGGGTGTAATTACCTTTGACCAAATTCGGGATGGTGGGCAATTCCGCATCGTATACGTACCCGGTAGTTCTATGCACGACACGCCTGAACAGAAAATGCAGAAGATACTACTTCTTCGACAAATGGGTCTATTCGGTGACCCAACGGATGCTGATACTAATGCATTGGCTGTACGAATGCTACAGTTACCTGAAACGTCCGATATTCTTGAAAACCTTGGACTAACTAAGATTAAGCAAGAGCAGATGCAACAGCAAGCAATGGCAATGCAACAGCAACAGATACAGGCTCAGATTGCAGCCAAGCAAGAGCAGTTTAACCCAGAGGTTGAACAAGCAAAAGCACAGATAGACTTGCAAAAACAATTGGCGTTACAAGAAGCCAAAACGCAAGCCGAACTTATGAAAATACAAGCACAGACTGCCGCGGCTGGTGAGCAATATGCTCAAAAGCACGTAGCGGACATTGCTAAAAATGTGGTCTCTGGAACAGATCGCAACGCACCACAACCACAAAGTGGCAAATCATCAAAAAGTGGTGTGCTAAAATAAAAGGAGAACTCTTTAATGCCTGAAGAGATGGTGACACGAACCACTGATTCACCAGCAGTGGATTCTGGCGATATTGGGTTAGGTAACGCAGTAACAGACTTTATTCGGGATAACGCCGGTCCCGAAGATAACTCACAATGGGCGACAAGTGAGCTTGCAGGTCAAGATGCGGAATATGGTGGTTACAATTCATCGGAACCTGATTACTCGAATGTTGTAGATGACATTCTTGGAATTGATTCTGATGTTAGTAATCAGTATCAGGCGGAGCCTAATACTCCACAACCTGTTCCATATGAGCGCTTTCGTGAAGTAAACGAACGTGCTCGAACGGCAGACGAACTAGAATCAAGACTCAACCGATGGGGTCGAGTAATTGAACAGTTTGAGCAACAAGGGTATCAATCGGCGGATGACATTGATCGCGTAATGCAGCAGCAAGAGCAAGCTAATTACGAAAATCAAATTCGTCAACGATATCAACAGCTCGCCGATTCGCAGATTATTGATCCAGCTGTGGCTCAAATGCAGCAAGAGGCAGAAATTGCCAAATATCGCTACGAGCAACAGATGTCTCAAGTTCAGGGATACATGTTGATGCAACAGCGTGATGCTGCTGTGCAACAGTACCCACTGGCACAACGTGCGCCCGGTTTGGTGGATAACTTGATTCAGGCGGGTTTTGACCCAATGGAAGCTGCTCAAGCTGTTCATGAACAGGTACGCACAATCGCACAGTCTTTGGCCCCTGAGATTGCAAGTCGTATGAACAAGACGCAACGTGCACCACAACCTATGGGTAACGGTCAGACCGCAAGGATGGCTCCAACCGGAGGTGGCAACGGTCAGCAACGTACAAGTCTTGGTTCACTGCTAGGCATTACTCGAGGCCGTGGAACTCTATAAGGAATAAACGAAAATGCCAATTGCATCCGGTGCAGTCCTGCTTGATACACAGGCTCTTACTCTTGCCGATCAGGCAATTATCTCTAACGACCCTCTTGTCAAAGAAATCACGAAAGCTTTGCACAAGACATGGAATGCTCTTAAGGACATTCCTCTGACCACGTCTCCATCTCTTCGCCAGGTTGGCGTTCGGTTTACGAACCAGGCTGGTTCGCTCCCGGCAATCAACTGGGCAACGGTTAACGAAGAACCAACAGTTGCTAAGGGTAAGCCAAAGCAGTACGAAGAATCCATGTATCTTGTACGCAACAAGATTCAGGTAGATCACGTACTTTTGGATCAACCTAACAATATTGTCGATCCGATCGAGGCCCAAGTACAGATTTTTATGGAATCGTTTGCTTATGACTTCAATACAAAGTTCATCAACAACGACCCAACATCTGCTACTGGTGACCCTGACTGTTTCCCCGGTCTTCGCTATCGCTTGTCGAATGCTGATCAGTTTGACATCCCTGGTGAAATGTCCGTTAACGCTGGTGGTGTAGACCTTACGACAGCCACGTCTGCTTCTACCCTTGCTAACAACATGATGCTTTTTATTCAGCAAATGTTGGACAACATGAATAGTCCAGACGGAGATGGAGTTACCTTCTACGTTTCCGAGCGTCTTAAGCGTCGCTTGGAGTGGGCTATCCGCAACATGGGTATCGGCGCAGGTTTTGACATTACGAAGGACTCGTTTGATCGTCCTGTCGAAAAGTACAAAGCTGCCACGATTCGCTCTGTCGGCCGTCGTGCTGATGGCGTAACTCACGTACTTGGAAACGAAACCGCAGCTGGTGTCGAAACCGCTTCTGCAACTGGTTTGGAGTCCATGTACGCAGTTCGCTACGGAAGTGGCTACTGTACAGGATGGCAGTCCGGACCATTCAAGCCAACGTATCTTGGTCTTTCAAAAGAGAACGGTGTTCTTCATAACATCGTATTCGATTGGGGCGTAGGTATGTGGGTCCCACACATTCGTGCTATCGGTCGTGTTTTTAACATCAAGGTAGCGTAAGGAAGGTACATAAATGGCAAGAGATTTTCTTCTTCAATTCACTAGCTTCGCTGGTGGCGCAGCTATTGCTCATAATGTTGCTCAAACAAGTGCTTTTTTAACTCTTGAACCGTTTGTTGGAAGTGGTAGGCGCAATTTGCTTATTCGCTTCAACGTAGGTCAGACTGCAACTGCTGGAGGACCTTCGGCAATTCGTTGGAACTTTGCAGTGCAAGTGTCTAAAGACACTACTACTTGGACATCAACTACACTCAACCCGTCTGATGCGGCTGCTCTAACGACTGCTGTTACAAGTAATGTGCCAGCTGACGCGTCAATTCAGTACTTCCTTCAATTCGTTGCACCAGGTCCGTTTACTGACTCAAGTAATGTCGTTCAGGATAACTACAAGTATGTTCGTGTTGTAGCAACGCCGACTATGACTGCGGGAACATCGCCTACGGTTAACTGTACTCTTAGTGCAGCAATTGTTTCCGGTCGCGACGGAACCTACTCGTAATGACTAGAGGCGAGATCAAACGGAGAATACGTCTTTTGGGACGGCACTATTTTGGTTCGGAATCGGACCAAGATCCGTTTGGTCTCGACCTCTTGATTATTGAGGTCGCTAATCAGATAGCTAGGTCAACTGACTGCTTCACAGGCAGACGGTATCTTGACCTAGCTGCTGATACAACTGACTATTGCGCTCCTGATATCTATCGTGTTCGTAATGTGCAAGTAAAGAACACTGGTGGTGACTGGCAGCGTATGCGCATTCTAGACGCTTACAACCGCAAGGTTGACATGGTCCGTAATGACGGATCATCCTCATTCCCAACTGTAGCAGTATTTACCGGAATGAATAAAGTTTCTGTGTACCCAGCACCTGCGTCTGCAATTACGCAAGGACTAATGATTGAAGGGTACGCTATTCCAGGTGACTACTGGCAATACGATGTTAATGGCAATGCTCAGCCGATGACGGACGCAACGGAGTGTCCTCTTCCCGACATTGCACATGATTGTTTGGTTTATGGTGTGCTTGCTCAAAGAGCCATGCAATCAAAAGACGGTGATGGATTTCAAATATTCCAAGCACAATATGTTGATCGTCTTGGAATGGTTGAATCGTTTGCGGCTACTTATGCACGGAGAGCAGTGTAATGGCACAAACAATTCTTCAGTTGCGAAATGAAACTTATAAACTTTTAAACGAGGCAACCAACAGCACTATTGGTGTGTTGAGCGATGGTGTTGGTGCTATAGTCTCAGGTCACGCTAGTGACAACACTATTAACCAGTATATTATGGACGGCATCAGTGAAATGTGTCGTACATCC
>Ga0172367_10004647_pt1 | contig 16987 bp, 19 predicted proteins | sample Lak10m_FD_114542 | JGI IMG/M metagenome (GOLD analysis project Ga0172367, IMG submission 114542) | Freshwater microbial communities from Kabuno Bay, South-Kivu, Congo - kab_022012_10m | ecosystem: Environmental > Aquatic > Freshwater > Lake | place: Democratic Republic of the Congo: South-Kivu...
CAAGGTACGCAACCATGAACAGGCCTATTTCATGATACTCACCGTGGTCGGCCGGATGTTCAGCTCAGCCCGGAATTACGCGGACCGCGAGGGACTTCTTGAAGTAGAGGTGTTGCAGGATGCACAGATGTATAACAGATGAAGATTTTCAGCTTTGTTTCCGGCATGACAGAGGCACGCGTTGCAAACGCGCGCCAGCGGGGAGATACCTTTGGTATCACAACTTCCTAAAGGCCAAAAAGTAGCATGAGCCGCCTGAATAAATTGTTGTTTATCTTGTTTATTGTCGGTGCGTTATTGTATGGGTGCGCAGGTAAGCAACAAAGGGATTTATGTAGAATCCTGAATGAATGCGACTTCAGGAATATGAATGCTACCTCAAGAGGGAGTGGTGCCGTTCTTTTCCACTTCTTCTTGCATAACAATTGTGATAAGCCAATAAATTTGCTGCTTACGAAGCAAAATGATGTCGCCTCGGTGAAAAGTGGTGAGCAATGGGTTGCCTTATCTGAGTCGAAAATATTGGACTCGATTGGAGTAAGCTCAACATTACTTGCGTTGCAATATCAAGCCATGATTGACGGGGGGTTTGATGAAGTTAGAACTCCTTGTAATGGGCTATCTACGGTAGTTCGTGATGGAGATTTTCGCTATCGCAGATTTGGGTTTGATTTAGGTGATACGCTTGGGCTCAAAAAACTATGTGACGACTGGTGGCAAGAAGAAAATTGATTAGGATTCAATCAATTTTCGGTGAGCGATCGGTGATGGGGTTATATCTGCATTGCATGTCACAAAAACCCAGTTGTAGAAACCGTTCCAACAGGGAACGTTGAGAACAAAAAGGCAAAGGAAAGTGATGTACACCTAGCTACCTTCCACGGACTTGAGCCGCTGCGAGAGATTAACGGACCGCCATACCGATACATAATGACAATGGCCCGAAACCTGCTGGTTTCGGGCCATTGTAGTTGAAACAGGTGCATCGGCCTTAAGCAGCCACCACCTCTACGTTGTAGCTGCCCGATAGGGTAGGGTCGGTATTGGTGACGTTGACGAACGGGGTGCTTGCACCGCTGAGGTCGCTGCCGGGCACTTCTACCACCGCTCCTGGCGCTACACTGATGGTGGACGAGCAGCCTGTAGTGGCATCGGGCGCAGCGCAGAAGCGCAGCACCACGCTGCCCGTGTTGGTTATGATAACGGTGGACTGTGGGTCGATGCCGCTGGTGATGTTGACCGTCTGCAATGGGCCCACCACGCCTTCAAACTCTTCTGACGACTGCTGGGTGCTGCCGCGTTGCAACAACTGCACCTCGTAGTAGTTGAGTATCTGCAAGGGGTCGCTGCCGAACTTGTCGATGAGCACCCCCAGATTGCGGTACATCATAATGCCCACCTCAATACGCGCGGCCTCAAGGTCGGTGCTGGACTGGGCGGAAAGCTGCTCCTTGCCCTGCTGCCCATCGCGCGCCTGCTTCAGTGCCTGATGGAAGGTATCGACAGTGGTTTCCAACGCTGATAGGCTAGCAAAGGGAGCAAGTGCTTCGGCAAGTGTTTTCACGGCCTGAATGCGCTCGTCCATGGTTCCCTGCTGAAACGGCTCGCGGCCCGAAGGCAGCAGCGTGGTGTGTTCAGAAGTGCCCTTGTCGTACTGCACCATAATGGCCGTATCCCACTGGCGGGCAAAGGTCGATTGCAGTTCAAACAGCATCGCGTCCACCTTTTGGGTAGCACCCTTGTAGGCGCCCTGTGCGCCTTTCCAGGCACTGTAGCGTTTCAGAAAATTGTTGTGTACGGGGCCGGTGCGCGCCAACAGCTGGGCTATGTCGGGGTCGGCCTGCTGGGCCTGCAGCTTGGCGTAGTGGTCGTTGGTTACGGTAAGCATCAGCCGGAAGGAACCGGTGGTTGCATTTACAAACTGGTTATTCAAATAATGCCATTCCATGATATTGAGTTTTTAAGGTTTGTTACTTCCTCATTTACGCAACCATGGGGGCATTTATTGTGTGGACTGCGAAATTTTAGGCTGAAAAGCTGAAAAAACACCTCTGCCACATGATCTGTAAGCGTGCGATCAGCACGGCACAGTTATGTGGTACGATCTGTAAGCGTGCGATCAACGCGGCACAGTTGTGCGATGCGATCTGTAAGCGTGCGATCAGCACGGCACAGTTGTGCGATGCGATCCGCAAGCGTGCGATCAGCACGGCACAGTTATGTGGTACGATCTGTAAGCGTGCGATCAACGCGGCACAGTTGTGCGATGCGATCTGTAAGCATGCGATCAGCGCGGCACAGTTGTGCGATGCGATCTGTAAAGCTGCGATGAACGCCCCACGGATGTAGGACGCCATTGGTAGATCAACCTCTTAAATGATACGCCTTTGGCTGCACGAAGGTGCGTATGCCCAGGTGCGAAAGGGTAGAGCCGAGGCCCGAGTTTCCGCGGCCGCTCCAAGGAATGTTGGGACTTACGCGGTCGCAGCAGTTCCAATACACGGTGCCCGAGTTCATCTGCGCCATGATGGTGTTGGCACGGTCGGCTTGGAGGGTGTAAACGGCCGAGGTGAGCCCGTAAGGGGTATCGAGCATGAGGGCGGTGGCCTCTGCATCGTCTTTCACCTTCTGTATGCCTATAATGGGGCCGAAGCTTTCGTCCATCATCACCTTCATGGTGTGGTTCACATCGGTAAGTACGGTGGGTTCGAAGAAATAACCGGGTCTGGAGGCCTTCTTGCCACCCAGCAGCAGCTTGGCGCCTTTGGCAAGGGCATCTTTCACCTGATCTTCCAGCACGGCCATCTGCTGTGGGCGCGTCAGCGGGCCAATGAAGGCACCGTCTTCGGTTGGTTCGCCCATTTTCATGGTCTTGGCTTCGGCCATGAAAGCTTCCACGTAGGCATCGTAGATGTTCTGATGCACATAGATGCGCTCTACCGCGCAGCAGCTTTGGCCGTTGTTGTAGAACGCGCCTTCCACACCGGCAGCGGCTGCGGAGGTCACATCCACATCATCGCACACGTACATGGGGTCTTTGCCGCCCAGTTCCAACCCTACCGGAACCAGTTTGCCGGCCACGCGCTCGGCAATGTACTTGCCTGTGTTGTACGAACCCGTGAAGAAGTAACCGTTGAGCGGCAGGTTGAGCAGTGCCTCGCCTGCATCCTTGCCACCGATAACCACTTGGAAAACGTCTTTGGGTACACCTGCCTGCCAAAGCATTTCGGCCATGTTCAGTCCGGTAAGCGTGCTGAATTCGGATGGTTTGTAAAGCACAGCGTTTCCGCCAATAAGGGCCGGAATGAATACGTTCATGCCCACCAGTATCGGGTAGTTCCAAGCCGAAATGTTGGCAATGACGCCCAGCGGTTCGTACACGAGCTTCTCGCGCGTTGCGCCTTCTGTCACCATCCATTCCTCGGCCAGATACTTCTCGCTGTTTTCTACAAAGAACCTGCTTCTGCCAACGCCTCCGTTCACTTCGCCTTTGGCCTGTGCCAATGGTTTCCCCACTTCGGCAGATAGGTCGGCAGCTATCTTATCGGCATTGGCCAACATCAGTTCGTTGAACTTGGCAATGCGGGCAATTCGTTCCTTCAGCGGCACATTGGCCCATGCTTTCTGAGCCGCTTTGGCCGTTGCGTATTTCTGTTGGATGGAAGCTGCGCTGTCTTCCTGCACTTCTTTGATGACCGCCTCTGTAGCGGGATTGATGATCTTCATGGCTTATAGTCTGTCTTTTATTGATTCAATGTTCAAGGTTTAAGGTTCAATGTAAAGTGCTTTGACCATTGAACTTTCCACTTTGAACTACTTTTTTACGAATGATAGAAACGTATCGATGATCCTGTACGGGTCTATGAGTTTGGTGCCCAGCGTGTGGAAGAACTCGGGGTGCCACTGCACGCCCATGATCTTGCCCGGTTGGGCACTTTCGTGTATGAAGGCCTCCAGCATACCATCTTCCTTGCAATAGGCCTGTGGAATGAGGCCTTTGCCAACGTCTTTGGCACCTTGATGGTGCACCGAATTGACCATCGGATTCTCCGCGCCAGCGTAAAGGCTTTCCATAAAGGAACCTTCTACGAACCGAACGCCATGGTGAACGCGGTCGTACTCAATGGCATCGCGGTGCTTGATGCTTTCGGGGCGTTGGGTCTCAATGTCCTGATAAAGCGTTCCGCCATAGTAGGCGTTCATCAACTGAAAGCCACGGCAAATGCCGAGTACGGGTTTTCCCTGTTTCAGAAAAAGATCCATCAGCTCCAACTCGTACTCATCGCGAATGCGGTCTCCGAGCCAACGGCCAATGGGTTTTTCGCCATACGATTCGGGTGCCAGATCGGCCCCACCCTGTAGCACAAGGGCTTCCATCTCGTTTACCATGGCCAATTTGGCCGCTTTCGGAAGTTCGGGGATCAACACTGGCATCACGTTGGGCCGCGCCACGTAGGCGGCCATGTCGTTTTCGAGGTACGAAAGCGTTTTGGGGCCAAACGTGGTACGGTTGATGTCGGGGTGGAAAAAGCAGGCGGAAACACCGATCTTGATCATGGCGCAAAGATAAGTTGTCAATAGGTCGGGTTGTTTCGCGTTGGTAACTTTATCAGCCCATGAGGTCAAGTACAATTCTGTTCATAATGATGATGGCGCAAGCGGTGGTTTTTGCGCAGCGGCCGCAGTGGCAGCAGACCACGGTGAACTTTGGCACCGTGGCCGATTGGAACAGCCCCGAAGCGGTTTTCAGTTTTACGAACACGGGCAGCAAGCGGCTCATGTTCCTGCCGCAGAAGCACGAACGCGATGTGCTGGTCATCTATCCGCAGCAGGCGTTCGAACCGAGCGAGTCGGGGCAGATCACCATCCGATACTATACGTCAGACACAGGGCCATTCTCTCGCACCGTCAAGGTGTTTCACAACGGGTCCGACAAAGCCGTGGAATTGGTGCTTAAAGGCAACATCAAGAGCATTTACGCAGATGCACTTACCGCTTGCCCTTCGTTTACCGATCCGCCTCCCGTGCGCACATCAGAACCGAATGTGGTGCAGGTGGTGGATGCGCAAACCAACACGCCAATACAGAATGCGGTGGTGGAAGTGTACGACCGTGGCATTCGCAAAGCGGTGAACCGCACCAATGGCGATGGGGTGGCGGTGAACTGGACACAGCCCGGAAGCTATGTGGCCATAGCCTCTAAAAGCGGCTACGATAGGGCAGAGCAGGAGGCCGTTTTTACAAGGCGCGACCGTACAGTGGTTGTTTATCTGAAGAAAACCGGATCGGAAGCTACGCCCGAGGCATCAGCCGATAGGTGGGATGACGCTGCGGAGGTCTCAGACGACAGATTTCAGACCTCAGAAATAGTTGAGGCTGAAATTGACCTTGGAATTACCACAAATATCCTGTTGGAAGAAGATGACCAACACTTGGAGCAAATGGACCTTGGGGTTACGACCAACGATCAATGGAAAGAACAGGAAGAGACGTCAGATGTCAACTCTCAGATGTCAGAAAGCGTGGAGCCGTCCTTGAATCTGGGCATCAACACGAACGAACAGTTCGAGGAACCGATAACGGTTGTGGAACCGAATCAGGCGGATCAGACCAATGAAAATTTAGAGCAGTTGGTGGAAGCTGCATTGGCCGAAGCAGAACCCTCAGGTGTCGATCCAAAGCCTACGATCGAACCAGAACCCGAATTCTCGAAGGAACGGTTCAAACCGAATAACGTGCTGCTGCTGTTGGATGTGTCCGGTTCCATGAAAGACGATGGCAAAATGGACCGGTTGAAAGCGTCCGTCAGGCGGTTGGTAATGATGCTGCGCGAAGTGGACGTACTGACCATCATTGCCTACAATTCCGACTCTTGGGAAGTACTTTCGCCAACGCCCGTTACCGACAACGCGGCCATTGTGGCATTGATCGACAGCCTGAAACCATTCGGCTACACCAACGGGGTAAAGGGAATGGAAACGGCCTACGGCAGCTTGCAGAATCAGCTTATTGAAGGGGGGAACAACCAGCTGATCATTGCAACAGACGGGAAATTCAATTCTTCCAAGTTCTCAGAAAGTGAAGCTGCGGCCATTGTAAGGGCCAATGCCGATAAGGGAATTGCGCTTTCCATCATTGGTTTTGGTGATGACCGCGAGGCAGCGCGCCTCATGCGCAAACTGGCCGATCTGGGTTCGGGGCGTTTCATGCAGGTAACGGCAACGCAAGACCCGACCGAACTGCTGGCCGAAGAGATCAAACAGCGGTCGTTGAAGAACTAAACGTTCAAATGATCTTTCAGACCGGCAATGCTGCGTTCGAAACCAGCCTGTATCGGTTTGGCGAAAAGCACATGTACCAACGGTGCCAGCCAACCGCGCATGGTAATGACGGATGAATAGGCAGTCGCACCATTCTCGGTCCGTTTCAATTCCTGAATGCGTTCGGTGTATAGCAGAAAGCCGTAGCTGATGCCGTAAACAAGCCTATGTTTGGGTTCAATGAAACGGAAACGCTCGGTCTGTCGCACCATCGGCCAGTTGCGTCTCAGCCGCACCTTCATCACTATCTTTCCGCCTACACGAAACTCAGCTTGCACCCGTGGACAGAAGTCATTCCATGCTGAATAGTTCTGAAAATCGGTGAGCGCATTCCAAACGGTATCGGGGTCTGCATTGAATACGGTCGTGTTGACGATCGGTGTAACCATCAGCGTTGCATTCCGAACCACGTTTTCTCCAACGTTTCGCGATGGGCAGGGTGGGCAATGCCAATGAGCAGTTTGGCGCGTTCCTCAATTGTTTTGCCGTAGAGATTGGCCACCCCGAACTCCGTAACCACATAATGCACGTGGGCCCGGGTGGTTACCACACCTGCTCCCGGTTTCAGCACAGGCACGATCTTCGATTCACCACGTTTGGTGGTCGATGGCAGGGCAATGATCGGTTTTCCGCCTTCAGACAGCGATGCGCCACGTATGAAATCCATCTGACCGCCAACACCTGAATAAATGCGATGCCCGATGCTGTCGGCACACACTTGTCCCGTAAGATCCACCTCAATGGCACTGTTGATGGCCGTTACTTTCGGATTCTGACTGATGATGCGTGTATTGTTCACGTAATCTGACGACAGCATGTTCACCAACGGGTTGTCGTCTATGAAATCGTAAATGGCACGGCTGCCCATGACGAACGAGGAAACGATCTTGCCACGATGCTTCTTCTTGAACTTGCCCGTGATCACACCGCTTTGAACCAACGGCAGAATGCCATCTGAGAACATTTCGGTGTGAATGCCAAGGTCTTTGTGATTGCCAAGTGCAGCCAACACCGCATTCGGAATATTGCCAATGCCCATTTGCAACGTGGCGCCATCTTCGACCAACGCGGCAATGTTGTTTCCAATGGCAGTTTCCACCTCCGACAACGGTTCGCACTCCACCTCTGCTATCGGCTCGTTGTGTTTGACCAGATGATGAATGTTGCTGATGTGGATCAACCCGTCACCGTGCGTTCGCGGAATGAACCGGTTGACCTGCGCAATGACCATTTTGGCAGCTTGGACGGCTGCCAATGATACATCCACGGACGGGCCCAACGAACAGAATCCGTGTTCGTCAGGCGGAGAAACAGAGATCAGTGCCACATCAATGGGCAGAATACGGTCTCTGAAAAGTCTTGGAATCTCACTGAGGAAGACCGGAATGTAACTTCCGTGTCCGTGTTGAACCGACCTGCGCAGGTTCGGTCCCACAAAGAGGCACTTTACGTTGAATGCCTCGGCAGAAGGGTCGCCATAAGGGGCTTCACCCTCTGTATGAATCTGGTAAATGGTTATTTCCCGAAGGTCATCTTTACGGGCAAAGAGGTGTTTGATGAGTTCCTGCGGAGCCGCAGCAGCCGAGTGGATGAACAGATGGTCACCCGAACGGATATGGCCAACCGCCTGCTCCGCAGAAACGCTCATCGATCAATGATTGTTGCCGTCACCTTCGTGATGCTCTTCAGCAGGAGCATTCACCACGCCTTTGATCTTGATCACTTTAGATGCTTCTGTAGCATTCGACTCAAGCGTTACGGTCTTTTCGAAAGCACCTGTACGCTTTGTGTCGTAATGAACTTTGATGGTTGAAGAAGCACCCGGTGCGATCGGCTCTTTTGGCCACTCTGGTGTAGTGCAACCGCATGAACCCTTAGCATTGGTGATCACCAATGGCTCAGTACCAACGTTGGTGAATTTGAAAACACGGTTACCATCAGAACCGTTCTCAATGGTTCCGTAATCGAGTACCTCGTTCTCAAATTTGAAAGCAGCGCCAGCTACTTTATCCTGAGCAAAGGTGAAAGTGGTTGTTGCCATCAGGGCAACCAAAGCAAAGAATGTGTTTTTCATGATATTGAAATTTTTGGTTTCGCTTGGCAATTATAATGCCGAACGGTAAAGTTCGTAGAAATTATTTCTTGAAACGGGCTTTGGGTTGTTCGGATGACAGAAATCTGCGAAAGCCAGATCTGCCAATTTGTCCAAATGCTCCTCTTTCACATCAATGCCAGAAAGACGTGTTGGCAGTCCCAACCGTTCATTCAATTTGAACAGTTCATCGATCAATTGAATGCCGTTGCCGTTCTTCAGGCCGAAAGCATGTGCCATGTCTTCAAAACGGTCTTCAAATCCGGCCAGGTTGTATTTCATTCCGTACGGCAGGTTCACAGCGTTGGCAAGACCATGGTGTGTATCGAGCAACTGCGAAAGCGGGTGTGCCAACGAGTGTACAACGCCCAACCCTTTCTGGAACGCCACCGCACCCATAAGACTTCCAAGCATCATGTCAGCACGGGCCTGTTCGTTCTTGCCATCCTTCGTGGCCGTTTCAATGGATTTTCCGATCAGCTTGATGCCTTGCAGGGCAATGCCATCGCACATCGGGTGATAGTTCTTGGCCAGATACGCTTCCATGTTGTGCGTCAAAGCGTCCATTCCGGTGGCGGCTGTCACAAACGGAGGAAGCCCGAAGGTGAGACTTGGGTCTGCGAACACACGGCTGGCAAGTAGCTTTGGAGAGAAGAGGATCTTTTTCTGATGCGTCACATCATCGGCAATGATGGCACTTCTGCCAACCTCACTTCCAGTTCCGCTTGTAGTTGGAACGGTTACAAAGTATGGTACGGCTTCAGTTACGTATTGGTCGCCACCTATCAGGTCATCGTAATCGAACAGGTCGCGGTGATGGTTGATGGCCAATGCAATGGCACGCGCCACATCCAACCCAACGCCACCGCCTATACCCACAATGGAATCGCAATTGGAACCGCTGTAGGCAGCCTTGCCATTCAGCACATCCGACTTCACTGGATTCTTGTGCATTTCGGCATAAACGGTCGGGCTCAGGCCAACCTTTTTCATGTCATCAATGACCTCTTGAAAGAACGGAAGCGTAGCAACCAACGGGTCGGTTACAACCAACGGGCGCATTTTGCCATGGTCTTTCAGGTGTTGTGGAAGTTCTTTTACGGCACCGTTTCCGAAGCGGATAACGGTTGGGAAATTGAATTGTGCTATGGCCATGCTAAGATTGTGGAACGTTTTTTAAAATCGGCCGTAAAGCTAATTCACCTTAGGTTTGTATTTTCGTACTTCAATCATTCGACATGAAATTCTCAGCACTCGTTTTCTTGGCCGCACTTCCGATCGTTGGGTCGGCACAATCAGTAACCCCAGAAGTAGTTGCCAGTGCCGGTGAGCACTTCGATAATGGTACAATTCAACTAAGCTGGACGCTTGGCGAAGTGATGATCGATACCTACGATAACGGCACGAACATCTTGACGCAAGGATTTCATCAGCCGATGTTGACGGTTACTTCCATCGAGGAAAACCTTTCCAACATCCGCATGAACCTTTATCCGAACCCGACCTCAGAATTCCTGAACATCGAACTCGGAAACAACGATAAGGACATCAACCTACAATTGTTCGACATGAACGGAAAGTTGATCCACAGGGATGTGATCACTGCTAACACCAACAATTTTGTGCTGCCGATGAATGCCGTTGCAACCGGAAAGTACTTGGTTCAAATGCAAAGCCAGGATGGCAAGTTGAACACCACGCATCAGGTTGTGAAGGTTGGAACTGTTCATTAATCTGTATTCACAATGAACGTTTCGGAAACAAAACTCCGTTTGATAGGACGGATAACCAATTCGACAGACGAAGCGTTGCTTGCCGAAGTTGAAAGACTTCTGAATACTGGTTTTGAAACGGGTTCTACCTACGTTTTATCTGACGAAGAGGAGATTGAAATTTCCAAGGTGGAAGAGGAGACCGCACAAGGAAAATACCTTTCCCATGAAGACGCCAAAAGAGAGGCGGACAAATGGCTCGAAGACTGATCTGGTCTTTGTGGTCTGCTATTCTCGCCAGTTAAAACTGGAAGCAGAATCCTAATCCATCTCGGGTAGGCCCCATATAAAGTAGGCCGATTGGTTCAGCTTTAACCGAACTATTATAGCGGTCAATGGCCTGGGTCTTGTTCTTCTTGCCCAATACGGTCATTATTGTGCCAGGGACCAACATTCCGACTCCAATACCGAAAAGCATCCAATTCATAGGGCTTTTTACCTTATCTCCGCCTATATTCACTTCTGATTTAGCAGATTTAACAATGGCATCTCCAACAGAGAATCCAAATAGAAATCCGCCCGCAACATTGGTAACGGTCCCAACCACAACGAGTGTTTGACCTTCTCTAAACCAGCGCAAGGATGTTGGGTCTTTTCTTAGCAGGTCCTTCAGCTCTTCGGTTTCAAGCGTTGCCATCCCTAAGTGATAACTGAGTTTTAGACCTTTAGCTTGGACTGTTATGGAGTCGGTTTCAATAGCCTCCTCAGAATCAAATTCTTGACCGATGGCTGAGCATGTCATTCCAACTAAAAGTAGAATCAAGAATGGTTTCTGAGAAAGCACTGTCTTTCGATATTAAATTCTTACGATTTAAATAATCTCAAAATACCTCTTCGTTTCCCAATCGGTAACGGCTTTGGAAAATTCGCGCCATTCCCATTCGCGGGTGGAAACGAAGTGGTTCACGAACTCCTCACCGAACAGTTGTTTTGGAATATCTGAGTTCTTCATGGCCTGTGTGGCATCCCAAAGGTTTCTAGGGAGTTTTCCTGCTCCATTGTCGCGGTAACCATTGCCGATGGTTTCAGGCACTTGCAGTTTCAGATTGTTCTCGATGCCGTACAATCCAGCAGCCAAACAGGCCGACATGGCGATGTATGGATTGGTATCTGAACCGACCACGCGCGTTTCCAATCGACAGGATTTCTCGCCAGCAGGTAGCGCGCGCAAAGCAACTGTACGGTTATCCGCAGCCCAAGTAAGCGTGGTTGGTGCCCAAGCACCTTCCACCAAGCGTTTGTAGCTGTTGATGGTAGGCGCCACCATGGGCAGAATGAACGGCAGACACGCCAACTGACCTGCCATGTAGCTTTCCATCAGTTTGCTCATGCCTTTGTTTCCTTTTGAATTCGAGAAGAGATTCTTCTTTTCATCCCAAAGACTTTGATGTATGTGACCGCTGCAACCAGGCAGATTCGGACTGATCTTGGCCATGAAGGTTGGCATGATGCCATGCATGTGGGCAATTTCCTTCACACTTGTTTTGAACAGCACCGCGCGATCAGCAGCGGTAAGAATATCACCATAAAGGATGGCCGCCTCATACACGCCCGGGCCTGTTTCCGTGTGCAGTCCTTCCAATGGAACATCAAAGTCATCCAAGTATTCGAAAAGGTCGTTGAAGTATTCCTTTTCCTGCGAGCTGCGAAGGATGGAATAGCCGAACATGCCGGGAGTCAAAGGCTGCGGTTTCACGAAATCAATGTCGCGAAGGCTGTCCGCATCTTCCCGGAAATTGAACCATTCAAACTCCTGCGAGAAGAACGGACGGAAGCCGAGCTTCTCCGATCTGGCCTTGATGGTTTTCAGCAGGCTTCTTGGACAAACACCCAACGGTGCTTCTTTGGCATTGACGAAATCGGCCAGAAAGAATGGCACGTCATTGTCCCACGGAATGGTGCGGAACGTGCCTAGATCGATGCGCGCCTGTGCATCAGGATAACCAGTGTGCCAGCCCGTGTATGAAGCATTGTCGTAAGCCGCATCCGTGCTGTCCCAACCGAAGACCACATCGCAGAATCCGAAACCGCTTTCCACGGCCGAAAGGAATTTGTCCTTACGCATCAGCTTTCCGCGCAGCACACCATCAATGTCGGTAACGGCCAGTTTGATCTTGTTGTGATCCGAGTTGCGAACCTCGTTCAGAATGTGTTCGCGGGTGAGTTCCTTTTCGTTCATTTTGAGTAATGATTTTGACATGAATTAGCCACAGATGCACAGATTTTCACAGATGAAACAAGGATCATTCTTGTTTATCAATCAGAGAAATCCGAGTAGATCTGTGCATCTGTGGCGATAAAGTGTTTTCTGTTTTCAACGCTTACAAACTTCGTCAACTCCATCAACTGTTTCGAATTTCTTCATTTCGAACTTCGGATTTCCTATGAAGGAGTTTGTATGCGATGAATGCACCTGCCATCAGACCAATGAAAATAAGTGCCAATTGCCAGTTATAATAACTCATGGCCACCATCGAAATGCTGGCAATGATCAACGCCAATGCTGGGAAAATTGGGTAGAGTGGAACGCGGAATGGCCGTTCCATATCGGGTTCATTCTTGCGAAGCTGAAAGAAGGAGACCATCGAGATGATGTACAACGCCAATGCCCCGAAACACGCTATGGTGATGATCTCTCCCGTTTTTCCTGTCATCAAAGCGATGATGCCAATGACCATGTTGAAGATGAGTGCATTGGCTGGCGTTTTGAATTTGGAATGGACTTTTCCCAACGCTTTTGGCGCGAGATTCATTCTTCCGAATTCGTAGGTGGCGCGGCCCGATGCGAGAATGATGCCGTGGAAAGATGCGATGAGCCCCAACAGGCCGATTGTCAGTAGTAAATGGTACATCCAACCGCTGTCGCCAACCACGTGGCCAATGGCAAGCGGCAGCGGACTGTCTGACATGTTTCCTTCTGCATCGTAAACAATGGCTTCCCAGCCTGCAACGCCAACAGAAGAAGCGAATGTGAGAACGCAAAGAATTACCAAGGTGAAAATGGCGGAACCAAAACCGAGTAGCACATTGCGCTGTGGGTTCTTCGTTTCTTCGGCCACATTGGCCACGCCTTCAATCGCCAAGAAGAACCAAATGGCAAACGGAATAGCTGCGAAGATGCCAGGAATTCCATTCGGGAAAGCGTTGTGCTGGAGGTTCGCTACTTCAAATTCGGGAAGCGTCACACCAGCAAATATCAGCAGTTCTGCAACTGCCAGAATCGTGATGATCAACTCGAACGTGGCAGCCGCTTTCACGCCAGCAATGTTCAACGCGGTAAAAGCAAAGTAGGCGAGAATGGCTAACCACGGGAGTTCAAAGCTGAAGGTTCCTAGTTCAATGATGAGCGGTTCGGTCTTCAAAAAGAGATTGAAGTATGCACCGATAGCCGCTGCAATGGCCGGAGGCGCAAACACAAACTCAATGATCTGCGCCATACCTCCTAGGAATCCCCAGTTTCGGCCAAGCGCTCTGTCTGCATAATCGAATGCCCCACCCGCTTTCGGAATGGCACAGGCCAGTTCCGTGTAGCTGAACGTGAACGTGACGTACATGATAACGATGAAGAACGTGGCGATGGCCAAGCCCAGCGTTCCACCTTTCTCGAGGCCGAGGTTCCAACCGAAATACATGCCCGAGATGACGTAGCCGACACCAAGCCCCCATAGCATCAAGGGGCCAAGTGTTCGTTCTAATTTGGGGGATGAGGTTTCTGCGGGCTGCATGCGGTCAATAGCGGTTACGAATATGCGAATAAGGTTTAACCACAGAGGACACCAAGAACACACTAAGGACACAGAGAATTTGGACGAACAACATCATCTCGCCTAATTTAGACAAATTGCAATCCACAGACAGAAAGAGAGAACATGGAAAACAAGGACATCATCGTTTATGGAGCGTACGGCTATACAGGCGAACTCATCGTCAGGAAGTGTCAGGAGTTGGGCATCCGACCGCTGCTTTCGGGAAGGAATGAAAGCAAGTTGAAATCAGTGGCTGAGAAGTACGGAATGCCGTATCAGGTGGCCGATCTGAAAGCCGATGTACTCGACAAGTTGCTTTCGGGCGCGAAGGTGGTGATCCATGCGGCAGGGCCGTTCATCCATACTTCGAAAACGATGGTGGAGGCGTGCATCCGCAATAAGGTGCATTACACCGACATCACAGGCGAAATTGCCGTTTTTTCGCAAGCGAGAAAGTATGACGAACAGGCAAAGGCCGCGGGCGTGATGCTGCTGCCCGGAACGGGTTTCGATGTGGTGCCGAGTGACTGCCTGGCCGCGCATCTCAAATCGAGGATGGAAGACGCGGACGACCTCGTGCTGGCGTTTCATGGAACCGGCCGTGCCTCGCGGGGAACGAGCCTGACCGTGGTGGAAGGTCTCGGCTATGGCGGCACCATCCGCAAGGACGGAAAGTTGAAACAGGTGCCCGATGCATTTGATGTGAAACGCTTTGACTTCGGAGGGATGAAAATGTCAGCGGTCACCATTCCGTGGGGCGATGTTTATACCGCGTTCTTCAGTACTGGTATTCCGAACATCAAGGTGTATATGGGTTTGCCCGAGAATGTGATCAGTGGCATGAAATGGGGTAAATGGTTCGGTTGGCTCATGCGCTCTGAGTTCGTGAAAAGCCGCGCCCGCGCCAAGATCATTGCTGGAAAAGCAGGCCCAAGCGATGCGCAGCGTGAGAAGGCAACGACTTATTTAGTGGGAACGGTAACGGACAAGAATGGAAAGTCGCTCACCTCAACCATCCAAACGCAGGAAGGCTACACGCTCACGGCCATGACGGCTGTTCACATCGCACATCAAATTGTGCAGGGCAACTTCAAAACGGGTTGGCAGACACCGAGCCTGGTGTATGGGAAGAATTTGGTTTGTGAAGTGAGCGGGGCAGGGTTTGTGGATGAATAGAGAAATGTGCTGCGTCTCTACATCAAATGATCCTCAATATTCATTTTCTGGTGCAGGATCCTGATTACCTCGATGGTGCCGTGCTCAGATTCTCAGTAGAAGATAAGATGAGACTGCACGATACCGATCCTGTAGCCGGGTCTGATGTGTTCGGCCGATCGGCCAGCGTGCGGGTTCAAACTCAGGTATTCCATTTCTCCGATCAGCAGCATGTAGTACCTGTCCGCCTGTTCTTCCGACCATTTGGCTGTAGTGTAAAACAGTATTTGCTCCAGATCCTCAATGGCTTTTGAGGAAATGTGAAACTTCGCTTTGCTCATTTGGCCTTGGAGCGTAGCGATCTAAGATGCTGTTCAGGGTCAAAATCTTCGATGATCCCACTCTGTTCGCCTTCCGTGATTGCCGATCGCAGTGCTGCCAGTTTCTGTTCTTCCGTTTCCAATAAGCGCAAAGCCGTGCGGATGACCTCGCTTACCGAACCGTATCTGCCGGAACTGACCTCGCGCTGAATGAATTTCTCAAAGTGATCGCCAAGCGATATGGAGGTATTGCGTGCCATTTGAATAGTGTTTGTCCAAATGTACCAACAATTGGTACAAGCCCAAAGGCCATTTCAAAACGGGCTGGCAGACACCGAGTCTGGTGTATGGGAAGAACTTGGTTTGTGAAGTGAGTGGATGTAAATTTGAGGACAAGTGATTGATCCGTGTTATTTTTGACTTCATTAGCGATTTATTTTACATGATTCACAGATTACCAATCAATTCATTTTGCCTATCGATAGTCATAATCGGATTGCTTTCGTCTTGTGCAGAAGAACCGGATAATGACGATACACCTGTTGCTCAATACTTCATTGGGGATACGGCTAACTTTCAAGTAACAGAACTTGATTCAGTCCTAGGTGGAAGCTATAATTCACTGGCATGGAGTACTTTTGATATTGACAATGACGGTATCGATGATATAGAATTCATTACTGGGTCTGTAGGCTCTCCTGCTCAAGGAATAAGGCCAGCCCACGAAATACGAACCTTAGGTGCTCATTGCTTCCTAAATGTATTTGAGTATTCCGATTCGTTGTTCATGAATACAACGATTGATACCGTCTTCGAAGACAATCTGATCTATGTTCGACTAACACGTTCGTGTGAAAGCTTGAACGGAATCAACAGTCTCATTTCTACCACACCTAACTTGGGATTAACTCAAATGCAGTTGGGTGATAGCATTGGGGCATGGAATGATTGGCAGCAAATACAAACGTTGTTGGTAGGAAGCAATTGGGGGTCGTATCATCCAGATAGTATTGTGAATGGGTATGAGTACATTGGGGGCTCGTTGTTTCATACTGATTGTCATAAACTGCCAATGGATGAGTGGGTGTACCTCGGATTTCGCTTGGTAGATTTACAAGGCACTGTTCGATTTGGTTGGTTGAAACTGATAGTTCAGAGTACAGGCGCCAACGTACATCTCATGGAAATCGGAATTCAATGAGGTTCAATTCAAAGCCTTGTATTTCCTTTTGAACGGAAGCAGAAAACCCACCCCGAAATTGATGTTGAGCAGGTAGTAGCTGAACAGCCGCGATTCGGCATGGGCGCGCACATCCTGTTGTTGCGTTCCGCGCTCAATGCCATTGTCGAGGCTTTGCAGGTAGGACGAAATGCCCAACGGCACAATGCCCACCTGAATGCCCGATCGCAGCACCAGAAAATTCCAAAAAATGCGCTGCCGCCCGAAGGTGACCGAGAAAACAGGCGTGAAGAACCGCTCTTTGTCGGGGCTCACCTCTGCGTTGGCGCGGTCGTAAGGCCGCAGGCGCACATCAAGCAACATCAGGTCGAACTTGGCGTAGCTGCCCACAGGCGCAATGCC
>Ga0172367_10004648_pt1 | contig 16986 bp, 15 predicted proteins | sample Lak10m_FD_114542 | JGI IMG/M metagenome (GOLD analysis project Ga0172367, IMG submission 114542) | Freshwater microbial communities from Kabuno Bay, South-Kivu, Congo - kab_022012_10m | ecosystem: Environmental > Aquatic > Freshwater > Lake | place: Democratic Republic of the Congo: South-Kivu...
CCAACACCTCTTCAAACAAGAGCAATGGAATTGATCCGTTTGTACCCAGTAGATGGAAGCTGAATTTTCGGCTTTCCCCTTTCTCTATAACAAGTTACTGTTTTTTTATAAGAGGAACTTCGGCTTAGATAATAATCTTTTATCCTTATTGGCGTGTGTGGAGAGGCGGGAATTCCTTGGCAAATGCGCTTGAAAAGTTCATTACTCACTGACTCATGTGGAAACCAGTAGGTGGATTCTCTGCATGTTATCAAATGAGATTCTTTCTCGATTCTCGCTTTTCTGTATTCGATGTAACTTTGTTTTTTTATGAATGGATGTTCTCCGGGTTCTACAATGCATGTGCTGTCATAAAATCTGTCCTCGCGGATCGTTGAAAAGCTGACGAGTAAAATATTGCCTTCGGTGCAAGCTTCTGTGAGAATGACGAAAAGATGATTTTTGGTTCCGCTCGGAATGAGAATCGTCTCGTTTTTTGCGAGCAGGTTCGCTCATGGTCAATGAGAGAATGACGATGCCAGAACTCTGTTCTCCCTGATTTCATTCTCTAATTCTTCGGCATTTTTTTTGCCAAGATATTTGAACACCCTCTCGTAAGGGATAGGATTCGATGAACCGTGAGGGTCTTCCCATTCGGGACAATTTTCATGCGTCCAGTCCCTGATCTGGAATGGAGTCATATCGCCAAACCTTTCCCATACCTGTTCGAGCGTATCGATCTCGGCTTCGCTCAATTCATCGAGTTGTTCAACTGAAATCGTTGACGTCAGGCCGACTTTATACGCTACTCTGTCGCTGATGAATTCATTCCATCCGGAATCATCATTGCAGCCGTTAATGAAGTTGAATGTCATGGAGTTGACCGGGCCATGAGGCATGGAAACCAGTTCGTCGTCGAGAATCGGATAATCGTACAGCTCCATATGCCTTCTGTCGGCGAGATAGACAAGCTTGGTAAGCTTCAGGACATTGATGTCGCCACCCTCCTTCAGCGCGAAAAATGCCGCTACCTGCGCCGCTTTTCTGGCGTTAAACCAGTTATTCATCTTCTCCATCGTGATCTCACTCCTTTGACGTGTTTTGACATTGAGCGTTTGTATCAGCGAAGGCGGGGTTTGCAAACAGATCGCACTTTCAATATAACAGATGAGCGGATAAAATGGTTCTTGAGAACGGGGTCAGGTTTGTTAATGAGCAAGACCTGACCCCTGATCCTTACTCCCACTCGATTGTCGCTGGCGGCTTGGACGATATGTCGTACGCCACGCGGTTGATGCCTCTTACTTCGTTGATGATGCGGTTCGAGACTTTCGATAAAAAGTCGTGGGGGAGGTGGGCCCAGTCGGCGGTCATGCCGTCGGTGGATTCCACGGCTCGCAGGGCGAGCACGTTTTCGTAGGTGCGCTTGTCGCCCATGACTCCGACCGACTGCACCGGCAGGAGTACCGAGAAGGCCTGCCAGACTTTTGAGTAGAGGCCGCTTGACTTCAGTTCGTCGATGAATATCTGGTCGGCGTCGCGCAGCACGTCGAGCCTCTCGCGGGTGAGCGAGCCGAGTACGCGCACGGCGAGGCCGGGGCCGGGGAATGGGTGGCGCATCAGGATGTCCTCGGCGATGCCGAGTTCGCGTCCGACGGCGCGAACCTCGTCCTTGAACAGCTCGCGCAGCGGTTCGATGAGCTTCAGCTTCATGCGCTTGGGCAGGCCGCCGACGTTGTGGTGCGATTTGATCATTTCAGACGGCCCCTTGACGCTCACGCTCTCGATCACGTCCGGGTAGAGGGTGCCCTGCACGAGAAACTTCTCGTCGTGAATGTTCTGTTCGAACACCTGGATGAAGGTGCGTCCGATGATCTTGCGCTTCTTTTCCGGCGAGGCCACGCCTTTGAGCCGTCCCAGAAAGAGGTCGGAGGCGTCGGCGAGCGAGATGTTCAGACCGAGTGGCTTGAGGAACTCCATCACCTTGACCGCCTCGTCCTTGCGGAGCAGGCCGTTGTCCACGAAGACGCAGTGCAGTTTCTCGCCAATCGCCTTGCTCACCAGCACAGCGGCCACCGTCGAATCGACGCCGCCGCTGTTGCCGCACACTACGGTCGAGTCGCCCGCAACTCGCCTGATCTCCTCGATCTGGTGCTGGATGAAGCTTTTGGGCGACCAGTCCGGCGTGATGCCCGCGATGTCGATCAGGAAGTTCGAGAGCAACTGCTTGCCGTAGAGCGAGTGCTGAACCTCCGGGTGGAACTGCAAGCCATAGACCTTCAGCGCGGCCTTCTGGCCGAAGCTCTCGATGGCGCACATTTCGGCGTTGGCGGTGCTCGCCGTGATTCGGAAGCCGTCGGGCAGCTTCGTCACCTTGTCGCCGTGGCTCATCCAGACATCCGAGTCCGGAATGTCACGGAACAACATGCTCTCGTGCTCCTCCTCATGGCTGACCAGCATCCGCGCGCGTCCGAACTCCTGCTTCGATGAACTCTCGACGTTGCCACCGAAGTGCTTGGCGATGGCCTGCAAGCCGTAGCAGATGCCGAGTACCGGCACGCCGAGGCTGAATACCTCCGGGTCGGGCATGAACGCCTTTTCGTCGTACACGCTGTTCGGGCCGCCGGAGAGGATTATCGCCTTCGGCTGATGCTTCCTGATTGTATCGGCAGTCGTATGATAGGGGAGAATTTCGGAATAGATGCCTATTTCCCTGATTCTCCGTGCGATGAGCTGGGTGTACTGCGATCCGAAATCGAGGACGATGACCGATTGAAGCGATGTTGCCATGATTGTCGTGGAAACCTGGTAATGGATTTGTTTAAAAGTGCTGTTCAGGGGTTGCCGCCGGTATCGGCATATTCTGCACACCAGTGCTGTCCGGTGGCTCGACTGCTCCGGTGTTGACAGGAGGCTGGTTGCTGTAAAAATCACCTGCCTGATAACGGGCGTATCCTTTTGGTGTAAAGTACTCGACAAAAACGTTTTGGTTCATCACATCAGCCGGATCGGTCGAACTTCCCGAAATAGGCATGGCAATAACGTTGTCCGGCATCGGGAAATAGCGATTTTCCAGCTTGAGAGCGGGATCGTCATAGCATTTTTTCATGAATGTCGCCCAGGCAGGAAGTGCCGCTCTGGCACCCTGCCCGTATGCCATGGAGGTGAAATGGATTCGTTCATCATCGAACCCTGCCCAGACCACGGTCACGAGCTGCGGGGTGAAGCCGACGAACCATGCATCTCTCATGCTCTGGGTTGTGCCGGTTTTACCGGCGGCTTCGACATCGAAACCGTACCGGGCTCTTGCTGCAATACCGGTACCGCGATCGATGACATCCCTGAGCATGGTGACCATAATGTAATTGCTTGCCGGATCGAGTCCTAAATGGCTGGATGGCTGATGTTCCGCAATGAGGCGACCGTTCTTGTCGAGGATTTTGAGTACTGGAAGCGTGTCGCTCCAGACACCGTTATTGGCGAAAGTCGTAAATGCCCTGGCAAGTTCCAGAGGGGAAACCTCAGAGGTACCAAGAGCAATCGACAGATTGGGTTGCATGGGGGAGCTGATACCCATGCGTCGGGCATAGCTGATGATTTCAGAAGGGCTCAGGAACTGGTACGCCAGCCTGACCGTGACCTGGTTCAGCGAATGGGCAAGGGCATCACGTAACGTCGTCATGCCACCGGAACCACCTTCCGCGTTGCGGGCAATCCACATTGTGCCATTACCGCTTCGCAGTGCCAGCGGCTGATCGAGAATCCTGTAGTTTGCCGGAATTCCCTTGTCGATGGCTGCGGCATAGACGAAAGGCTTGAAGGAGGATCCTGGTTGGCGTTTGGCTTGCCAGACATGGTCGAACTGGTACCGGTAATCGTCAGGTCCCAGATTGGTGCCGCCAACCCATGCCTTGACATGGCCATTGGTCGGGTCAAGTGTTATCAGGGCCATCTGTACCCTCGTTTTTTCGCGAAGGAGATTGTTCATCCATGCGGTATTTGCTCTCAGGCGGGCAAGAGCAACATTTTCAGGAATGCCTTCCTCATTGACCATCTCCTTGAATCTCGGGCTTTCCCTGATGAACTGGGTTTTCAGGGGTTCGGTCCATCTCCAGCTTCTGTCGATCTGTTCCTGCAGGAATGCTGCCTGCTGGGCGACCGCTTCCTGCGCATATCGCTGCATCCGGCTGTCAAGTGTGGTCTGTATGGTCAGACCGTCCCGGTAGACGTTCACTCCTTCGAGCATGGAGCCGGACTTTACGGTCTGCCGGATATATTCGGTGAAATAGGGAGCGAGTCCCTGATGGCTGACAGGAGTGTAGTTCAGGACAAGCGGCGCAGCTTTTGCCTTTATCGCCTGGGCATGGGTGATGAACTTCTCTTTTTCCATCAGGCCGATGATCAGGTTCCTGCGGGCAAGCGATGAGACCGGGTCTTTAGAAGGATCGTATGCCGTCGGATTCTTGAGGGTTGCGATCAGGGTAGCACTCTCGGGGATGGTCAGCAGTCTTGCCGGTTTTCCGAAATAGGTGTGAGATGCAGCCTCGATGCCATAGGCGCCAGATCCGAAGTAAACGGTATTCAGATAGAGGGCAAGAATTTCATCCTTGGTGTAGGTTTTTTCGAGCTCGATAGCCGTGATGAACTCCTTGGCCTTGCGGCTCAGGGTGCGCTCCTGTGTCAGGAAAAGGTTTTTGGCGAGCTGCTGCGTGATGGTGCTGGCTCCATGCCAGCGAGTGCGTCCTTTGATGATATTTTCACCGATGGCAAGAGAAAGACGTCTGAGATCGACGCCCCAGTGCTGGTAAAAGGCGACATCCTCAGTGGCGATGAGTGCCGCTGGAGCCCAGCGGGAAATCGATTTGAGCGGAACAAATGTCCTGTTTTTCAGGAAAAACTTGTGCAGCAGAACACCATCTTCTGAATAGACCAGGGAGGCAAGTTCCGGTTTGGGATTTTCAAGCTCTTCAAGACTGGGAAGTCCTTTGAAGAAGCTGACGCCGAACATCGTGCCGGCTCCGAGTATAGCGACAATAAGTAGACCGGCAAATTTCATAATACTGTACTTGCGTTTCGTGCTCACGTTTACATGGGTTCAGGATGAAAAAACATAGCCGTCGGTTCTCAACGGGGATGCTTGTCTTTCGTATCAACGAATCTGTACCCGTTCGGCCACAGGCGCTGCGGGCTGTGTCTTTTTATAAAAATGTTCCGCAAAATCAAAATGTTTTTTCAGTTCTTCGACAAAACGTGCCGTGTCTTCGAGCATCGGAAGGTGCCCGAGGTGCATGAACTGGACGAGTCTTGTCGGAGAATGAGCTGAAGTCTTGCGCTTTTCGAACAGGGTGACAGTGCCTTCCGGCGGAATGGTGTGATCCTCCATGCCTACGCAACACAGTACCGGAGCGGATATTTCGATCACATTTCGGGTATAGGAACGCAGCGCTTCAGGATCGATCGAGAACTTGCCCACTGCATTGGTGGCCGCTTTATCCGACGTGGTGAAATCCTCGATGATGATGTCGCTGTACTCCTTGCTGATGTTTCCGGTCGCAGCCCTTTTGATGAAAAGCGTTCGTAACGGTTCGACCTGAAAAATGTTTCTGAAATTCATCGATACGTCGATCAGCCCACCAAGGAACATAAGGCCGAGGGAGGTGAAGGCGGTCTCTTCGAAAATGCCGCAGGCAAGGATGGTCGATGACAGAAGTGCTTCGCGGTATCGGAGGCACAACTCGGTGGCCACCATACCGCCCATCGAGTGGCCGATGATATGCAGGCTCCTTGAGCGGTTCAGACCGAGGTGTTCGATGAGCGCCCCCGCCTCGTCGGCGAATCCGCGAATCGTGAAATCGGGCCGGAACCCCTCGATGGAGGTTCTGCCGGTTCCACTCTGGTCATAACAGATGCAGCGGTAATCGCTTTTCAGACGGTCGATGGCCGGTTTCCAGTACCTGGACGAAATAGCCCAGCCATTGACGAAAATGATCGCCGGTTTGTCCTTCTGTGAGGAATCGTGTTCGGCCGTATCCTCATAGAAGAGCCGACTGCGTGATGTTGTCAGGTAACTCATGGCTACTCATGGTTGGCGCTATGCGAAAAACCTGAATATACCATTAATTATAATGATGAATGCTGAACGATGAGTGACGAAAGCAGCGTTTGTACTCCATATTGTTTGTAATGCTATTATATTACCTGACTTCGCATTTGTGACGATGAACAGGCGATCGATGGTGTAAAGAACTGTATTATATCACGTTAATTCTGCATACGACACCGTTATGGAATTACTTTCGACACTTGCCGATTTTATCCTGCATATTGACCGGCATCTTCAGATTCTCGCTTCGGAGTATGGCATCTGGCTGTACGGAATTCTTTTTCTGATTGTTTTCTGCGAGACAGGTCTGGTGGTCATGCCGCTCCTGCCGGGCGATTCGCTGCTGTTTGCTGCCGGATCGCTGGCTGCAATTCCGATGTCGCAGCTCAGTCCACACTGGCTTTTTGCCATATTCACCAGTGCAGCGCTGCTTGGCGATACGGTCAATTACTGGATTGGCCGGAGCCTCGGTACGAAAGTGTTCCATTTTGAAAAGTCAGCCTTCTTCAACCCGGCGCACCTGCACAAGACCCACAGCTTTTTCGAGAAATACGGAGGCAAGACCATCATCATCGCCAGGTTCATTCCGATCGTCCGCACCTTCACGCCCTTTGTGGCCGGAATCGGAGCCATGCCTTACCCGAGATTCATGATGTTCAGCATTGCGGGAGCATTGCTCTGGGTTGGGGTGTTCAGCTACGGTGGGTACTTTTTCGGACAACTGCCGGTCATCAAGGCTAATCTGAAGCTGATGATCGTGGGCATTATCGTGGTGTCGTTGATGATTCCGGCCATCGAGTTCGTCAAACATCGTCTTCGCAGCCGTGCAGAGTTTGAAGGCTGAGTTCTGACTGACACGAGGCAGCCAAAAAAAATTATGGTAATTGTCCGAATATTCTTATAATCCACTCCTTCATCGGCGTATAGCGCAGCCTGGTAGCGCACTACCTTGGGGTGGTAGGGGTCGTGGGTTCAAATCCCGCTACGCCGACAGATTTTCCCTCCTGAAGACTCCGGACGAGTTCCATTCTCAACGAAAACCGGATATCATCTATGGACTTTGAATGTGCATTTGTGTGCGAGCTGAAAGAGCTTGTGCCGGCCCCAGCTCTGCTCATCCGCGAGACCACCTCCATGAACCAGCTCGGCTCGCTGTTCGAGACTGGATACCATGAGATTCTGCAACAGCTCGCCAGTCAGGGCAAAGCGCCTTTGGGGCCACCCTTCGCGCGTTATTACGGTATGAGCGCCGGAACGTTCGAGGTCGAGTTCGGCTTTCCCGTCGACAACAGTGTCGAGGGGAGCGAACGGGTCGTCACAGGCTCGACCCCATCGGGCAAAGCCGCGAGCTGCCTCTACATCGGTTCTTACGGCGAAATCGAAGGGGCGTATGACGCACTCATGAAGTGGGTGGACGACAACGCCCTCGCCCTGAGCGGTGAAGCGTATGAAATTTACCTTGACAATCCCGCCGAAACTCCGTCCGACCAGCTCAGGACGCGGGTCTATCTGATGCTTGCCGAGGGTTGACGGGAATTCTCTTCACACTGCGGCGATTATGAAAGAGAGAATCTCTCTGACTTTTCACCGTTTGCCTCATGGAATTGCGCGACCTGCACTGCATCGTCATCGGAGCCGGAATCGGCGGGCTTGCCGCCGGAGCGTTGCTCGCCCGCCGGGGCGTGCAGGTGGTGGTGCTCGAAGCGCGAAACTATCCCGGCGGCTGTGCGGCAACCTTCTCTTCCGGCGGCTATCGCTTCGACGCGGGCGCGACCGTGGGTTGCGGATTCCACCCCGGCGGCCCTCTCGACCGGCTTGGCCGCGAGCTCGGCATCGTCTGGCCGGTGCATCCGGAGCCGCTGGCCTGGCAGTACCGCCACGGCGACCTTTGCATCGATCTTCTCTCCTCCCGCGAGAACATCATAGCCCGCTTTCCCCGCTCGAAACCTTTCTGGGACGAGCAGTTCCGCCTTGCCCGCACGCTCTGGCGCTTGTCCGCCGAGGGGCTGCCGTGGCCTCTCTTCGGCGCGGCAGATGTAGCCGTACTTGCAGGGAGGGTGTTCACATCCTTTCCTGATTCAGCCCGTCTCGTTCCGTTCGCACGGCAAAGTGCCCTGGACTGGCTCCGAAAGCACCAGCTTCATGACGATCCTGAGTTTGTGCGTTTCATTGACGCACAGCTCCTGATCTCCGCACAGACCACTTCGCGCTACGCCAATGCGCTCAACGCGGCCATTGCGCTCGACCTTCCGGTTGCCGGCACCTGGAGTGTGGCTGGTGGTATCGGCGCTGTTGCCCGGTTGCTGGCAGAGTCCATCGAGCGTGATGGCGGGGCAGTGCTGTACAACAAAAAGGTGATCCGACTCGACAGTATCAACCGGGAAGTTCTCGGGCTTGAAACCGCCGATGGCGATGCTTTGGCTTCCGATGCGGTAGTGGTCAACCTCACACCCGAATCTTTCGATCTTCTCGACGACTTTTTTCCTGGAGGCGAGCAGGCGTCGTCGGCTTCTTCCGGCTGGCGCGCCTTCATGCTCTACCTTGGCCTCGACGCGTCGCTCATCGAGCGTGCAGGAGCCGATCATCTCCAGATCGTCGCACCGGCAGGGTCGCTGGGTGAGTGCAGAAGTCTCTTTGTTTCGGCCTCCCCGGCTGGCGACGCCGGACGGGCGCCCGAAGGTCAACGGGCTGTCACTCTTTCCACCCATACAAGGCCCGATCGGTGGTTCGAAGCTCGGCGACAGGGTCGCACGGCATACGAAGCGCTGAAGCAGGAGTACACCGATAAAGCGCTTTCGCTTCTTCGGGAACAGCTTCCGGAGGCCGACGGGGCTATCCGTTCAGTGATGGCCGCCACACCATGCTCCTGGGAGGCGTGGACTGGGCGTCACCGAGGGCTGGTGGGTGGTTATGCCCAGACTTCGTTGTTCGATGTTCAGGGCCCATTAACGGCATTCGGCAATCTCTTTCTTGTCGGAGACTCCGTTTTTCCGGGTCAGTCTCTGCCGGGCGTGGTCACCGGTGCACGCAGGACGGTGGAGCTGTTGTCGCAGCGGGCGTCGAAGCTGCGGTGGTGAGAAATTGTTGTTTCTAACTTCTTCAGAGAAATGGGACTCATGAGACCCTTGGGACTTGTGGGACACATATCGTAAAGAGGAACCGCTTCATTGTTTGCCGCTTTTCAAGCCATCCTTGTATATTCAACCTATGGAGCTTCAGGAAAAAATCACGATCCTTTCGGGAGCCGCAAGGTACGACGCCTCATGCGCATCGAGCGGTTGCAGCGCAGAGACCCCTCGCGGCGGGATGGGCAATACTTCTCAGGGGGGCATCTGTCACTCGTGGTCGGATGACGGGCGGTGCATTTCGCTTCTGAAAATCCTTCTCTCCAACAATTGCCGCTACGATTGCGCCTACTGTGTCAACCGTTCATCCAATCCCGTACCGCGCGCTTCTTTCACCGCAAGGGAGGTGGTCGATCTGACGATGGAGTTCTACCGGCGCAACTACATCGAGGGGCTGTTCCTCAGCTCAGCGGTCAACGTGAGTCCCGATCATACGATGGAGGAGATGGTGCACGTCGCGGAAATACTGCGCAATGAAGAACGTTTCGGCGGTTATATCCATCTGAAGGTCATTCCCGGCAGCAGCCCTGAACTGGTGCGTCGAGCCGGATTTGCCGCTGACCGCATCAGCGTCAACATCGAGCTGCCGTCCAGCGAGTCGCTGAAACGGCTCGCGCCGCAGAAGAGCAAGGAGGCGATTCTCGCCCCCATGAGGCTTATCGGCGCGGAGTCTGGAGTGAGCCTCGTCGAGCGGCGCAAGAGCCGCAAAGCGCCGCGCTTTGCCCCCGCCGGGCAGAGCACGCAGATGATCATTGGCGCCAGCCCCGAAACCGACCTCCAGATTCTCCGCCTCTCGCAGGGGCTTTACAACCGCATGAGTCTCAAACGGGTTTACTACTCGGCCTTCGTACCGGTCACCGACGACAACCGCCTGCCGGTGCTCGCTGCGCCGCCGCTCCTGCGTGAGCATCGCCTCTACCAGGCGGACTGGCTTCTGCGTTTCTACGGGTTTTCCGCCGAGGAGATTCTCTCGGACGACGCGCCAAACCTCGACGAATCGTTCGATCCCAAGACCGCCTGGGCGCTGCGCAATCCCGGATTTTTCCCGGTTGAAATCAACCGTGCGGATTACGCCACCCTGTTGCGTGTGCCGGGCATCGGCGTCACCTCGGCCCGGCGCATCATCGCCGCCCGACGCTTCGCACCCATCTCGCCAGAAGGAATGAAAAAAATCGGCGTGGTGATGAAACGGGCCAAATATTTCATCACCTGCTCGGGCCGCCCGTTCGAGCGAGTTGACCAGCCACCCGCCCGGCTAAGGCAGCGCCTGCTGCTCGGCGACGGCAGCGAAGCGAAGGCGTCAAGGCAGTTGGTGTTGCCAGGGCTGGGGTGAAGAAATAATGGATAATTGTAAGATGGCAGGGAAAAAAGATTCCAACTAATAAGCGTCCAGCGCAACGCAGCACTACATTCCTTTACTTCTCCCATTCGTCCTATAAGACCCATAAGTTCTATTCTTCACCATGAACAACTATCTCTACGACGGCACGCCGGAAGGGCTGGTCTCGGCTATCGGCTCGATTCTCGACAGCGGTGGCGATCCCGAACAGGCGCATCTCTCCGTCCGGCAGGATACGCTCTTCGAGGAGGGGCTGTTTCTGCGCACCGATCCTGCTGTTGCCGAAGCGCTCTTCGAGCGGCTCCGGGAGCGTGCACCCGATGCGGTGCATACGTTGTGGTATTTCACGATGGCTGAAGCGGATGAGCTGGAGACAAGCCTCTTGCGCTATGTCGCTCTGGCCTTCGGGCATGGCGATCGGGTTAACGGCTACCTCACCCACGCCGACGTCAAGGCCATCGTCGGCACGGCTCGAAAGGCGGGGCGGGAGCTGCACCGCATGAAGGGGCTGTTGCGCTTTGAGCAGCTTCGTGATGGTACATGGCTGGCGCGGATGGAGCCTGACTGCAACGTCATTCAGCCCCTCGCCCGCCACTTCAGCCGCCGACTGCGCGCGCAGGAGTGGTTCATCTTCGACGCCCGCCGTCGCAGCGCCGCCCACTGGAACGGCCGCGATCTCAGCTTCGGTACGCTCGAACAGTTCTCCCGGCCTGAACTCTCCGCCGAAGAGCAGGCCGTCCGGCAGCTCTGGCAAACCTTCTTCAAAACCATCGCCATCCCTGAACGCAAAAACCCCCGCCTCCAGAAATCCAACATGCCCGCGAAGTACTGGAAATATCTCACCGAAAAGCAGGAAGAGCGATAGGGGATTCAGCCAGTCGTCACTGGAGGCAGGTAAGGATCGCGTGTTGATCGATCAGAAAATCAGATTCTTCACTCCGCCAGTAACCGTTCGAGCTGATTGACCAGATAAAACGGCAGATCGATCAGGGTAAATGGTTGTTCCTGCTTGTTTGATCTGGCGGTAATGGTTTGAATCGACGGTTTCCCGGAGCTGATCCGCAGTGCGTGCGATGCTTGTTTTTTGATGACATAGGAGTGCAGCGATTTGATGCTTCCTGATGTGCCTGATTTGACTTCGAGCGGATATATTCTGTTTCCGGATTCAAAAAGAAAATCGATTTCGGCTTGCTGTTCCGATTTCGGGGGATGCCAGAAGTAAAGCGCCGGATTGACATAGGATGGTTTCGCATAGAGCAGTTGCTGGCCGACAAACTGTTCGGCGATGATTCCACGGTTGGTCAGCTCCAGAGGCGAACTCATGATGGTCTGCGGCGGAACTCCCTGGACGGCGAGCAGCAGGCCGATGTCGATAAACAGGAATTTGCTGATCCTGATTTTCGTCTCGCCGCCTAACGGAATACTGTCGGCGCTGGAATGGACGACGCGATAAAACAGTCTGGCTTCGAGAAACTGTTCGATGGCGGCGTTCAACTGCCGGTAATCGCCACTCGTGCTTTGCGCGATTTCAGCCGCCATTTTATGGGAAAATTGTTGCCCTGCCTGGCTGAGCAGTCCATTGAAAAAAGCGATGAGTTTCAGCGAACTCTGCGAACCGGAATATTTCGCGAAATCATCTTTGTATGTTTGCAGCAGCTCGGTTTGATACCTGACGATTTCGCGATGATCGAAACTGGTATCGATGGCAGTCTGAACGCAATAAGGCATTCCACCGGTGAGAATATAGCGCCGGACGTGCGCCAGCAGCTCCTCATGCAGGCTTTGGGGAATGAGATGCATGTTGCCGAGATCGAGCATTCCGATGCTCTCCAGCGCCTTCGATTCTCCGGTGGCGGCGAGGAACTCGTCGAAAGTGAGTGGCCCCATGAAGCAGTGCTCGATTCTGCCGATCGGCATGGGCAGCTCGTCATCGTGAAGCACCTGGTCAAGCAGCGATCCGGTCAGAACGACCGGCAGTTCCGGAACTTCTTCATACCAATATCGCAGGCACGAGTATGCCGCAGGCGTCGCTTGCGCTTCATCCAGAAAAAGCAGAATCCGGCTTTGACGGTTTACCGGCTTGCCGCTGATAAGTGAAAAACTGAGCAGCAGTTCATCGAGTTTGTATGCTTTGAACAACGGATCGAGTTCGGGGTGCCGTTCGAGGTTGATTTCGACCAGCTCGACCTCAAGCTGGCTCGCAGCAAGCCTGACCGCCGTGGTTTTGCCTGTCTGTCGAGCGCCCCGAATGACCAGCGGTTTGCGATTGCTTCGATTGAACCACTCCTTGATTGCTTCGACTGCCTTTCGATTGAACATGGTTGTCTCGCTCTGCTTGTTGTTGAATGTGTCATGATGCTGCATCGTTTCGCATTGAAATGTACCATTTTTATTCAAAAATATGCAGAATAATGGTTGCAGTGGGGTTTTGTCGTAACCGCTGATGTATCGCCGGAATAGTCGTTATATTCTGCATAAGGCAAAAGAACGTTAACCGGGAGCTTCAATCATGGATGAACCTGAACAGCAGTTGAGGGAGTTGCTCGAAAGGCACGGCGTCAGGCTGGCGTTGCTGTTCGGCTCGGTGGCCAAAGGGACGGCGGGCTTCGAGAGCGATCTCGACATCGCGGTCGATGCGGGCCATGCGCTTGGCGTGGAGGAGACAATCGCGCTGATCGGGGAGCTTGCCATGCTGACCGGGAGGCCAATCGATCTCATCGATCTGAAAACCGTCGGGGAGCCGCTGCTTGGGCAGATTCTCGCCGGGAACAAACGGATCATCGGCAACAATACGCAGTATGCCGAGCTGACGCTGAAGCACATCTACAACATGGAAGACTTCGTGCCATACCAGCGAAGAATTCACGAAGAGGGGAGGAGAGCATGGATAGGGAGATGATTGCTTAATTATGAAGTTAAAATTACGTATTTTGATTTTATGTAAATTCTGCATGAAAAAAAGTCGTACTTTTTATGCAAAGGAAATTCCTGACAGTGAAAATCGGAGGCGTTAGTAGGCTGAAAAAGGTTCAGGCTTGCTGGTACATTCATGATCAAGTATATTGGTTTTAGAAATTATCCAATTGAACAGTGAAATAACCATAGTGATAAAGAAAGTAACAATCAGGAATCTTACCGTATTTGCAGAGTCTGAACTTGAATTTGGGAAAAACCTTAATGTGATTATCGGTGAGAATGGCACAGGTAAAACTCATCTGTTGAAATTGCTTTACTCGGTTTTAGCTGTGAGTTTTGATGCCAGGAAAAAGTCGCATTCACCGCTTCCTACAAAGATATTGTATCAGCTCCAGCTTGCTGAAAAGCTGGTGAATGTATTCAAATCAGAATCTCTTGGAAGAATCGTCAGAAGAAAGCAAGGACGTGAACGGTGTGATATACAGTTAGAGTTTCTCAATTCAGCTTTTGATATAGCATTCGATTTTGCTACTCAAAGCAAATCAGAGGTGAATATTGAAAAGATACCTGAACAGTGGTCTAATATAGCACCAGCTTATTTACCTACAAGAGAGCTTTTAACTATTTATCCTAATTTCGTTGCTGTTTATGAAGGACACTATCTTGAGTTTGAAGAGACTTGGAGAGATACCTGTTTGTTGCTTGGTGGATTATTGCAAAAAGGTCTGAAAGAAAAGAAGATTCGCACATTGCTTGCACCTCTTGAAGAGGCGATGAATGGTCAGATCGAGTTGGATAAAAATGGCAGGTTTTATTTGAATAACAGTAGTGGCAGAATAGAGATTCCGTTGGTTGCTGAAGGATACAGGAAACTGGGTATGCTTGCCAGATTGATTGCGACCGGAGCACTTCTCGAAAAAGGGTATCTGTTTTGGGATGAACCGGAAGCGAATCTCAATCCGCGTATCATCAAAAAGGTGGCCAAAAGTATTCTTGATTTAAGTGTTTCAGGCATTCAGGTTTTTATTGCAACGCATAGTTTGTTTCTTCTTCGTGAATTCGATATTCTGTTGTCAGGAAAGTCTTACGGAAATATCGATGTTCGGTTTTTCGGTCTGCATGGATTTTCTGATGGAGTGCAGGTTATGCAGGGGGCTTCAGTTGATGAGGTTGGTGATATAGCTTCGCTTGATGAATCATTGGCACAGTCTGACAGATTTCTTGGGCTTGGAGGTCATGATGATTCAATGTGAAATCGATGGATTGATCTTTAGTTTCCCAGTGACCTGGAAAATAACCAAATATGATGATTGGGCTTTTTACCGCAATCAGTTTTCGAGAATGTGGAATGAGATTAAAGCAGTCGATTTGATCGCATTTGATCTGTCATCAACATTATGGATGATTGAAGTCAAGGATTATCGAAAAAATCCAAGGACAAAGCCAACCAGTCTGCCATATGAAGTTGCCAAAAAAGTGTTCGATACACTTGCGGCCATGCTTCCAGCTAAGGTCAATGCGAGCGATTTAGAAGAAAAAGAAATGGCAGAAAAAGTCGCTTGTGCGCAAAAGATACGAATCGTTTTGCATTTGGAGCAACCCCATCAGGATTCCAAAAAATTTCGACGTGCAATTGATCCCGCTGATGTTCAACAACAAATACGAAAACTACTTCATCCTGTGGATGCACACCCGATTGTTGTCGAGAAAAGTGATATGAGGAATTTGGCATGGAGTGTCAAATGATCAGATAACGTCATCTGGTCAACGATTTTCAGTTGTAACCGACACGTAAATCCCCCACTTACCTCACAATCGACGGATACAGCTTTGAGGTGACGAGGACGAGCGTGAAGAGCGTTCCGGTCAGGACGGCGAGGTCGGTTCCGATGCCGAAGATGCTTGCGCCGCCTTGTACCATCAGGGCGCGGAGCATGTCTACCTGATAAGAGAGCGGGTTGATGTGCGCCACGACCTTGAGCCAGCCGGGCATGATGGCGATGGGGTAGATGGCGTTGCTGGCGAAGAAGAGCGGCATGGTGAGCACCTGGCCGATGCCCATGAAGCGCTCCCGCGTTTTGACGATGCAGGCGAACATGAGCGAGAAGGTCGAAAAGATCGCCGCGCCGAGTATCACGGCGAGCACAACTCCGGCGATGGCCGCGGGCGACCAGTTGAGCCGGATGCCCATCGCGAGCGCCATCAGGTAGATGATCGCCCCTTGCGCCAGCGCCCGCACGCCTGCCGAAACCGCCTTGCCGAGCACGAGCGCGCCGCGTGGCGCGGGACTGGCGAGCAGCTTTTGCAGGATGCCGAGGTCGCGCTCCCAGATGACGCTGATGCCGAAAAAGATCGCGATGAAGAGCACGCTTTGCGCGAGTATGCCCGGTGCGAGGAAGCTGAAGTAGTCAAGCCTGCCGGTCGGCACGGCGTGCAGCCTCCCGAAGACCTGGCCGAAAACCAGCAGCCAGAGCGCTGGCTGGATCGAGCGCGTGAGGATTTCCGACGGGTCGCGGCGCAGCTTCACCAACTCCGTCGAGACGATGGCCTCCGTGTCGCGCAGGAAGACGGCGGGGCTGAACCTCTCAGCCCAGGCGCCGGGCGGTTTTCCGGGTGCGGGCGACATCCTGGTAGTTGGTTGTGTCACTGAACTCTCCTGCAAAGTGAATGAAAACCTCGTCCATCGATCCGGTTCCGGCTTGCCGCTTCAGCTCCTCCGGCGACCCCTCGGCGGCGATGCTGCCCGACTTCATGATGGCGATGCGGTCGCACAGATCCTCGGCCTCATCCATGTCGTGCGTGGTGACGAGGATGGTGGTGTCGAACGACCGGCGCAGCTCCTTGAGCCGGTCGCGCACCTGGTGGCGGGCGGCGGGGTCGAGGCCGATGGTCGGCTCGTCGAGAAAGAGCACCTGCGGGCGATGCAGCATCGACTGGGCGATTTCGAGCCGCCGGATCATGCCGCCGGAGTAGGCGCGAACCAGCTTGTCGCGGGCGTCGGAGAGCCCCATGAAGCCGAGCGCGTCGTCGATGCGCTTCCGGCGCTCGCTTTTCGGCACGCCGTAGATGCGGGCGAAGAGCAGCAGGTTCTCGAAGCCGCTCAGTGCTCCGTCTGCCGAAATCATCTGCGACACGTAGCCCATGCGCTTGCGGACGCCGACCGGGTCGCCGAGAACGCTGTAACCGGCAACCATCGCGGAACCGCACGACGGAGGCAGCATGGTGGTGAGCATTCGTATCGTCGTGGTCTTGCCCGCGCCGTTCGGCCCGAGCAGCCCGAAGATTTCGCCCGACTGCACGACGAGGTTCAGCTCCTTCACCGCCACGAATGCGCCGAAAGAGCGGGTGAGCCGGCTTGTTTGAATCTGGTGGGGACGTTCTTCAATAGCAGCAGTCACAGAGGCCATACAACACCATCAGTTTACGTAATTTATCTACCCCTTTCTCAGCATATAGAGCACGGCATTGGTTGTCACTCCGAGATGTCTTGCTGTTTCGGCGAAAGAAAGTCCATACACATTAAC
>Ga0172367_10004649_pt1 | contig 16981 bp, 25 predicted proteins | sample Lak10m_FD_114542 | JGI IMG/M metagenome (GOLD analysis project Ga0172367, IMG submission 114542) | Freshwater microbial communities from Kabuno Bay, South-Kivu, Congo - kab_022012_10m | ecosystem: Environmental > Aquatic > Freshwater > Lake | place: Democratic Republic of the Congo: South-Kivu...
AGGCGGGTCTGGAGTTGCGATTGGGGACTTTATCGATGTACATGGCAACAATATAATCATAATAAACAACTATATCAAGTTTATTATGATTATTTACATGGCAACACTTTTCCGCAGAAATTCGCCATAACACCATATCCGATATATACTTAACCCTGTTTTGGCTCTGGAACTTCAGGTTAATGGCCGTCGCCGCCGAAGGGAAAAGCCATGCCGTCTTAGCCATGCATCACCCCGATCTCCTGTTCCACCGTTGGCAGCACCCGCTTCCGGTCAGTTCTGAACCCGCTGTGAAACGCCATCAGGCAGCGCTTCCGGTCAACCTCGCCGAACTGCTCCCCGTGATCCCGGTACAGCACCGCCATCACCATCGGCTCCCGCCTCACGATGGTGAACAGCAGTCCCCGCAACCGTGCATCGAGTTCCCCGGCGAACGCCGACAGCGCCCACGCCGCCCAGCTCACCCGGAACTCGGGATCATCGGCCGCCCGCAACAGCATCGCCTCGCAACTCAACTCCTCCGGCAACGCCGCAACCCACCGCAAGCCATCCTCGCACCCGCCCCCGCGTTCAGCGAACATCGCGTACCACTCCCGCCAGGGCATCTCCCGTCTGATCTCCATCACGCACCTCCCGCCATTAATCCAGCGTTATCGTCAACTGGCCCGCCGGAATTCGGATCGTCTCATCCGTATTGTAGCTCAACGGCACCGCCAGCACATGGAACGCGCACAGGTTCCCGCCGGTCAGCAGATCATGAACGCCCACCGCCACAATGTTCCCGTGATCGACCGTAGCCATCGGAAACTCCAGCGACAGCGCATTCCACGCCACCGACCCCGCCGTCGTGCAGGTAAACGCCATCCGCGCATATCCACCCGCAACAGCCTCCGTACCGCCCCCGGCCTCGCCCGGTGCAACAGTAAACAGCGACGCATAAAAGGTCGCTGGTGGCGTCCACGCCACACCGCTGAACACATGCCCAATCACCTTGTTCTCGAAATAATCGGTCAGGCTACCCATCAGAACACCTCCATCGAATCAATGCATGAATAAAAACGCTCTGTTCACCCCAAAGAAGCCGTGAAATCCACCGCCACCCCATCGCCAGGGCTTACCGTCGCCCCATCCGGCAGCGTCATCCTCGGCACCAATGCCGTCACCGGAACTGCTTCCGGCACGCGCAGAATAATCCGCCGCCCGGTAATCAGCCCCGTCACCTCCTCTGTCAACGCTGGATTGTCCGCCACTGTCAGACGGAACGACCCGATACCGAACCCCGGCACCACCGGCACCGCGCCATTGTAGACCAGCTCCCAGCCCAGCGCATCGAGCACCAGCAACGCCTCATCGCTCGCCACCGTATGAGCCGCGTTGTTGCCCGCAATGTTCAGCCGCCCGCCCGCAACGAAAGTCATCGCAAGATCGTTCAGGAACTGATCCACCGCCACCGCCGACAACCCCGTATCCGACAGGTCGAACTCAGGAGCCACCCACCCCGAAGGCAGCACCCGGTGCGTATAGTCCAGCCCGCTGCACCCATACAGATCGAGCCGCCGAAGCTTCGGCATTGCTGCAATCACCCCGATGTTGCCCGTCACCCCCTGAGCCTTCGCCAGCCGCAACACCTCCAGCTCCGTCTGGCCCGCCAGGCCATCCAGCCCACCAAGCACCTCACTCCCGCACACCGACAGCTCCCGGAGCGCCAGCCCATCAAAATCATCGATCCGCGCCCTTACCCCCGTGCCCTGCAACTCCAGCACCCGCAACTCCGGCAACAGACCAAGCTGCTTCGTGCTCCCGTGCAACGCCGCCTCACCGCACCGGATCGTCTGGATCGACCCAAGTTCGCCAGTCATCGACAGCTCGAACCGCCCCGCCCGGCTGTACACCGTCTTGTACAACCTGCCCTCCTCGCTCTCAGCAAAAAACAACTGATACGACCCACGCTCGCCCCAACTGAAAAGAATACCCTTGCCCGAAACCCCGCCAACGGTCATCCTTGCGATACCCGGCACCGGCATTTCGAACCACAGCCCCGTCATCACCCCCGGAAAAGAGCGGTTACTCCACCCCGCCGGCACGAACGCCCCGCAAGGACTCCACCCCTGAGACGCCTTCGCCTCGATCCGCTCATTGAACGCCTTCATCCTTCGCTTGCAGTAAATCTTCTCTCATCCCTCATTATCCCCTGTCCATTATCCATTATCCATTGCTCTTCACTACCGTCTCAACCGCTGAACCTCACTCACCGGCAGCGCATCGACACGCTCAGGCCCGCTCCCCGAATCGTACAGCACACCCCGTCGGATCACCCGCTGCATCTCCAGCGCATACTCCCGCCGGTAATGCTCCATCATCGACAGCAGACCCGCACCCCCGACCGACGCCGCCAGCCTCGGCAGCACATACCACCCCAGCACCCGGCACACCGCTGCCGTCCCCCATTGCGCCGCCACCAGCCGCTCCTCATCGAACGCATCAGCCATCACCACACGCTGAAGAGGCAGCCACCCGGTCACCAGCTCATCCACCACATCACCCGACGCCGGAACATGGTACTCCGTGAACGCCGCCACCCCATGCTCGAACACATACGGCTGCACCCGCCGCACATCCTCATCCGTACTGAAAATCATGGCTAATCGATTCGTTGAATATTCTCATCCTCCCGGTGCGCTATCGTCTCCCTGATATGAGCCTGAATTGCACCATCGAACTCGCTCTGGGAAGCGTCCACATAACTCACCGTCAGCAGTTCGGTTCCCTCGAACACCTCGAAAAAGACTCTCTCCATCGAACCCCTTTGCTCCTGTGACAAAACCCGGTATTTCATGATCTCTCCTTATGCTGCCCGCTTGATTGCCGAAGCCGTCACCCTCACATCCGTGACTGCCGCACTCAACTGAGCCGTCCAGTTATTGTTTGCCGAAATCTGAATCATCGGTAAATCCGAAAAGTCGATCACCGTGGTCATTCCCGCAGGCACCTGCACCGGCAACACCACGCTCCCCAACGTAGCACTCCGGAAATCCAGCCGTACCGCTGAGGTACTGGTATTGGTCACCACCAGCCAACTGATATCCAGGTAATTCCCGACACCACCCGCAGAAAGCAGGGTGGTCTCAGTTGTCGTTGACAGTGTTATCGAATTCAGCACAATCAGCGCCCGTACCCCGAGCGGAACCATAACTGCCTTTCCAAGCTGATCATAATATCCATCGACACGATCGCCGGTTGCCACAATCACCGGATCGGCATTTCGGGCCTTGCCGCCGATCTTGACCGGACTCCCCGAATCAATATCGTCATGCGCCACCGTGCCGCCGACATTCGCCGAAAAGGTATTGACCAGCGCATCGATGGATAGCGGGAACGTTGACAGCCGGAGCGTGCCAAGAGCCGTGCCGGAAGTATATGCCGTTATGCGAACCCTGAAATACTTGACAGCCAGGGGAATGATGAAAATGCCCGTGGAACTCGTCATGGTTACGATGGCACCGCTGGTTACCGATACGGCAGCAATCGGCACGAAATTCACGTTATCGTTCGACCCCTGAAAAGTCAGGGTTCCAACAAATGTTCCCGATACCTGAAGCGCCGCCTCACGAAACGATCCGGTATCGAACGTCGGAATCATATCGGCATTCAGCGCACTGGCTGCAAAACCCGAATACTCATCCACATAATTTCTGATAGCAAAGAGCGAAGAAAGGCTCAATGGATCCTTTTGAATATTGCTTCCCATGTTCGTAGTCTCATCCTGTTCAGTTCAAAAAAAAGGGAGGGGGAGTACAACCTTTCCCCCTCCCCGTCATCATCGAATCATACCATCATCATCGTTTTCGATCCTTCCATCCCTCATCCCTCTGTCCTCATTATCCATTATCCATTTTTCATTACACAATCTTCCTCGCCTTCACCGCCAGATTCGCATCCAGGCACTTCACCCCGTACAGCGCATCCAGCGCCACCTTCGTTTTCGACTTGTCCGCATCGTACCACATCCGCGCCCGCAACGCAATCCCCGACGCCTCATCGAACACCGTCTCCACCTTCACATTGAACTCCCTGCCCATCTCCGACAGCGGAGCCATCGCCAGCGCAAACGCATTCCGATGATAAGCCAGATTCTCCACATGGTTCACCAGACTCACCGTCACCGCCGTATTGTCAGCCGTATCCTTTGCCAGAGGCGGAAAAATCTGCACCGCCGTAAACGCATTGCCCACAGCCGTCACCGCCGTATCGTTCACCACCGAATAACGCTGGGCATCACCCGCAATCGCGAACGAATCACCCCTCACCAGCGTACCCGTCACCGCCGCCGCATCGAGGTTCAGCACCGTCGAACCCTTCGTGAACACCCCGTTCGTCAACAATGCAGCCACCGACGCCGTACCCTTCGTATGAGTCCCCACATTCTGGTTCGCAAAAATGTTGAACCCGAACTTCTGGCCAATCACCCCCGTCCGCTGCAACTCCTCAGCCGACGTACCCGCAAACCCCGTGCTCGCGAACAGCTCCGCAAACCCCGCCTCCAGCTCGCTGCCAACCTCATAGAACAGCGTATCCGGAATGTTCAGCGGCACCTTGTTATCCCGCAGAATCTTCTTCACCCGCGTCATATCCTTGATCTCCGACGTCGCCGCCACATCGTAAAACCACGGCACGAACTTCGACAGCGCATTCAGGTTCATATCGATATCATCGGCAATCGCATACGCCGCAGGCTGGATATGGTCAGCAATGATCTGCTCACCCGTGCTGTTCAGCTCCTTGTCCGTCAGGCCGAACTTCACCTCCTTCCACTTGTCCAGCTTGATCTCCATGCCATCAGGATTGATATCCTGATCATTCGACGGAGCATCCTGAGCCGTAAACGTCCCCGGCTTGTTGATCTTGATCGTACTGCCTTTCTGCTGAGGCTCCTTGTCATACCCCCGGTGCACCCGGCTCGCCATACCCAAAGCCTTCTGCAACTGAATCAGCCCCTCCTGGGCATAAAACAGCGGATCATACAAATTCAGATTGTTCGCCATAGTCCCTTACCTCTTCATCATTTACATTATTCAAACATTACTCACCGACACCCTTCCACTCTCTTCCGATTCCTCATTCTCCATTATCCATTATCCATTAATTCCTACCGCTCGATCACCAGTTGCAGACCCGCTTTAGCCGCCGCATCCTTCGCCGCCCGGTACTTCTGAGGATCCTTCGCATCCGCCGCACTGATCTTGTACGCCGACCCCGTCGCCTGACCCGCCGTCCCACCAGCCGCGCCACTGCCCGACGGCCCCGCCGGAACGAAATGCGGATTCGCTCCCAGGAACTCCTGCACATACTGCTCGACCGACACCGGCTTGCCCCCGCGATACAGCGGAGCACCATTCTCCCGAACCTCCACCGAATCCGTCTTCCGGTCATAATGCACATTACCCTTCAAAAGCAGCACAACCTGAGCCGGATTGATCGCCCTCGCCACCGAAGCCGCACCAAGCAAAGCACTGTCAACCCTGATCTTCGTCAACTGATCCACCAGCCCCGCAATCTCCTGATCCTTCGAGCCGATCACCTCATCCTTCTCCTTCACCGTCTGAGCCAGAATCTTGTCGAACTCGCCCCGCTTCTCCAGCGTCTCCCGCTCCCTTTTCGACTTCTCCGACTTCAGCGACCGGTACTCCTCCACATCCACACCCGAAAAAGACTCCATCCTCTTCGACACCGCAGCCTCAACATCAGCCTGCGTAAACACCCGCTCACTACCAGCAGGATACCCCGAACCACCACCAGCACCAGCCCCGCCGGAACCCTCCCCGGCACCAGCCGAAGCCCCGCCACCAGCGCCAGCTCCACCCCCATCCTCAACCACAAACCGCACCGGAAACAACATCCGACCCCAAAACCCCTTCATCCACCTCATGCTCATAACCCTTAATAGTTAGCAATCTTTACCTATTCCATAAACTCACGACCCACCAATAATATAGTTATTTCTATCTATTTTCAAGGCACAAAAAAAAGCCGTCTGGCCCGCAATCCCTTACCCCACGATATCTAACTCCGAAATTCCCAACCCAACAGCCATTTCCATCCACACTGTATATTGATTCGAGCATTATCAATTCTGTTGATACATCGACCAGCAACGGTTCCACATGGTCCTATTGTGAACATTTACTACATTAGTGATGTAGCGTTTTTCAAGCGCGGTCTCAATTCATACACAGATAGCCATGATGTTACAGGCAACCGGGAACCACCAAATGCTTGTTATATTGGCAGACAGTGTTCGGTGTCTTACACGGAAACTTTATTAACATTATTAGCCCTCACAAGGAGGTACATGTTATGACCGATAATGAAGAAAAGTATGTGCTGCTTGGCTTGACCGAAGACAAACGCAGTCAACTCGTTCATTTGGCACAACTTGCATTACTATCGACGGTTAAGACGAATCGCGTAATTGTAGAAACAGTTGTCGTTCACGACGGCGATCGTGTTGTTATCGCGAAGGAGGAACGCAGTGCCTAACTGGTCAGAACTTGTAAAGGAGATCGGGCAGTTGGGCAGTCCATACGACATCTTGCGCCGCAAGTACATTCAAGATCTCGCTCGATACACCAAGAGGAACGTCATCTGTTACTACAGTGGCTGGTTACAGAAGCCAGAGCTAGGCATGGCCGCGGCTGTTAACGATACGGACAAGAATGGACTGATGACTACAATCAACGGGCTTGATGTTTCCAAGGGGCTCGATTTGGTACTGCATACTCCAGGCGGCGATACGGCAGCAACGGAATCTATCGTCGATTATCTCTGGAGCAATTTCAAGGGAAATGTTCGTTGTTTTGTCCCGCAAATGGCAATGTCTGCAGGCACAATGATTGCCTGCTCATGCCGAGAAATCTGGATGGGAAAGCATTCTTCACTCGGTCCCATTGATCCTCAATTTGGCAACATTCCCGCGCATGGGGTTATAGAGGAGTTCGAGCGTGCCTATAATGAAATTGTCAACGACCCACGAACGGTACCCATATGGCAGGCAGTTATTGCAAAGTATCCGCCAGCCTTCTATGGGGAATGTAAGAAGGCCATCGAGTGGTCAACAACTCTAGTTGACGGTTGGCTCAAGCGAAACATGCTTTTAACCACGCAGAATTGCGATGATGTTGTCGCATCAATACTTAGGGAGCTCGGAGATCATTCGGTCAATCTCGCGCATAACCGTCATTTGTCCTCTTCGAAGTGTAAGGAGATCGGTTTGGCGATCTTTGACCTAGAATCTGATCAGAAATTGCAGGACAAAGTGTTGTCGGTGCATCACATTTATTTCCACACTCTATCAAGCACGCCTGCATTCAAGATTATCGAAAACAATAATGGTATGGCGTTCATACTGCAAGCTCAACAGGTCATGGTTGCCGCACCTCCAGGGTTGCCCCCCACAGGGTTTCCTCAGATTGGCGGTCTACCCCTGCCACCTCTACCAATCGTTGAGCCTCTAGGAAATGAACCCACTGAGGGCTAGCCATCGCTTCTTATCCGTGTCCTCAGCCTGAAAGTTACATAGCTAATATATCTCCCCCTTCCGCACCCCACCCCCATGCGGCTACGCAAAGGCCGTTCTCCGGCTCCGTCATGCCGTTTGCCGAAACTCAGGGCAAACGGCCCGGCCTCGCCTACGCCCGGCCCTTGCTCCCCTCAAGCTCCGTGAAACCGCATGAAGAAGCGCCTGTTTTACGCCCCTCCTCTTCCGCGCACACAGCCTCCGTTCCGCTCCGACAGACCCCAGCCCCATGACGCACCATCAACCACGCTGCACTCTGGCTGCTTAGCTCTCCAGCTCCGGGTGCGCAACACGCGCTTTCATGTCACCGATACTTTGTTATCCTCTCGATCATAGAATCATGACAACTGACCTTTGGCGATACCGTCGCCTGCCGCATCCCCTCCCCCATGTAGCTACCGCAAAGGCTTCAGGCGCACCCCGGCCGCAACTGCCGGAAAAGCGTCCGGGACGCCGCCTTCCGCCCTTGCTTGCCTCAAGCCCCGAAAGTCCGTATCGGAGTCAAACGCCAGGGATGCCATGCCTTTACACTCCACGTCGCTACGGGGCACCGTTCTCCCGACAAGTCGGGATCACTCAGCCACCTTCGCACGTTCCGTTTCAAGGAATGACACCCAGGCGATAAAGAAAACTCACGTCGGGTAGCAAGCGAGTACCGCGTTTCATACAGCCCTGGACACCATGCCAATCGGCTCCGTTCGTTACAGCGCTCCGTTATCCCGACAAGTCGGGACCACTACGACGCCTTCCACTCACTCCACCTCATGGAATGGCGCCACGGCTTCCGTTATCTGGTGAAGGTTTGCCGTTCCGTCTACTTCAATCATGCCGGTCAACCGCGCCGCAACCTCCGGAAGAGCGTCACGGTTCACCGGTCAGAACTCACGTCGGGAGGCAGGCGAGGTTTGTTCCCGATTCCGATACGCGCCTCATGCCGCCGTCACGAGTCTTGCAGAAACAGCCGGGCAAGACTCCCGCCGTCGGCATCAGGCGCTACTGTTGCCATCCCGAAGCCTCTGCATCAATCATGCTGGCCGTGCGCCATTTCCCTGCGTTCCGCTTCCGCTCACCGCCTCCGCAAGCTCCGGACGAGTTCGCACGCTCCACTCCGTGAAATGACGCACAGCCAGTTAGAAATCTCGTGTTCAGCCTCCATCGCGTCGCCCCTTGCGCCACCTCTCCGGCAGTATCATACCACGCCGCCTACGCCTGCGGGCACGTGCCCCGCTGTTCGGAGTACCTCACAGCTTACCAACCCGTGCCCTTCAGCTCCCGTCGTCGTGATTTCTCTATCGTGCACTATCTGACCTCTGGCGTCCCCCCGGTGTGTGCATAACCAAAATTATGTATTCGCTTCGCAAGCTGGGTACAGCTTTACATAATTGGGGTTATGCAAGCATCCGGGCCTATGGCGGGCCAAGTTCCGTTTGCCGCCAGTCGAACACGAAGATGGCGCTATACCTGTCCTGTCACCGTTTTTGCAAGAGGAAAGAGCAAAAACGCCGCCATGCCAGATGAAGAGCGCTGTTCGGCATTGTCACGGTTCTTGCATCCGGGGAAGCGCAACAACACGCGCCAATGCCGAACTGCATCGAGTGGCGTGTTCACAGTATGTTCCGGTACTCCGCACCCGCTGCTCGTTCCGTCACGGTTGTTGCAAAACACAGGCAACAACCGCGCCGGGCAGCAGGTGCTTTTGCTGTTTCGTGAGTCTGGTATATGACGCTATGTCGCCCATGCCGCCGTCTCCGGGCTGTCACACCGCTTGCACGAACTCAGGCAAGCGGATGATGCCAGCCCTCCGCCGTCACCATCGGCGAATGAAAAGCGTTACCCCCCGCTGTCATGCTTTTTGCCATAGAGCAAACCGTCCGCCTTCACCCGGCAAGCGGGTTCAGTCACACCCTTTGCCATCGCAAAAACCCCGCCAGCGGTGGGCCGGGAAGAAGAGAATACCAAAGAGTCCGCTTCGCTTCCACTCATGGCTCCTGTCGGAGCATCAAAGGTCACATCCCCGGAGGACATCGCGCAAGAAAAGCCGGTTTGCCTTTTTCCACAAGGGTCGTTCGCTTCCGCACTCCAGCGCAACAGCAGGGAAGCGCCTCTGTTTGTGCAGCTCTCTTTTACCCCTTGCAGAAAAAGTTTGCCTGGCTTCGGGAGGCCGCTGTCCCCCCGGGGAATGTTCCGGAACCCGGAACATCTCGTCAACCAGCCAGCTCCACCCATGTCACACGCAGCAACACTTCCACTGTTCAGCAGCAACGGAACCGCCGCAGCTTCAAACATTGCCACTGGCGTTGTACCCCGTTACGGCATCCGGCTTGTCAAAGAATCACAGGTCTATTATGATAACAAGCCCATCACCGGAGCCGCTTCCGTCGTTGAACTCTGCTCCCTCATCGGCATGCACGAACAGGCGCAGGAAGAGTTCCACGTGTTCCACCTCAACACCAAGAACCAGGTCACCGGCATGCAGCTTATCAGCAGGGGAACCCTGAACGCCTCGCTCGTTCACCCCCGCGAAGTCTTCAAAGGCGCACTGCTCGCAAACGCCTATGCCCTCATACTCGCACACAACCACCCATCAGGCAACACCAGCCCAAGCAACGCCGACAAACAAGTAACAACCACCCTCATCAACGCATCAAAGCTCCTCGACATCCAGATTCTCGACCACCTCATCATCGGCAGCACCGGCACATACTTCAGCTTCAGAGATGCCGGCCTCATCACCTCATAGCCCAAAACCACCGCAGGCCGGGAACCCCCGGCCTGCGTCTTCATCCCAATGACCACAGCCGGAGCCATGACGCCCCCCGCTCCGACCACAACCAGACAAAAAATCGCGCCGACAACAGCGAAAAACTCCGAATTCCTGAGTACATTTTCTTCGTATGCTCTTCAAATAAGAGCCATAAGCGGGTATTGTTATACGGATCGGCATAAGAAGCAGAACTAAAACGCAGTATATCAGCTATTTTCTTTCCGCGTAGTAGGTTGATAGCGTTTTGAGGCATGAATATGTTGTGTTTTATAAGGGCTGTAAATTCAACAATCCGCAGCTTATGCGGATCAATCTATTTTTTGTTATGGCTACACCTATGATGTCTACCGAGCAGATCTTGTCCGAGATTGAAATAGTCGCGGTTGACCCCGAAATCGTGCGGGGGTGGGGCAATGAATACCCCCATCTGAAGTTGTCCACCGATCTGATGGGCGAGGCAGCCCGCTACACCTGCATGCTTGGCAGTGCCCTTGCTGTCGGCAGGACCGACTGGTCTGTCGGCGAGGCCATCCTTGGTGGGCACCTCGTAAGGCTGTTCAAGCTGATGCGGCACGCGATCCAGCAGGTCGTCGACTCTCATGCCGACATTCTCTTCGTCACGATCAGGCTGATCTCCGAGGGAATTATCAATTTTCGATACTTGCAAGAGAATCGTAGCGACGAGCTGTTTAGGTCGTACCTGTCCCAGTCGCTCCAGAAGGAAAGGGATCTGCTGGAGTCGATACGAGCAAACATTGCCGACCGCGGCGGGAAGACGATTCCAATCGAAGAGAGAATGCTCGCTTCGATTGCGCGTGCCTTTGCAAACTCGCAGGTCAAGGTGGAAGACCTACCGCTGAAGCGAATTCGCAATTGGGGAGGACTCAACGTTCGCGAAAGGGCGAAAGCGTTGGGATTGGAAGAGGCTTACCTCGGAATATTTGGTGGGCCTTCTGAGAGCATCCACGGGTCGTGGGCCGACCTGCGCCAGCATCAACTGAAGGTCGTTGCTCCGGGAAGATTCATGCCGCAGTTCGAAGATGAAAGGCCGCGCCCGCAGCCTTTCTATTCGTTGACGGCACTATTGATTCCCGGACTCATCTCACATGCGCACGCTCTCGGCGAGGCCACGTCGGCACAGATCGTTGAGCGGCTGGAAGACTTGGCGAGGCGACTCCACACCGCAGACGAGCTGCACGAAGAGTACCTGTAGCGAAGGTGAGCCTTAACATGTCGTTGCAGCGGATCTGGTCGTCGCAGATACATCGGCATAGAATCGCCTCGCCGACATGGCTGCGTCCAGACCGCTGAACAGCAAGTCGTTAACTGCTACGGATTCTATACATCAGTCTCACCCAATCACCACAACCTCATCCTTCGGCCCGTCATCACCCGGCACAGGTTCCCGCTTCGCCCACCGCTCCGGATGCTTCCGCTCCAGAAACCACGCCGACGCAAACCAGTTCTTCTTTGACGCATCCTTTATATTCTTCAGGTGAAACTCCTCAGCCTTCGCCTCCGCTCGCTCCACCGCTTCGAACAAATCCCGGTACAACCCGCTCTTCTCCCTTGACCCACGCTTCAGCCAGTTCAGCAGCGTCTTCCGGTCGATCCCCGCAAGTCTGCAAGCCACCTCCCGGTAATGCCCAGCCTCCAGAGCATCACACAAAACCGTTATTATCTCATTCGTAATCTTCGCCGCAGGCATCGCTCAACCCTCTTTTTCTATGGGGAAATGGGGAAATACAAAGAGAACTATCCAACCATTTCCGGCATTCATCATTATCTTTGCTTATCTCTTCCGATCTTTTCCTATCTTTACCGTATCGAATAGATAGAAATATCTATATCAGGCAATATACACGATTTCCTCAATTTATGGCCATCACCGGACCCTATCGGCAAGAAGCCCTCCGGCTTCGTGAAGAGATCAAAAAGCGCTTCAAAACCCAGGTCGCCCTCTGCAAAGCCATCGGAGCCAGCGACTCCTCCTATATGACCGCCTACGTCACCGGCAAGAACCGCATCGGCAACATCCTCCGGGAAAAGCTCGAAGCCGTCGGCATCGACGTTGCCTATGTCCTCTACGGCAAACGCGGCATTTCCCCCGTTCCCATCGGCCCCGACCCTGAAGCCATCGCCACCCTTCAGGAATGCAGGCAAAGGCTCCACACCCTGCAAAACACCGTCATCGACCTCAACAAAGAACTCCTCGACATCACCCGGCTCCTCGACAACGCCACAAAGAAACTTACCCTCTGACGTGTTCCCGTAACAGATAATCGGCCAGGTCAAGACCGGCGGCCCGATCATCCGGAGTAGCCCGTTTTTCGAGAATGCTGCTGACACGCACCTCCGGCAAGCCTTTTGATTTCTCATGCCATGGTTCATACGCCCCCAGGTCAGGAAAGAGCGTCACCTTGCGACCCCGTAACGATTTCAGCTTCTCCTGACTCAGATTTCCCTTTCCGGCAGTCGCAAGCCAGATGAAATCCGGCATGAATCCCGCGCCAACAATCGCCGTTTTTTCGCTCTCGACCACCGCAACAGGCTTGTCCCGATCCGATGCAATCAGGTGTTCCCCGAACAGGCATTGCTTCAAGGTGTACGGCTCGATCTTCAGCACCGAATGCACCCACTGAACATGACTGAACGGCTCTTTCACCCGGCGGCCCGTGACGGCATCATACAGCATGATCTTGCCGCCCCTGATCCGATGTTCCGCATCGATCTGCCAGAACACACAAGCCCCCGGCCAATGCTTTGAAGTGCCCAGCCGATAGGCAAGGGCAAGCTCCAGCGCTTTCTGTTCGCCGAACAAATCGACCAGCCACCGGCAGAAGTTGTTCCGCTCATACCCGGCGAACGTCGCTCGCATCACCTCGGGAGAAATCAACGACAGCTCTGGTTCCGGCACCGGTTCTCTGTGAACACTCGGAACCTTTGCCGGATTTATGCCCTGTCGGTGAAAATAGTCGCTCGGTCTCAGGTGATAACCGCATGAATCTTCCCGGTCGCATCGCCCGACCTCATCAGCAACCTCTTCCCCCGTCAAGGTATCGACATACCGGACAAACCTTCGCTGCCTGCACCCCGGACAGAACTGTTTGCCCCCGCCATGTTGCAACCTGTACCGGTACTCACTCATCATCATCAACTCCTCTGGAACACCGTTCCACCCTGTTCCACCCGGAAAGCCTTGTCAAGACTGCTTTACCGGGAGAAGTGGAACGGAACACCTCATGCTGTTCCATGCTGTTTATGATCCTGCCATGCTCAGTATGGCAAGTGGAACACCTGCCGGAATACGTGTTTTGTTCCGTTCCAAGAGCCCCAAAACGCCTGTCATCAAAGGAGTTCTTGCTGGAACACCCCGGAACACTGTTCCATTTAAAACGGCTCATGCTCCGATTCGACAGATTCAGTTCGCTCAGGCTCAAGGCTTCGAAGAACTCGCCCGACCTTTGTATGATTCGTTCCCGTCTTCCTTGCAATCTCATGGTTTGACAGCCCCGGCTGCTCTCGTTTCAGTTCGATGATTTTCTGGGTCAGAATTTCCCGCTCAACCTCTTTCAATGGTTTCAGGTGTTCGTATTCCGTACTGTAGTCCACGACTCGAAAGCCGGTAAAATTCCTATCCTTCTCGATCCTCATGATCGCCACGTGCTGAGACGTGAACACAGTTTCACAGGCCCTTACCTTGGCCTGCTTCAGGTACCGTAATTGCCCATCCTTATGGCTACGGCCAAGAGCAAACGCAGAATCCACAAAATTCATCAGGTGTTTTGAACCGGCCATGTCATTTCGTGTTATAGGGCTGTACTCTGCGATTTTCGGGGTATGGGCAAGTATCAGAAACGAAAGATGATATGTCCGCTGAAGTCCCTTGAGATACTTCATCAGGGGAAGGGCATCCCGAGCCTTTTCTGTTTCGGTTTTCACCCAGGTGATGTTATCGATAATGATCACTGTCGAACCAGTCTCTTTTATGGCGGTTTCAAGATCAGCTTTCAGGTCATCCTCAAAATCCCCGGACGCCTCAATTTTATCCCGGTCAACATGGAGCCGATGAAAACGTTCAGAGAACCGGTAATTCTCTGTGTACTCTTCACTATACCTGTTCTGAAACTGTTTATCACTGAGTTCGAAATCCAGATAGAGAACCGGCTGGGGATCTGCCTCCATGCTGAAACCAGGAATCGCTTTGCCTGTCGTGATACTGTCCGCAATCTGAACAGCCAGAATGCTTTTACCCAATCCCGTATCGGCAAAAAGGAAACAAAGCTCATGCTGAAACCAGCATTCGGAAAACAGCATCTTCGGAACCGGCAGCGAAGCCGCTCTGCTTATCGCGTCATTCGCCGTCTCGACCTTTAGAAGTCGGTATTTTTCTTCATGCAGCAGAGCCTCATCATGGACTTCTTCAATAATTCCACTCATCCGGCACCCCTCCTTTTATAAAGGAATTGAAGGTAACCAATCCGATCATTCTGCCGTTTTGTGCTTATCGTCTGAAGCTCCTCAAATCCATCTGTCGGGGTTTTTCTTGTGAGCTTCATCACGCCTCCCCAACTTTCTCATTCCATCGCCCATTATTGATTCGTTTGACCAGTGAATCAATATCTTCAGATCGCCATGCGGACGACTTTTCCGAGAGCTTGACAGGTTTGGGGTAACGCCCTTCTTTGATGCCAGCATACCATGCAGCTTTCGATACCGGAACAATACCAGGAATGCCCTGTTTACGATCACCAATAATTTCTCGTAACCGATAGAATCTCGACACATTCATTACGCACCCCCTTCATTCTCAAAGGAGCCCTCAATCCAGCGCTCAACGTCGGTTATGCGGAAAAGCAACCGCCCGCTGCGCTTGAGTGGATGCAGTTCACCCGCCCGTTTCGCTCGGTAGATCGTGGGTTTCGATAGAGACAGGTCGTAATTGTCGCGGCAAAACTCTATCAGGCTATCTATACTCAGGTATCGCCGTGCTGCGTTTGCCGGTAAGGTAGAAGGATTTTCGTTCATCGTTTCTCATGCTTGATTATTGAAAGTCACTTACTCTCAACGCATGTTAACGACAGTCATTAGCGAAAATATAATTCGGATTACGGATTTTTGAAATCCGAATTATTTATCCGAATTCCGTTTTATCAGGTCGGAGAAGCGATATTTTGACCACTTATCATAATTTCTCCGCAAGGTATCTCCTATTGGCACATTATTACTTATCTCTCTGCATGATCTCTCAAGCTCACCCACGAATTTTTTTTTAGTTTTGACAGACTTTGATTTATTGCCGAGTTTGCAATTGCCAGGGAAAAATCGAATCATCTCTTCCCTCAGTTCCTCACCAGCCTTTTCCCATATTTGATCAAGTATGTAAAATATTTCCAAGCATCGCTTATCAATCACAATACTGTCTTTTTCTAAATTATTCCCTATCTGACTTATTGATATATCAGATTTTGACTCCCAAATGCGAAGCAAAGAAATTGCTTGCTCGCTGGCCATATATTTGCGAAAAGCTGCGGTTTCACGTATTTGATTGCATAGGTGATATTTAATCTCAATTTCAATGGCCGCCAGCATCTCCTGCTTGTACGTAACATCATAAGAAGGCAGATCATTCTCCCGCCTGTATTGAAAGAAATCATATTGCCACTCTTGAAGTGCTATGCGTATAGCATCAAACAGCTCCCCCTCTACGATTGCGCTCTTGAGCCTGAGCAATTCCTTATCTATTGAATAGGTAAACGGCGTTCTGTATTCCCATTCCAATAATTGTAACAACTTTTTTAAAGGCTTCAGAAATGGGTTGTGATACGAAAATGAAAAGCCATCACCTTCACCTCCTGATGATTTCTTTTTCTCTTTATCTTGGCTTACTTGAACCTCTGCTTGATCAACAAAATCAATTATGGAATACTTAAAAGCCCATACAATATCTTCAAGCGGTGAGTCGATTTTACATGACATATCTTTAACTCGGACATCCTCAAGCCATCGCATCACTTCATAGTTCAACAAATGATCGGTACCCCTGTCCAGATAAAAGCTATTGTGATTATACGCCACTTTTTGACGCTGCTCCTCAATAAACTCTGGATCATTTCGGAATTGACCATTTTCTTTCCTCAGAAGTTGCAATCCAAGTATCAGGTATGTCAACATCTTCGGTTCATCCGCAAGGCGTCTTTTCAGTTCATCCTCCGGCAACAATATAAAATCATGTCTTTCGATCCTTTGGGCATCACTTAATGGCTTTTCTATAGATTGAACATACTGTTGAAGTGTCGTTTTTTCTGCCTCAACAACACAGGTTGCAAGTCGTTCCTTCGCATTTTCTACCAAAGTCAGCTGGTTTTCCAAATAAGTATCAAGAACAAGAAGGAGGCGTGTTCTGATTTCAACCTGATTAGGCTGGTACTGTTCTGCATGAGTATTTCCTGACGGCACTTGAAAACTACATTTTTTCTTCTGTTCATCATTACCCACAACAGGTTCACCCGTAAGCCACTTGTTCACGGCAACAATACACAGCCACGCCCTTACATCCTGATAGTCATCACCGCTCTGCCTGAACTTTTCATACCGGTCAAGTACAGCCTGCATGTCGATGTCATTAAGACTGACTTTCCGAC
>Ga0172367_10004652_pt1 | contig 16976 bp, 9 predicted proteins | sample Lak10m_FD_114542 | JGI IMG/M metagenome (GOLD analysis project Ga0172367, IMG submission 114542) | Freshwater microbial communities from Kabuno Bay, South-Kivu, Congo - kab_022012_10m | ecosystem: Environmental > Aquatic > Freshwater > Lake | place: Democratic Republic of the Congo: South-Kivu...
CAATGCCATTTGGTTTCTAGGCTAGGCGCCGTTGAGCGAGTGACCGGAGCATACCAAGACGTAGGTGAGGATCGCGAGCGAAAACGGCAACAACGCCTAAAACCAAATGGCGAAGAGTATATAAGCTATTCAACATAGTTTGAATATTCTGGCACCCAAACTTGCTTGCTAATAAATTTTTGCGCCTCTAAATTTGACATCACACCTGTCGTAGCACCTACAACGTTTACTAAATTTTCTACTGAGCATAATTTTTCTTGCTGCTCCCGCTGCGCCTGCAACATCACCGCGCTCGCAACTTCCAATGCAACACTAGCAGCATCAGCTAGTGGCGGTAACAACAAATCAGCATCTTTATGCCCCACGTGATCTGCAATATTTTCACGATCTGCCGATTGTTTTTTTATTGCTTGCTTAATCACTGGCGACGTTGCTAACAAAGCCTGACACGCCATCCACAACATCGCATCCGTTAATTTTTGCGCCCTACTCGCAATCACACCCATGCCAATTCCAGGAAAAGCAAGTGCGTTGTTGCACTGAGTAATTGGAATAATTTTGTCTTGATATATCACTGGAGCGAACGGACTTCCCGTAGCAACAATAGCTTTGCCGTCAGTCCATTTGATAACATTTTCTGGAATGGCTTCACACTTATCAATAGGATTTGACAATAGAAAAATAATTGGTCGCAACGTATGCTGCGCCATATCTCGAATAATTTCTTCAGTAAACAGCCCATGTTGAGCTGAACAACCAAGCAAAATTGTCGGATGTAAATTTTTTACTACATCACCTAAAGTAATAAAATTTTCATCGTTCAGTTGCCAATGATTAATTTCTTCTTGGTGATGCACAAATGCTCGTTGAGCTGGCGTTAAACACAAAGTATTAGTCAATAATAGTCCTTGCCGATCAATTAACCATACGTTACGGTAAGCTTCCTCTTTCGTCATACCCGCATATTGCATTGCCACAATAATCTGTTCGGCAATACCAACACCGGAAGTTCCCGCTCCAAATATCACAATACGCTGTTCACGCCAATCTTGCATACTGACTTTCAAAGCCGCCAGTAAAGCAGCCACTGTTACTACTGCAGTTCCTTGCAGATCATCATTAAAGGAGCAAATTTTATCACGATAACGCGTCAGTACTGAGGCCGCATTGTCACGGCCAAAATCCTCCCAATGCAAAAATACTCGCGGAAACTTGTGCTTTATTGCGGTAACAAAGTAATCAATAAATTCATCGTAAGCAACCCCCGTTAAGCGCGGTTGCCGCCAACCGAGATACAACGGATCATAGAGCAAAGATTGATTATTCGTTCCAACATCCAGCACTATTGGCAATACGCGCAAAGGATTGATCCCACCTAAAACGGTATATAGAATTAATTTGGCAATTGGAATATGAATAGCACCAATTCCTTGATCACCAATACCCAACACCCCTTCCCCATCGGTTACCACAATCAAATCTATTGCATCTGTTTCGTAATTGGCAAACATTGCATCTAAATGATCTCGCTCCGCATAGGAAACATATAAACCATGAGGACGGCGAAAATCATGACTAAAATTAATCACCGTATTTGCCACTTCCGGCGTATATAAAATCGGCAGTATCTCCGCTATATGTACTGTAACCAGTTTGTAAAAAAGAATGCAGTTAGTAGCATATAATTCTTGTAAAAAAATACTTTTATTGGCATTAGATGTTTGCTTTTGATATTGAACATAGGCACGTTCTACTTGTTGATCTAAAGTTTCGATTGCCGATGGCAATTTACCATGTAACGCAAAAGCAACGCGCTCTGCGGCAGTAAACGCTGTGCCCTTGTTGACTGTTGCATCATTGAGTAATTGTTTACCGCGCAACATCGGTTTCAAACTATTTAATTGAGTGAGCGAAATATTAATTTCGCTGTTTCCACAAGGTACCATTAGGAGTGTCCTCCAAGATAATTCCCATATTTTTTAGTTGTTCACGAATCTGATCGGCACCAATCCAATCTTTACTTTTGCGGGCTGCAACTCGCCGATCAATTAGTTGTTGAATTTGCTCAACATCAATTTCGCGCACACCACTTTCACCATTGCCACTAGCACTGACACCACTGATGTCGTTGCCGTCTTTAATATTTTTGATATCACCACACTGGAAAAATTGTTCTGGATCACGTTGCAAAATACCTAAAATCGCACCCATCTTATCGCGCAACATAGTTGCAGCAAATAATAATTCAGTGCGGTGTTGTGGCAATAGTTGCTGCGGCAGCGGTTGATTTTCACGTAATTTATTAATGTGACGCGCTAATTCAAACATATAGCCTAAAGCTAGCGGAACATTAAAATCATCATTGAGTGCAGCGACAAACGGCACAAAATATTTGTATTTAAAATATTCGCCTCCACCATCTGAAATATGCCGCGATACATCACTAGTCAAATCAGCGTCAACGTTAGGTAATATTACTGTCAATCCGCGCAGTGCTGTATAGAGACGCGTCAAGGCAGCCTTGGCCATATTAAGATTTTCGACGGAATAATTTAACTGACTGCGATAATGCGCCATCAGTAAGAAGAAACGTAACACTTCTGGCTGGTAATATTGCAGTACTTCGCGCACCGTAAAAAAATTGCCCAATGACTTCGACATTTTTTCGTCGTTAACGTTAACAAAACCGACATGCATCCAATAATTTACAAACTTACAACCGCACACAGCTTCTGATTGTGCTAACTCATTTTGGTGATGCGGAAACTGCAAATCAGCGCCACCACCATGAATATCGAAATGATCGCCAAGATAGTGGCGTGCCATTGCAGAACACTCGATATGCCATCCAGGGCGACCAGCACCCCATAACGACGGCCACGCTGGCTCATGCGGTTTTGCCATTTTCCACAACACAAAGTCCAATGGATGACGTTTCACTTCATTAACGTCAACTCGCACTCCAACTTTCAAATTTTCTAAATCTTGGTGTGCAAACTCACCGTACGCTTTGAACTTGGTTGTGTCGTAGTAAACATCACCATTAACGGCAATATAGGCATAATTTTTATCGAGCAAAATTTTAATGACATTAATTATTTCTGGAATATGTTCCGTTACTTTTGGCTCATAGGTTGGCGCACTAACCCCTAACTTTCGCATATCTTCATGCATTGCCGCGGTAAAAAACGTCGCAACTTCGCTGCTACTTTGGTTACATTCGTTGGCGCGATTAATTATCTTGTCATCGATATCGGTGATATTGCGCACGTAATTAACTCTATAACCAAGGAAACGTAAATAACGCACCACAAAATCAAAAAATACGTTGACGCGCGCATTACCGATATGACAATAATCGTATACCGTCATACCACAAACGTAGATCCCAATGGGCTTTGAAGAGGCTACGACATTAACATTAGTACTACCAACATTATCCTTAACATTAATCGAAGCTGGTTGAAAAATTTCTTTTTGTCGAGAAAGAGTATTATAAATTTTTAGGTGTGACATAAAGTTTGATGGTTCAATAGTTTGTTTTAGGTCGCAAAAAACATTTACCACCTTAACAAACTTTTAATGTTGTTGTTCCTATAATATGTTTTAAGTAAAGCACCGCTTTTAGTGGGTCAATACATTACTTCGTAACATTATTCAACTGATCCTAAAAAGAAAAAGAATATGCTACTTGATGCTGAAACAATGGGGAAAGAGTATAACACAGCACATCTTATCTACATTTTTAAAAATCGTTTTTGATCAGAAAAAAATTTCAAAAGATACACGTAGATAAAAGCGTCAAAAAATGTGTGAGTCATTACCCATTGCTAGCCATAACAAGGTAGACTACACTTAACGGCGCTGTAGATGTGGTTGAGGCACCTTTACAAACAAATGCAACAAGGGGGAGACCATGAACAAATTTCAACAAGAGAAGAAATACATACTCAAAACATTGGGTTTTGTTACTAAGACAACTATCGCTGTAGACGAAGACAATGAAAATCTGAGCGGTTTTACAATACCCTATGGTGACAGTAAAATTATAGGAGAAAACGCTCTAGAAGGGCTTAATAAACTAAACAAGGTCATGCCAAAATCTTTTGATAATGATTTTCTACAAATAAGTGAAAACTCAACAAAAAATAAGATTGTTGTAAAGTTTAACAACGCACCAAGTATAGAGAGTCTATATTCATCTTTCAGTAGTAAAGCTGCAATGGAAATAGATTTTTTAATAGCAAATACCGTTAATAAAAAAACCATTGGTATATTTTTCAATCGACAACCTCCCGGTTCTGTATTGTCTTTCCAACCATTTGTCAGTTCCGATACATACCGCAACAATACTACGGTACTTAATTTCCCAGAGAACAAAGAGTTATTCGAAAAAATTGCGGGTAATGATGAGATAAGAACTTTAGACTGCAGTAACTGCAATATAATTGACGCTGCAATGATAGTAAGTACTTTGAGTAACAGACTAATAGCTGAAGAAAAAAATGCTATAAAGTTTCTCAATCTAGACGGAAATAATGTTAGCAATGGTAATGCTGAGAGCATTCTAAACTTAATACGCAAAAATGGTATAACTGCCAAAATCAGTCTTAAAAACAACTCAAAGATAGACGAAGAAACATTGCTAAACATTGACCAAGCTTTAGAAAATAACAGAAATATTACAAATCTAAATCTCCGCCTGACTGCTTTGAGTAGAAACGTAGATAAACAATCACTTCTAAAATCTACTAGTGAAGCGCGTGCAATTTATGCCAGTTTGATCAAAATAAAACAGCAAAAACAAAATGCTGGCGACGTACCCAGCAATTTAGAAGATTGTTTCAAAAAATTGACTGAAATTAACGAAGCAATTACTACAGAGACTAAATTCGGGAAACATTTCTTTTTTGATATCATTAGCTACATTTTTAAAAGATTCGCTCCTCTTACTACTAATGAAATGAATTCACTCAATCCAAACTTAATCTTACAACAGTCATCGATGAATAGTAGATTGGGAATAGGAAAACCGGAAGTCCCTGGTGACCTTATTAATACAAATTTAGAGACTCTAGAACAAACCTTGCACAACTACTCCGCTACCAGTAGCGTCAAAACGAAACTAGCATACTCACAATCAGAGGATAAAAATCAAGTCGCAATAACTATTCAAGACGAAATCGGTATCATTGATAAATTTGATAAATTACTTACTAACAATTTTGATGGTGAATATACTGCAAGCATAAATGATGGGCAGGAGAAAGGACAATCTATTCTCACCATCAACATAGACGCGAACACGAACACTATAACTAAACTGACTGAACTTTTTAAAAAAAATGATCTGAATTCACCAGAATTACCAGAAGTAGAAGATGAAACAGATGAAACAAATGTAGAAAGAGACTTACTAAAATTACCAGAAGTAGAAGACGATAACTTTATCAAACCATCCAGCAAGAACAATTGGTGAGGGAACACTAAAAAACACCGTTTGCCTGTTGCAGGCGGTGTTTGATGTTTTGTATCCCGAGTAAATCGAAAATTGCAGCAAAATCTGGCCCATGAAGTCTGCCGGTTAAAGCAGCACGCAGAGGCATAAACAATGCCCTGCCTTTAACTCCAAATTTGCTTTTTAAAACATTGCACCAAGCCTCAGGATTAACTGTGACTGACCCCGTTGCTGCTACCATTGATCCAACCCCAACCGTAACCGAGGATCCGATTTCAGTTGCCACTGGTGTTTCCGCTCCAGCGTCCATTGACACTGCGTTTAAAAAGTCTAGCGCAGTAGGATAAAAATCTTTAGGAGTGTTTTTAATAATAACTAATGCTTCATCGGTAATTTTTGATTGATCAAAATCACCAAAGAAAATCTCCGCCCATTCCTTTGCTTCGCTTGGAAAAGCTACATTTGGCTGTACCGCACGAACAAAACGCTCGAGCTGGTTAACCGGAACTAAATCTTTAGTCGCGTGATCTAACCAAGAACAAAACTCATCATACCCAAAATGAATCACAGCTTTTTTCTGCCAATGATGTAGTTGATCCCAATCAAATCTAGCCGGACTATTACTCAGAGCGTCACAAGAAAAGTTCGAAGCCAATTCGTCAAGTCCCATTAAATCATCAGTTGCATATGGATGACCGAGCCGCGCCAAATAATTCACTATTGCGATATTAACGAAACCCTGAGCGCGCAATTCCTGAAGATTACGACTACCATGCCTCTTGGACAAAGGAGCACCGTCGGATCCAACAATCAATGACATGTGACCATAATGCGGTTCAGCCAAACCAAGAGCACGCAAAATCAACAATTGACGTGGTGTATTAGTTAAATGATCTTCGCCACGCAAAGCATGGGTGACACCCATTACTGCATCATCAATGGCATTGCAAAACATGAAAGGAGCGGAACCATCAGCACGGCAAATAATAAAATCGCCAATGTCACTACTGTTGATACATTGTTCACCCTTAACCAAATCATGAAAAACAATTTTTTGTCCTTCAGGAACTTTAAAACGAATTGTTGGCTTCAATCCTTGCTGCAACTTCTGAGTAGTTTCTGCTTCACTTAAATTACAACACGTTCCGGGATAACGCGGCGGTTTACCCATTGAAATTTGTAGTTTACGTGTCAGTGTCAATTGCTCTTCACTGCAAAAACAAGGATAGACTAATTTTTTCTGCCGCAAAACATCATAAAATTTCTCATAAATCACCTGACGTTGCGATTGCAGATATGGGGCATGTTCACCACCAACTTCTGGACCTTCCTGCCAGTACAAACCCAACCATTTTAAATCTTCCTGCAAAGCAATAGTCAGTTTGGAATCGGAACGAGCTTTATCGGTATCTTCAATACGCAATAAAAAAATCCCACCAAGGCTTTTCGCAAGTAAAAAATTAAAAAGAGCCGTGCGAGTATTTCCTAAATGCATCAAACCAGTTGGACTTGGACAAAATCTGGTTTTAATTAACGGGCGAGATGCGGTAAGCGTAGTCATAATCACTTTTTTCCACTTTCCCTGTTAGCCTTAACAAGAGATTTTGAAAAAAACGAAAGTCTGCTCGATAAAGCACTCACAAGATAATGATCGAGATGAGCATCGGTATTTTCAGTAACACGACTTTTGCTCTCATCGGTGAAAAAACCTGCTGCATTATTAGCGATAATAGCCGTAGCAATAGCCGCCAAAACCCCAACTGGTCCGGCACCCAAAAGAATAGAAATCGCACCCATGGTAGCAGCTAATGTAGCCGAATCGAGAGGAGATCTGCGGTTAGTCTTATTACCTTCATTAGATGATAACTCAGGTGATGAAACCCCCGAAGCGACTACGGTATTATCTTCTGTTTTTGAAATACCTGAATTACTTGCTACCTTTCGCTGTTGCTCCGGGACTATACCATCAGCATCAACATTACTACTCAACTGATCGCCACCACCCTGTTTCATTTCATGTTCGTGATCAACCACAGTAATAACACTTGATGCTTGTTGTTGTCTTACTTCTTCTGTTGTCATAAAGCATCCTTACCCTTACGTCGTCTCTGCCTTAACCACATCATCAAAGCATATAGCGGAAAACTACTTAGAAAGAGCATCATGACGTTGAAAATAATATCTTTACCGGAACCAAGCAATGCCCATAAGGCATAAACACCAGCAAGTAAGGCTATTACCAAGTGTATCTTACTGGACTTGTCTTGCAATCCGTGACGAATTAACCACACTGCTTCTGCCATTGCAGTGTAAAAATAAGCAATCAAAGTAGTGGTAGCTGCAACCAAAATTATTAATTGAAATTGATCAACCAAATTGGGAGCGCTGGTTAACAACAGCATCATACACAATAAAGTTGAAGTAATAATTAAACTCCACACTGGCACATTGGCTTTATTACGTTTGGCAAACAGAGTGGGGAAAAGGCGCTCGTCAGCAGCAGCCATTGCCACTTGTCCCTGAATTAAAATCCAACCATTCAAGCAACCAAAACAGGAAATTACCGCACCAGCAGCGACCAACCACTCTCCCCATGGGCCAAAAATTATCTTTGCCGTTGCAGCAAAAGGTGAAGTTGAATTTACCAACTCACTAGTCGGAATCATTCCCATTACCGCAGTGGAACAAGCAATGTATAAAGTTGCGGCAATCATGGTACCTAACAAGGTTGCTAACGGTATATTACGCGTTGGGTTATGAACTGCTCCCGCTGGTACTGTTGCTGATTCTACTCCAATAAAAGCCCATAATGTCAAAGTAGCAGCATGTGAAAAAGCCGAAAAGTTTGATTGATTGGCAACATTAAAATTTTGAGTAATGTATTCTGGATGAAAGTAACCCCACCCTAGAGTTGCGACTGCAAGCAATGGTAATAACTTGAAAACAGTAGTGATTACTTGTACCGCACCTGCGGAACGAACTCCGGTAAGATTTACCAAAGTTAAAAGTAAAACAATAGCAATTGCCACAGTAATTCCTAAACTCACATCAACAAGTTGAGGAAAAAAAACGCGTAAGTAACCGATTAAAGCAACCGTTATTCCAGCATTACCAACCCACACTGCGACCCAATAAGTATACGCTGTCTGAAATCCGATAAATTCACCAAAACTGCTCTCAGCGTAAGCATAAGGACCACCTGCTTTAGGAATAAAACTGCTCATTTTTGAAAACACTAAAGCCAATAAAAAAGCCCCCCCAGCAGTAAAAATCCACGATAACAAACTAATGCTACCAACACGCGCCAAATCAGCCGGTAAAATAAAAACACCAGATCCAATCATATTGCCAGCTACCAAAGCCGTTAAGGACAATAATCCCAATTTCTGTGGCGCAGTTGTTGTCATGTTGAAAATTCCTCAGTTCAAAGTCTTATTAACATCTTATTAAAGTCTTAATTCAAAAACTAAAAACAAATTCTTACTCTACCGCTTGCGGTGTTGTATCACGCTTAGCATAACACTTTGCGCATAAATATCATGTTTTGTCTCCAGTTACAAAATCTTCACTGCTATCACCACGTTTCAACCGCATGGCGAAGGGTATAAAACTAATTTCAGCTTGTGTATACTTTTGGGACTATGCACCTTAAAAAAATCAAACTTGCTGGATTCAAATCTTTTGTTGATCCAACCACGATTCACTTACGTTCAAAAATCGCAGCGATTGTTGGCCCCAATGGTTGCGGTAAATCAAATGTGATTGATGCCATCCGCTGGGTCATGGGGGAAAGCTCAGCCAAGCAATTGCGCGGCACAGCCATGGCCGACGTCATTTTCAATGGTTCAACACAACGCAAACCACTTGGACAAGCATCGATTGAGTTAGTTTTCGATAACAGCGATGCTGGCATTGGTGGCGAATACGCTCAATACAACGAAATTTCAGTACGACGCGAAATCGCACGTGATGGCGTGTCTGATTATTACCTTAATGGAACACACTGCCGCCGCCGTGATATCATCGACATTTTTTTAGGCACTGGCCTTGGACCTAATAGCTACGCTATCATCGAACAAGGTACCATTTCGCAATTCGTTGAAGCAAAACCTGACGATTTGCGCCTCTACCTCGAAGAAGCAGCTGGTATTTCAAAATATAAAGAACGCCGCTACGAAACTGAAAATCGCATTAGACATACTCGTGAAAATTTATCACGCCTCAACGACATTCGCCTCGAATTAGAACAACAACTCAAACACCTTAAAAACCAGGCCAATGCAGCTGAACGCTATAAAAAATTAAAACATGAAGAACGGCAAACCAAAGCTGAGTTACACGTACTTAACTGGCGCGAATTGCAACAACAGCTCACCTCCCTTGAAATGACAATTGCCGATGAAGTCACTCGCCTTGAGGATAAAAATATCGCACAACAAGGATATGAAATCAAAATCAATCTTGGCCGCGAACAACACCAAAAAACTATTGACGATTTCAATGTCATTCAGGAACAGTATTATCGCCTTGGCAGCGATATCACGCGCTTAGAACAGCAATTGCAACACGAACAGGAACGTAAAAAAAACCTAACCGCTTTCCTCGCCAAATTAGAACAGAGCTCTCAGGAAACCGTATTGCATCAGCAACAAGATCAAGGACAACTAAACCTCTTACAAATGGAGTTAAACAAGCTAAACAATATCCAACCAGCAGCCACCGAATTACTGCATGATGCTGAACAAAATCTTCATCAGCAAGAACGTCAAATGCGTGAATTCCAACAAACCTGGGATACGTTTAATCTCGAAGCATCACATTGCGAACGTAACATCGAAGTTAACCACACCAAAATACAACACACTACACAAACTATTACCAATGAAAAACAACGCCTGGATAAATTACGCCTGGAACTAACTAACTTCACCAACACCAGCAACCAAGAAGAAATTAAACAACTCGATCAAGAACAAGCAACGTTACAAGGACATAACAAAGAATTGCATGAAGCGCTAACTGCCAAACAACAAGAAATCAATCAACACCGCGAACTTTATGATCGCATCCATGCAGAACTAAATGATGTACGCCATACCCTGCAAATACTTGCAGGGAAATACGCATCATTGGAATCTTTACAACAAGCAGCGCTTGGAAAAAATGATTCAGCGCAACAAAAAGAACACAAAAAATGGTTACAGGAAAAAAATCTCATTAATCAACCACGCTTACTGCAAGAGTTGAAAGTTGAGTCTGGCTGGGAAAAAGCTGTAGCAATGGTACTTGCCAACTATTTAGATGCCATTTGCGTTGATGACATCGCAATAATTAATAATTGGCAAAATCTACCAGTAACCCATTTAGTATTATGCGATCACAACAATCAGATGTTGGCTGGCTCAGCTACTAACCCAATCACCGATCAATCACGACCAACACTGCTTAGCAAACTCGCCACCAACAAATATTTCATCAGTTTATTAGCCGGGATTTATATTGCTGATGATTTGGCGCAAGCATTAAAAATGCGCGCATCTTTGGCATCACATGAATCAATTATCACCAAAGATGGGATTTGGTTGGGTGTTAACTGGTTATCAGTTACCGGCAAAACTGAGTTGCAAGGTGGTATTATTCTGCGCGAACGCGAAATCAAGACAATCAAAACACAATTGCAGCTCAACGAAGATTTATTGGCGGCCAAAGAAAAAGAACTACAGCAACAACAAGACTTAGTAACACTCGCCGAACAACAATATCATGAAATTCAACAAAAATTACGCGATGTCACCGCAGCTTTAGGCAAAATCCAGGGTGCCATTAGTGTCAAACAAAACCACGCCACTTACTTGACGCAACGCCAAAATCAGCTACAGCAAGAAATACTACAACATGAAAATCAGATAATAATAACGCAACAACAGCTTGCGTCATTGCAACAAACTGCACAAATTGCCATAAACAAAAGAGATCAATACCGTCAACAACATGTGGCATTACAACAAACCCAAGAAAAACTGCAACAAGAGCTACATAACGCTCGCGAGCAAGCAGCAACACAACGCAAAATGGTTGATACCAGTATCATGCGCCTTGAAATGCTGCAAACTCAAATTAAGTATTTGCAACAAAATTTGGATCGCGCTAATAAAAAAATTAGCGAATTAACATCAGAACATCACAAAACCACGCAAGAACTCAACAATAGCCAATCACCAATCCTAGCCAAAGAGCAAGAATTACAACAAAAATTAAATGAGCGTTTTGGCATAGAAAAAACCATGCAAAGCGCTAAGCAAAAAGTTAATGAATGCGAAAACTTGTTGCGCCAATTAGAAGAACAACGCACTTTGCTTCATGAAGAAAACCAAGCACTGCGCAATCAGCTAGAAAAATTGCGCCTCGAAGCACAAGAACTAAAAACCAAAAAAGAAAACTACGTCAATCAGGTTGCAGCACTAGAATACGTCGTTGAAGATTTATTACAGGTAATCACCACAGAGGCTACCATCGTTACATGGGAAGAAAAATTATCGCAAATCACAACACGCATTGAACGCTTAGGTGCAATTAACTTGGCAGCAATTGATGAGTTTACCAAGCAAAACGAGAGGAAAGAATATTTGGACCAACAAAATCAAGATTTGGTTGATGCCCTAACCACCTTAGAAAGTGCCATCAACAAGATTGATCGTGAAACCAAAGAACAATTTCGCTTGATATTCGATGAAGTTAACCAAAAATTTCAAACGCTATTTCCTAGCATTTTTGGTGGTGGCAAAGCCTACCTAGAATTATCTGGGGACAATCTGCTGGAATCTGGAGTGGCCATCTTTGCGCAGCCACCAGGAAAACGTAATAGTAGTATTCACTTGCTCTCTGGCGGTGAAAAAGCGCTAACTGCCATCGCGTTGATCTTTGCAATCTTCCAACGCAATCCCGCCCCATTTTGTATCTTAGATGAGGTCGATGCCCCACTCGATGATACCAACATTGCGCGCTTTTGTAGTTTAGTGAAAGAAATCGCTGCCAGCGTACAACTGATTTTTATCAGCCATAATAAACTGACACTAGAAATTGCTGATCAATTGACTGGCGTTACGATGCAAGAACCCGGTGTATCAAGAATTGTCACAGTCGACGTGCAACAAGCATTGGAGATGGTGAAAAATTAACAGAAACAAAAAAGCCACTTACTAGCTCAACAACTGCTAATAAATGGCTTTCTTGGATTTCAAGATTAATTCTACTCCTCACTACTGCTAACAAAATTCAAACCAAAAATACTGGAATTTACGTTGCTATTATTACTACTATTACTACCGTTACTAAACATATTTTTACTGCTAATAATACTATTCGCTACTGGTTTAATACTATTCTCTTTAGTCTCCTCCTGCTTCCACTCTAACTGCTTCTGCTCGATACCTTCGATGAACTGTTCAACCGCATCAAGACGTTTTTGAGATTCAATACAAGGATTAGAAAGAACCTTTTTATTAAAGAAAGAGGAATTTCTAAGTCCAAAGAAGCCACCTGTACCAAAGTCATTATTGTGCTTTTCTTGCATGTTTTTTAATATCACAATGGCAAGATTTTTTATGTCAGATACCTGTTTTTTTAAACTTCCAATTGATCCCTTATCGCCTATAAGCCCAATATTACTTCCGGTCAGTTGTACTAATTTATCTTCGTATATTCCGATATTTTTATTTACACGATTGGTAAGCACATCAGTGGATTGTATTATGACTTTTTTGATTGAATCGATTTTATTCTCTAGATCTGATTTCTTATTACAATCAGCAAGTTTCAATAGTTCGTTGATATTTTCTTTATTACCCGCAATTTTTTTGTTTAATTCATCTAGTTTTTCTTTCTGCTTGTTAATTAAAACACCACAATCCTCAATGTCATTTATTAAACCAAGTACATCTTCCGCTAGTAATGATGATTTTTCTTTATCTTTATTATTTTTCTGCTCATCTTGCTTTTTATTCAACTCAATCTTAAAGTTTTTAACAAGTTCTTCTTGCTTCTTTATTGCATTACAAGCGACCTTATTTGCTGTCTCACACGCAGAAATCTCTTGCTCATTTTTATTTATATTTTCAAGAAGATTCTCCAAACCACCGGGAACCGCAGCATTTCCCGTTAGTTGATCCTTTGAATTTTTGATTTTATTTTTTTTGTCATATTGCGCGTCTTTTTCCTTCTTTAGTGCCTCTTTATTTGCTATCAACTCTAAGTACCTTTTATTTATTAAAAAACCTGCTGCTTTAAACATACTTCTAACGTTGTTAACATCAGCGCTATTTTCGCTTGACAGAGTATTAAAATTATTTTCTTCTTCCAATTTCTTTTTTTCAACATCATTGATAATATATTTTGTTACATTTTTATTAACTACGTCCTTTAAAGTGTTTTCATGTATATTTACTTTTTGTTCATATTTGTTTATATTTAACTTAGTTTTTTTGATTTTTTCTTCTACGTCTTCAATGTTTTTCTTTAACAATTCAGGGTTTAAATCGTTTTCCTTTTGTTCTAATTCTCTCAATTTCTGCTCAAGTGAGTTAATTTCGTCATTCATTTTTGAATATTCTGCCAAAAGTCCAGTTTTTTCCTTTCCGTTTTTATTAAGTTTTTTATCAGAAATTATGCTAGATTTTAGAAGAACGTCACCTTCACCATCCAACTCTTGATTAAGTGTTTTAATTTTTTTATCAAACTCGCTCTCTGTAATAAACAGCTTGATCTCTTTATCCTCGATATCATGAAAACGCTTAGCACTCTTTTCTTTTTTATTCGTTTTTTTATTTAAAACCTTGCTATGCTCTTTGGCGATTTGTTCCTTATAATATTTATTTATATATGCTATTTTTTTTCTGTTAAAAGAGATCTTTCGTTTATTTTACTCCTTATCTCAATAGCCTTTATTTTATTTTTTTTCTTTTCTTCTTCTTGTTTAACATACTCTTTTTCAGATTGTCTTAAGAACTTTATCCCATTTTCTTGAAGCTGTTCAATTTGCTTTCTTACTTCTTCCATTTCTTTTTCTTCAATTACGTCATCTTTTTTTTCTATTTCACCTTCTTTTTTCATTTTAGATTTTAAAGATTCTAAAAATAATTCACTAAGATCGCCATTTTTTTTATTATTAATTTCTTGCGCTTTATTGAGTTCTTTGATTAATACATTCTCTAAAATATCTTTTCCAGAATCTTTAAGCAAAACGCACTCTCTATATCTCTTCGAAGTTAAATTGAGTATGTCAACTGCAGCATTTTTTATTTCATCTTTCACTTCTTTGTTGATATCACTAAGAAATTCTTTATCTGATTCCATCTTTATAATAGCTTCTGCAATTATGTCTTTTTTTACCTGTAGTTCTCTTTTTTTCTTATTCTCTTTTTTATTTTCTTTTACCGCTTCGTCTAATTTATTCTTGTTATCGTTGATCTCATTCTGTCTTTTTTCTATTTCATTTCCTAGCGATTTTAATTTTAGTTTTTTTTCTTCATATTCTTTATTTAGCCCTTCATGCTCTTTTAAAACTTCGTTTAATTTATCCCTGCATTCATCGCTAACCACAAAATAATTAGCCATATCAATCGATGTTTCTTCTTTTTTTTCCATTTTATTTTCATTTTTTTCATTCTTTTTGATTTTGACCATACTATACAATCTGTCGCCAAGATCTTTAGCTTTTTTGTGCAATTGCGTTAAATCTCTTCTTACTTTTTCTAGATTTAACATATCCTGCTCAAATTCCTTATAATCGAATTTCAAATCTTCGCTATTTTCATTGTTTATGTCAAACAAAACACTTGCTAAATTATTATTTTCATTTGATCCTTTTTTCTCTTCGTTTACTTTTTCACTAGTTTCATTTTTTTCATTTTTAATAATATAAACACTGTTACCAAAATTATTAAAATTATTGTCATTCAATTTTTCTTTTGATTTTTTTTTAAGTAGACGTTCATTTTTTTCCTCTCTTTAAAATTTAATTAGTTTAGTTCAACGAATTTTCAATCGTGTATGTAAATACAGCAAATAATAAATACGATGAAAGCTCAAACATCCAAACATTTTAGTTTATGGTTTGTCACTAAATTTAAATGTAGTCATTACCATTTAGCATGACACTTTGTTGTTGTCGCACGCTCAAACCAGCTTGCTCACTTCCCTAACTGTGTGCTGACAGTTAGTAATCCGCTCACCTGTCCTGATTATCGAAGCGCATGCTCCGCCTGAAGCTAAATAGTAACGACTACATCGTTGCGCAGTGACCCGACGCAACCTTATTTAGAACCTTTGAGAACTTTGCAAATGCATGTTATCTACCTGCAATTCATAATACTTTAAACAATCTGCTTCTGAAACAATGAACTTATGCACAAAGCGCTTCATAGTGCATAATAGCACACGAACATTAATAAATTATTAATTACAGTAAAATAATTTGTTAACGAATTGCATCATAAAAAACCTAACCGAAGGAGACTGTAAAGCGGACTAGAAACCCCAACGTTGCATCATAATTCACCTAACCCAAAAAACAGGAAGTGAATTATGCGAGAAAACCGAGAAAAGCTTAATTTTGATATTGTAATGCATCGTTATCATAGAGCTTCAAAGTCATTTTTATAAACTTTGGCAGATGCAAGCAGAAGGGTTTATTCCTATCTTGAAAAATAACATTGGAGATTAATTATGTTAACTGAAGAATTATTCGCAGCATTAGAAAAAATTAACCACAAACCAAAAGCTTATGAATACTACACCACACCAGAACTGTGGTGTGATCCATACATCTCCAAGCAAATGCTTGCTCTGCATCTTGACGAAAACATGGAGTTAGCGTCTAGAAAAAAAGATTTTATTGCTAGATCTGTTGAGTGGATATCCGATTATTTTAAGATTGGGAAACAATTTCGAATCTGTGATTTTGGCTGTGGTCCTGGTTTGTATACCAATAAATTTTCCCCAAAAGGGGCCATAGTAACTGGCATTGATTTTTCCGAAACTTCAATTAATTACGCTATCGATCAAGCTCAAAAAAACAACTTAGAGATAGAGTACGTTTTACAAGACTATTTAAAATTTGAAACTAATAATAAGTTCGATTTGATCACCATGATTTATTGCGATTTTTGCGTCTTGAACCCAAAGCAACGGACGATACTGCTGAAAAAATTTCACAGCTATCTAAAAGATGATGGTTCGATATTGCTAGATGTGAGCTCATTTGCTCAATACGATGCAAAGCAAGAAATGAGAATGTACGAATATTCAGAGCAAGATGGTTTCTGGTCTCCAAATTCATATTATGCTTTTCACAATAGTTTTAAATATGACAAAGAACGGTTGCTGCTAGATAAATTCTCAATCGTTGAAAAATCAAAAATGCGCGAAAGTTATAATTGGTTGCAATGTTTTAGTATTCAGACCATCACAGCAGAATTACAGCAAAATGGTTTTGATCTCGTTAATTATTTTGCAAATGTAG
>Ga0172367_10004654_pt1 | contig 16971 bp, 15 predicted proteins | sample Lak10m_FD_114542 | JGI IMG/M metagenome (GOLD analysis project Ga0172367, IMG submission 114542) | Freshwater microbial communities from Kabuno Bay, South-Kivu, Congo - kab_022012_10m | ecosystem: Environmental > Aquatic > Freshwater > Lake | place: Democratic Republic of the Congo: South-Kivu...
CGGCATGGCCAGCAACACGCCGCTGATGTCCAGCGTGGAAGTCAGATGAACCAGATCAGCCGGGTTGTAAATGGGCTGACCGTTGAGCACATGGCCGTGCAGGCGGTCGTCATCGTCCAGAAAGCCTGCCACCTGCATCTCAGGGCTGTTGGCCATGGCGTCTACCAACTGGCGCCCAGTGCTGCCGGCGCCGTAAATCAGCACCCTGGGCCGCGACGCGCGCTTCAAGATGCCCGCATACTCTTCGCCCAACCAGACCCGCGCCAGCGCGCGCGATGCCCCCACCAGCAACAGCAGCAAAATGGGTTGGATGATGCCCACCGTGCGCGGCACCCCCGCCACGCCAATGGCGGTGAAGATGGATGCATACAGCAGCCCGTAGATGCCCACTGCCCGAGCCACCGCCAGCAAGGCCGGCCAGCCGCTGTAGCGGAAGATGGCGCGGTACAGGCCGGAGACGATGAAGATGGGCAGGGCCAGCGATACGGAGGCCACAGCGGCCCAGCTGGCGCCACCACCCCACACGCTGTGCTGGCTGAAGCTGATGAACTCGCCCAGGCGCAGGTAATACGCCAGCCAGACGGTGAGCACGCACAGACTAAGGTCCGCAGTCAGCGCGACCATGCGCTTGGCTGCGCGCGGCAGGGCGAGAACAGGGTTGGCCAACCTAAAAAAAAATGGCTTCATAGCGCATAACTCTCTGAACCATCAAGAGAACTCGAACCATTCTTCAATGCGACACACCGTCTCTTGCCAAAACTTTTAGCGCCGTCATCCACAAGATCTTCAAATCGAACAGCAACGAGCGTCGTTGCAAATACTCCGCATCCAGTTTTACCTTTTGAGGTATCGGTAACTCATCCCTGCCGTTCACCTGTGCCCATCCGGTCAGGCCTGGCACCAGATCGTGCACGCCCTTTTCTGTGCGCAGAGCAATCAAATCGTTCTGATTGAACAGTGCTGGGCGGGGGCCTACGAAGCTCATATCGCCTTTAAGGATGCTCCACAATTGGGGCAATTCGTCCAAGCTGGATTTGCGAAGAAATGAGCCGATGGGTGTGAGCCACTGTTCAGGGTTCTGCAGCAAATGTGTGGCTACCGCTGGTGTGTCGATGCGCATACTGCGGAACTTGGGCATTTTGAAAATGCGGTTGTGGCAGCCCACACGGTCGCTCCAGTACAAGACTGGCCCTGGCGAAGTCAGACGAACGGCCAGCGCCGTCATCACGATCGGCAGCGCAAGAAACACAGCCGCTACCAACGCCACCGCCAAGTCAAACAAACGCTTCATGGGCGAAAGCCTTCAGCGGCGCGCCGCAGCCCTTCATCCACCGACACCGGTGGAGTCCAGTCCAACAAATGTCTGGTTTTTGCAATGTCCAGCTGCAAGGTTCCGCATAGGCGCTGATAGATCCCCGGCTTGTTCAATACGGTCGCCCCCAGCCTCAACAGCACTGGCGGCAGGTAAAACAGGCGTGTCGGGTGTCCCATGGCAGCTCCCATGCGCTTAAGCAGTTGGGCCGTTGAGAGGTCTTCACCGTCACTCACTAAGAAAGTCTGATTTGCAGCTGCAGGGTGGTTCAAGCACGTCACGATCAAGTCCACCAGGTTGTCCAGAGCTACCAGGCTGCGGCGGTTGTTAGTCACCGCGGCCAGTGGTAGCGGTACACCGCGCGCCAACCAGCGCATCATGGATTCGAAGTTAGCTTTGACCCCGGGCCCATACACCAGGGGCGGTCGAATGATCACTACTTCCATGCCTGTTTCAGCGGCAATCTGTCGGAGCAACTGCTCTGCCTCATGCTTGGACACGCCGTAAGGATCTTCTGGTGCAGGAAGATCATCGGCGGTGAACGGCTCCCCAACTTCGGTGAATTCACCATTTACCTTAATTGAACTGACGAACACAAATTGCCGCACCCCTGCATGGGCTGCCTGGCTCGCCAGGTTGAGCGTGCCATTCACATTCACCTCTCTGTAGGCCTGCAAGGGGTCCGTCGCATCGTCCTGCATCACATGCACTCGGGCTGCGCAATGCACCACGGCATCAACGCCTTGCAGGGCCAAGCCCCAGTCTGTGGTGGGCAACAAATCGCCCACCTGTACCAGTCCCACTCCTTCAGGTGGCGATTCTGCTTTGCGGCGAACCGCTGCCACCACACCTTTGCAGGCGGGTTCTGCAGCCAATCGCCTCACCAATGCGCCGCCCACAAACCCTGTGGATCCCGTCACCAAAATCATTGTTCTTTCTTTCAAGCCGTGGCTTTGCTTGTGGCTACAGCCTCAGCCAACAGCGCCTCCAGGCGGTCCATCAATTGGGGGCGACCAAACTCTCGCTGTGCGTACTCCCGCCCATTCAACCCCATTTTTTTTCTCTCGGTCGCTGGCATAGCGGCCAAAGCCAGAACCGCTTGGGCCAGGCCCGCGCTATTGCCTGCCTCACAGGTCAGGCCAGCATGCGCATCACGGATAACGACGGCTCCCTCACCATCCAGCATACCCAGCAAGGGAATACCGGCCATCAGGTACGACTGCACCTTGCCGGGTATCGTCATGCTGAACACCGGGTCGCGCTTCAACGAGACCAGCAGCGCATCGGCATGGGCGTAAAACGACGGCATGCGCTCTACGGGGAAACGACCTGGCAGCAACACCTTTTTGTCCAGCCCACGCCTCGCCACCTCGGATTGCAGCCAGTCGGACTTTCGCCCATCACCCACGATCGCCCAACGAATGCTGGCGTTGGCTTTCAATCGCTCTGCGGCGTCCAGCACCGCCGGCATGTCTTGCGCTTCCCCAATGTTACCGGCGAACACCACGGTGAAGCCATCCGTCCATTGAGGCACCTCCGGGGCTGGCTTGACGCTGTCATCCATGAACACGTCCTCCGCCCAACTGGGGAAGTAGCGTATCTTGGCCTTGTCATCGCAATAGCGGGCAATGCTGCCCAGAAAGCCTCTCGACTGCCCCAGCACCAAGGTGCAGCGGTTGTAGATGTAGCGCACCAAATGCCCTACCCAAGCCAGCACCCTGTGCGAACGCACCACGCCTATGGCGGCCAGGGTTTCTGGCCACAAGTCCAGCGCCCAGAACACCACCGGCGCATTCTTGATCTTGCCCAGCCAGACCGCGGGCAGCCCCACAGTCACAGGCGAAGGTTCGAACACGAAAATCACATCAGCTGGTTTGCCCCGCAAGCGCAAGGGTCCAATAACGCCACCGCCCACCACAAAGCTCAGGTAATTCAGCATCAGGCGCAAACCACCTCTACCACGCGGCAGCATGGGCACACGCACCACTTCTGCACCTTCGTATGTGGCGAAAGCGCTGGGCTGAGCCTGGTAGGCATCGAACACCTTGCCCGCCGGGTAATTGGGTATGCCGGTGAGCACCGTGACTTCATGGCCACGTTGAACCCACTCCTTGACCAAGTCATTGATGCGAAAGTTTTCCGGCCAGAAGTACTGGCTAACCACGAGTATCTGCAACGTTGCCTCAGTATTTCTTCCACACCACTCGGTTCACGTAGTCGGTGTAACTGTGGATGATGCGCACCACCTTGTCGCTAATGTTGGGCATGCTGTAGTCGGTCACCAAGCGCAGGCTGCGGTCGGCGCCACGGGGCTGGGTTGCCAGAATAGCCAGCCCTTGCCGCACACGCTCTACCTCCAAGCCCACCATTATCACGGCGGCTTCCTCCATGCCTTCGGGGCGCTCGTGGGCTTCGCGCAGGTTCAGCGCCGGAAAGTTCAGGATGGACGATTCCTCGTTGATGGTGCCGCTGTCAGACAACACCGCCTTGGCCTGCATTTGCAGATTGACGTAGTCGTGAAAACCCAAAGGCTTCATCAGGCGCACCAGGGGATGGAAATGGGCACCCGTGGCATCCACCCGCTTCTGGGTGCGGGGGTGGGTGGACACCACCACCGGCAAACCATGGTCTTCGGCCAATGCGTTCAACACCGCCACCAGTTTGGTGAACGACTTGTCAGATTCGATGTTTTCTTCGCGGTGGGCGCTCACCACAAAGTACTGCTCGGGCTGCAAACCCAGGCGGCTCAAGGCGTTGGACGCCTGGATTCGCGGAAGATAGTGGTGCAGCACCTCGTACATGGGGCTGCCGGTCTTGATAACTTGGTCGGGCGGCAAGCCCTCGCGCAGCAGGTAATCGCGGGCAATAGTGCTGTAGGTGAGGTTGATGTCCGCCGTGTGGTCCACGATGCGGCGGTTGGTTTCTTCGGGCACGCGCTGGTCAAAGCAGCGGTTGCCGGCTTCCATGTGGAAGATGGGCACTTTGCGCCGTTTGGCCGGAATCACCGACAAGCAACTGTTGGTGTCGCCCAGCACCAGCATGGCTTCGGGCTGCACCTGGGCCAAAACGCCGTCCACGGCGGTGATGAGGTTGCCGATGGTGTTGGCCGCCCCCGTGCTGCCCTCGGCGCTGTTCAAGAAATAGTCGGGCTTGCGCACGCCCAGGTCGTCAAAAAACACCTGGTTGAGTTCGTAGTCGTAGTTCTGGCCGGTGTGCACCAGCACATGGTCGCAATGCACGTCCAGTGCAGCGAGCACACGCGACAAGCGGATGATTTCTGGGCGTGTGCCCACGACCGACATGACTTTGAGTTTTTTCATGGTGGGGCTCAGAGTGGGCAAGCAAACGTATCGGAGCGCTGGCGGTCGAACACCTCGTTAGCCCAGAGCATCACGATCATTTCATCTGCACCGATGTTGGTGATATCGTGGGTCCAGCCAGGCACGGTTTCCACGATTTGGGCCTTTTCGGCGCTGGTGGTCAGTTCGTGGGTTTCACCGGTGTGCATGTGGCGGAACTTGAAGCGCGCCTGCCCTTTGATGACTAGGAACTTCTCGGTTTTGCTGTGGTGGTAGTGCCCACCGCGCGTCACGCCCGGGTGCGCTGTGAAGTAGCTGAACTGGCCACAATCGGGCGTTTTCAGCATCTCGGTAAACACGCCACGCGGGTCCCCGTACATGGGCACGGTGTAGTTAAAGGCCTGGGGCGGCAGGTAGCTTACGTAGGTGGCATACAAGGCCCGCACCAAGCCAGTGCCCACCCGTTCGGTCAACAAGGTCTGGCGGCTGTCTTTGAAGGCTTGAATGAGGTTGGCCACTTCACCCACCGTGGTGGTGTATTGCGGGACCAGCGTAGCAAAGCCATTGGCATCTAAGGCAGCATCGGTACCGTCCATCAACTGGATGAAACGCTGCAACACATCGTCCACGTACACCAGGGTCAAGGGTGCCGCGGGGTCGTTCACCTTGATGGGCAGATCGCGAGACACGTTATGGCAGAACGTGGCCACGGCGGAGTTGTAGTTGGGTTTGCACCATTTGCCAAACACATTGGGCAGGCGGAACACGTGCACCGGTATAGCGTGCTGGCGCTGCAGGGCAAACAGGGCATCTTCAGCCGCGCGCTTGCTGGCCCCGTAGGGGTTGTCGAGCGCCGCCTGGGTTGACGATGTGAACACCACGGGCACCTTACGGCCAGTGGTTTCGTTCACTTCGGCCACTGCCTTGCACAATGCCACCGTCAAATCGGTATTGCCGGCGGCAAATTCCGCCGGGTCTTGCGGGCGGTTGATGCCCGCGAGGTGGAACACTAAGCTCACACCATCCAGCAGCTCGGGCAGTTGAGCAACCGAATGTTCACGGGTGTAGCAGACCACCTCCACGTCATTGCGCTCAGCCAAATGCAGTTGCAGGTTTTTACCCACAAAACCATTGGCACCGGTGATGAGCACTTTCACGCTTTCACTCCTCGGCCACGGCGTGCTCGCCGCGAGCAATTTTCTGCATAAAGTCCAGCTTCAGCAGCAATTTCTTCATGCCCTCCACATCCAGCCGCTGGGTGTTGTGCGAGTTGTAGTCTTCGCCATGGGCGGTCTGGGTCAGCTTTTGCTCGCCTTGGTCGACGAATTTGGCGTAATTCAGGTCGCGGCCATCGGCAGGTACGCGGTAATAGTCGCCCATGTCTTGGGCGGTGGCCATTTCTTCCCGACTCAGCAGCGCTTCGTAGAGCTTTTCGCCGTGGCGGGTGCCCATCACATGCACAGGGTGGTTAGGCTTGTTCATCAATTCCAGAATGGCTTTGGCCAGCACCTCCACGGTGGCGGCAGGGGCCTTCTGAACAAAAATGTCGCCATTGTTGCCATGCTCAAAGGCGTACAGCACCAGGTCCACCGCATCGGCCAGCGTCATCATGAACCGGGTCATGGACGGGTCGGTAATGGTGATGGGCTTGCCGCTGAACATCTGGTCCACAAACAACGGAATGACCGATCCGCGCGACGCCATCACGTTGCCGTAACGGGTGCCGCAGATCACGGTTTGGGTGCCTTCCAGGTTGCGGCTGGCAGCCACCATCACCTTCTCCATCATGGCCTTGGAAATGCCCATGGCGTTGATGGGGTACACCGCTTTGTCGGTGCTAAGGCACACCACGCGCTTCACGCCTGCACCAATGGCGGCTTCCAGCACGTTCTCGGTGCCCAGCACATTGGTGCGCACCGCCTGCATGGGGTGGAATTCACACGACGGAACCTGCTTGAGCGCGGCGGCATGGAACACAAAATCCACCCCGCGCATGGCCTGCTCCACGCTGCGCGAATCGCGCACATCGCCAATGTAAAACTTGAGCTTGGCGCTGTTGTAGCGCTTGCGCATGTCATCCTGCTTCTTTTCGTCCCGGCTAAAAATCCGTATCTCCCGAAGGCCGGAATCCAGAAAGCGACGCAGCACGGCATTCCCGAAGGAACCGGTTCCACCGGTGATCAACAAAACGCCATTCGAAAACATAAATTGAATTCCTTATTCAACTTCGGGCCACATTGGCCAGAAATGCCACGGTGTCATCAGCGCAACGCGCCCACGAATAGCCCAAGGCGCGTTCATACCCCGCTTGTGCATGTCGGGCTCGCAATTCCGGCGAATGGATCATCTTACGCAACGCCCTTGCAATATCGGCTGAATCGAGCGGATCGAAGTATTCACCGGCATCGCCGAGAATTTCTGGCATGGGCCCCATTCTGGAACATGCCGTCGGCAACCCGGCGGCCATGCCCTCAAGCAGGATATTGGGCATGTTCTCGCAACTCGACGCGAACAGGCCGATATCGGCACCCGCATAGTGCCTTTCCAGTGACGCATAGGGCACGGCGCCACGATAAAAAACAAACGTACCGTCAGGGTCCACCCGCCCCATCGCTTCCTTCAGTCGGTCAATGCTGATGTCGGCTGGTCCAATCAGATCCAGCACCACCGGCAGGCCCTCGGCCCTGAGCCAGGCAACCGCCTCGACCACATGCCATTGGTGCTTGTATGGGCTGATGATCGACACATAGAGAATCCGGCACGGGTTTTCTGGGGTAAACACCTCGCGTTGCGGCACGCGCGGGGCATGAAAGAAACGCCGGCTGATACCGTGCGGAATCGTCGTCGCGCGGCTTGCGTCAAGGCCGGCAATCGGGGAAACCATGTTGCGCGCATACTGCGTGAGAAAAATCACGCCATCCGCCCTCCGCAATGAGCGCGCCTGCGTCCATCGCAGCAGCAACAATTTCAAGCTCATCACTGACCAGCCATAGCGCCGCAACTCCCGCCATTCGAACGGCAGCATGTTTTGGCTCATCGTGACCACTGGCACGAACCCGCTGGCCGCCGTGCCGCCCGGCAGAAACACAATGTCGCAACCGGCCGCCCGAGCACGCCGCCTTTCCAAAAACCGGTGCCAAAAAACCCGCCAGGGCAAGCCGCGGTCCAACAGCGGTTCGCGGACCTTGTCCAGCCAGGGGCGATCCTCCACCATCGCCAGCGTCTTTGCCCCACCCCAGAGAACCACACGCTCGAATCCATGCCGCGCGGGATCTGCCGCCCGAAGCAACTCGACCAGATGGGTGATACCACCCCCGCGGCTCAGGTTGAACGCATCGATACCCAGAATCATGCCGACAACGCTTACACGCCCTGTTCTGTCGGCGACATGGGCTTGCGCCCCCTTGCCACCAGATGCGCCGCATGCAACACCTCGACATCAACCAGGCCAGCGTTCTCCATCCATTGCCTGACAGTCGCCACCGTCTGCGGGTTGTCGTAGGCCGGCGCCAGCATGTCAAAGGTGTCCAGCAAGGCCCACTCACGGAGTTGCTGTTCTGACAGGGGGAAAACTCCCGTGTAGTCGGCCACCGGCACAATCCGCTTGAGCGCCCGGCCAATCAGCGGGGCGCGCCCCAAGGCGCGGCTCGTCGCCAGCATGGCCGGCACCTGCCTCTCCAGGAAGGCAAACAGCTTGGCCTGAGAAACGTGCCGGGTAATTGGCCGGAACAGATACTTGGCGTGCATCAGGGTGCGGAAACGCTTCCAGTAATAGTCCGTGCACAAGGCCCCGCCGGGCCGCACCATGGGCGGCAGGGCGGCAGGGCGGCAAAGGCCGCCGCGACATCCGGAGTATGCTGCAACACTCCCAGCGAATAGACAAAATCAAAAGTCTCCGGCGCGAACGGCAAGGCGTAGATATCACCTTGCACCACATGCAGGTTCGGGTGATGCTTCAGGTTCGCATGGCAGGCATCCACGGCACTGGAATAATCCAGCGCCACCACATTGGCCCCTGCACCGAGCGCGACTTCGGCAAACCGGCCCGCGCCACAACCGGCATCGAGCACCCACTTGCCTTTCATCATCTCCGGGCTCCAGCCCGTCGCCTTCCAGTAGCGCTCACTGGAAATCGGATGACCGGAATGGCTGTCCAACTGGGTCTTGCGAAAGTGATTCCACTGCATGCCAAAGTTGTCGGCGTAATTCGATTCCGCAACAAAGCGCGGGATCCCGTTTCGAACCGGATAGCGATGGCAACCATCCTCGGAAATCAACAGCCTTTCGGATTCCACCCCACCGACCAATTCTTCAAAATGCAGGTGCTGCCCGGTTTTTGGGCAACGCAGTAGCGCAAGCAGTTCAGGATTCATGCATTCCCCCTTTCCCATCAATCTCCAGAGGGAAAAGTTTGGGTATTCCGTTACCAACCTCGTAGTGCGCGCCGCAGGATTTGCATACGGCGGCAGCAGAGTTTATATAGATGTCTCCTTCCCCGCATGTTGGACACTGTAGTAGTGTGGATATATCCAGGCTGCGATTGCGTCTGTTCTGTGAGAGAGACCGCCGAATTTGCCGCAGAACTATCGACTGAAAAATTGCACGAAGCGATGGTTTTCTGCTGCTAGCTTGATGATCCGACTCTGGCGCTGGCCAAGAGGCATCGTCATCAGGGTTAACGATTTCACGCTGTATCTGGTCACTCCAGTAATGGCGAACATGAAACTCGAAAGGGAATGATGGAATAGATTTACCGGCAATGATTGTGTTGGCCCGATTTCCATATAACTCGACAAGTTCAGGGTCGCCTTGCCAGGCCGTCTTCTTCCGGATGATTAGACGATTTTCACGGACCGTGATTTCGAGCCTATGGTCAAGATACGGATTCAGCCTCTCCATCAGCGCATCAGGCACCTCGATATAGCCCGCCTTCGCCACCCTTTGTAACTCAGAAAGAAAGCGCTCCGGATCCGCAGAGTGCTCCAAGACGTGCGAGGCTATGACGAAATCAAACGCTTTGTGTTTAAAAGGAAGGATCTCCGCGTACCCGAGCACCGTTGGACGATCAGAGACCAATGGCACGTAATGCCTCTCTCGCGTGTGCTCATAAGCATCAATCAGCACATTGGACCGAAAGTAAGGATTACCGCCCGATCCAACCTCCAATACCAATGCGGATTTCGGCACTGGAACATGGAGCCGCCTCAGGCTCCATGCCAACGAGTGGAGACCCAGTTTTCTCAGCACCATCATTGCTCTGGATTCCGGTTTCAACTGCATAAAACTATTTCCTTTATAGGGTGACTTGATATTCACGCCGCCACAACTCAAGCATCACCAGCGCAAAGAGACGCTCGCCATTGCTCCGCCCCCTGTCCATGCCATCCAGCAGGCCGCGCACCGTGCGCGTATCGAACAGGCACCTGGAATCCAGCAACACTTCATGGAAGAGGTTCCGGAACGGCCCCGCCTTCAACCAAGCCGCCAACGGAATTGAGAAGCCCTGCTTGCGCTGTCGATCAAATTCAGGCGGCAACACACGCTCGGTGAGGCGCTTGAGCAGTATCTTTTTCTCGTGCGCAGTGGCCTTCAAGCTGGAGGGCACCTTGCCGAAAGCGAACTCAATCAGGCGATGGTCCAGCATCGGGGCGCGCACTTCCAGCGAATTCAGCATGCTGGCGCGATCCACCTTAACCAGGATGTCCTCGGGCAGATAGTTCTGAAAGTCCATCCTGGTGGCCCGCTGCAGCAAGTCAGCCGAATCCGGCACACGCCGGCCCAGCAGCACCTCTGCCCTGGCATGCCAACCGGGTGACCGCGAAAGCAGGCGCTGGCGCGTGCCGGCGTCAAAAAGGCTGGCGATCAGGGGCAGCCCATGCTCCAGATCCACCCCCAGGCCCTGCAGCCAGTTGCGCCCCTTTAGGCCCACAGGCAGCAGCGCCCCCGCAGCCAGAGCAATGCCGCTTCGAAGCGGCAAGGGAATCCGGCCCAGGCGGCCCTGCATCCACAGCAACCGGCTGTGATGACCGTAGCCGCCAAACAGCTCATCCCCACCGTCTCCACCCAGGGCCACGGTGCAGTGCTGTCGCACCAGGCCGCTGACCAGGCAGGTGGGGATCATCGATGAATCGGCCATCGGCTCGTCAAACTGGAGCGCCAGCTTTGGCAGCATGTCCGCGCTGGCGGGCTGGGCTTCCAGCTCGATGTGCTCTGTGCCAAAATGGCGGGCGATCAGGCGCGCATGCTCGGTCTCGTCGAGTGCGCCATGGCCGGGAAAGCGGATGGTGAAGGTCTTGACCTTGCTGGCCGCGCGCACGGCCATGGCCGCAATGAGGCTGGAGTCAACACCGCCACTGAGCAGCACGCCCACCGGCACATCTGCCACGAGCTGCTTGCGCACGGCATCTTCGAGCAAGGACTCCAGTTCATCCAGCAAGCCCCCCTCGTCAACGGCAGGCACCTTGTCCAGATCAGGCAACTGCCAGTACCGCCAGACCTTCAACGCCCCCGTCTGCAGGTCAAACTCCATCGCGTGGGCTGGCGGCAGTTTGTTGAAGCCCTCAAGCATGCACAGTTCGCCTGGCACATAGCCGATGGCCAGATAGCAGTCCAGCGCAGCCGGGGCAATGCGCCGGGGCAATGCCGGGTCTGCCATCAAGGCCTTCAGCTCAGAGGCAAAACGCAACTCCCCGCCCTGATGCCGGTAGAACAGCGGTTTTTCCCCGGCACGGTCGCGCGCCAGAAAAACCCTTTCCTCCCGTGCATCGTGGATGGCGAAGGCAAACATCCCGTTGAGGTGCCGCAGAGAGTCCGCGCCCCAGCGTCGATAGGCTTCGAGCACCACTTCCGTATCCGAATGGGAGCGGAAGCGCGCCCCCATGCCGATCAGCCGCTCCCGCAACTCGGCAAAGTTGTAGATCTCTCCATTGAACACGATGGTCAGGTCGCCTGACGCATCGCGCATCGGCTGATGCCCGGCGGGGGAGAGATCGATGATCGCGAGGCGCCGGTGCGCCAGCCCCACCCGGCCATCCGTGGACCACCATTCGCCGCTGTCGTCCGGGCCGCGATGAATCATGGCGTCGCGACCGGTTGTGAGCCAGTTTCTATTGGCGACCGGTACCGCCGAGCTGATTCCCGTTATGCCACACATGGGTCTGCTACCGTAGATTGGGCGTATGCCCGAGCGTGCGCTTGATCAGCATGATCGCCCGATCACAAGCCGCCTCTCCCAGCAGAACCAGCGCCCATTTGTACAAATGAAAGTAGGCGGTGCATCCGAAACCCAGTTCATTTTCAAGCCGCCCCGCGTATTGAAGAAAAGGGCGGATGCCGCGCTTGCGCTGAATGGAAAGGAATGGATAGGAGTATTTCGACAAGTCGATGCGTACCCGCTCGGTCAGGTGCGTCTTGTGCAACCTGTCCAGATGGCCGGTGACTTCGAAATACGCCGCCGAGAAGTTGATGGAATTGTCCTGGCTTACCGAGCCGGGTGTGTAGCGGGATTTCTCCGCCGCCGAGGCGCCGAACATCGGCTTGTCCTCCCGAAACGATTGAACCGCGTGCGCAACCGGTATATCGCAATAGACGGATTCGTTGGTCAGGCAAACCTGAGCCATCAGGTACACCTGGTACAGCAGCGTTCCGTCAAGCTCCGCCGTGGCATGCTTGCGCGCCTCGGCCCGGGTAATGGTGAAGCCACAGATAGTGACGCTGCGCTTGAACAGCCAAGCCACGGTCTCCTCCCCCGCGGGCAGACTAGTCGTCCGCGGCAGATACCTGAAGTGCTCCGTATGACCGTCCGGATGGATGGTGATGTAAGAGCGGAGGATGTATTTCTTGTCCCTGTTCTGCTTCAGGAAAGCAATGAACTGATCAAGCGCCCCGGGAACAAACAGGTCGTCATCGCCCATGAACAGGACATACTCGCCGCTGGCCCGCTCCACCAGGCGTCTAAGGTTCCCGTCGAAGCCCAGATTGACTTCGTTTTCATGGTAGTGGATCTGGTATCGCGATGAGGCGCGCGCCTCATCCACACACGCACGCGCCTCCAGCCGCTTCGGCGCGCCATCTTCGCAAATCACGACCTCGACGTCTTCGGGGTGGCAATCAATCGATGCCAGCAATTCACTCAGTTGCCGGGGACGGTTGTAACTTGGGATGCAGATTGAAAGAAAAGGGGGTGTCATCATCTGTTCTGAATGAGCAATCGTTGCTCGGAAACGCTATTTCACGGCCTCGACAAACAAGGACTCTTCAGGCCTGTTGTCGAGGACTTCGAGGTCTGGGGTGCGCCCCTGCCGGTACTGGCAACGAGTTATTTGAGTGAACCCGATGTCCGCGAGCTGCGATTCCAGCATGGCATAGTCATACATGTATTTGTGCCTGGCGTAGTAGCTGTCGTCGTCATCGACGAAGAAATAATTCCGGAGCATCCTCTCCTTCTCGCCTGCCGCATAGTGCGATACGGCATATTCGAGGTCGGGCACCGAAATGCGCAGAACACCACCCGGCTTGAGCACCCGGTGGCACTCGCGCAGCAGATGGTCGGCATCTTTCCGGAAAAGGTGCTCAAGGAAATGGGACGAAAAGACGCAATCAGCCACCCCGTCTGCCAGAGGAATTCCACTGGCCAGGTCGTGATGCATGAACTTGTGTTCGCCCAGCAAGCGGCGGTACTCCTGCTCCGAGTAGTACTGGCGCGCCCCGGTCAAGCGGTAAATGAGCCCGTGCATGGCCGCAGGCATGTTGGCCACCAGCGCATTCAGGCTACCGTCAATATTGAGCCAACCGGACGCCACGGCCAGACCGCAACCCAGATTGAGACGGACGCCATCAAGCCCAGGCGGCAATCTGACCCGACGCCCGGCTTTTAACCGGGCCAGCAGTCGGTTCGTGAATTCAATGGTCGAGCGCAGCACTGTCATTTCTTGCTTCCTTCACTTCTTCTATCCATCCAATAACATCCTGCATGCGTGACACAACATCGTGCCGACCTTGCCAGACCTGCCGAAGGCCCGCAGCCGCAACGGCGCCTCGCGCTGCAGAATCGCCAAGCAGCTTGTCCAGTTTGTCGCCAATTTCTTCCTGGCTGCTGAAGAAAACAGCCTCCCGGTCAGCTTGGAAAAGCCCTGCTAGGTCATCCGAGAATTCAGACATCAGGACAGTACCGCAAGCGGGGATCTCGAAGCAGCGGCGGGTGTAGGTATCCCTGTTCAATTTGGAGAAGAAGCACAGCGCAACCTTCGCGCCGCAAAGCGCCAAACTGTAGTCTCGGCCCCAAACCAGCCTTGTCGGCGCATGCTCCGCAAGCACAGCCGACTGGCGCAGCACTGAATCCCATTCATACCCGGGGCCGAAGATGCGCAGCTTCCAGCCCCGGCGCGCCACCTCTTCCAGATACTGGAGCCTGCCATCCTCTTCGTAATGCCCAACGAACACGACATCGCAGCCATATTTCGCGCGTTCGTCCTCGGACAGCTCCACCGGATGGTTTCTATCGGGCATGAACCAGGAGCGCAGCAACTCGGCGCGCCGGGCGCCCATGGCGCGCAATTCGTCCAGATTGCGATGACGATACGCAAGCACCAGGTCATATTCAGGCACGCCGCCGAGATAGTGGCGCCACAGCCAGCGCGGATAGCGCGGGGAGAAGGGGTCGTCGTTGTTGTAGCCCACCAATACCGCCTCGGGGCACGCCTTGCGCAGGGCGCGCAAGGTGGCCGGCCGTATATGGGAACCACGATAAATGAAAACCGCGTCGGGCTGCTCACGTCTCGCCAGGGCGACAAGGTCGTCATTGAGCCGGTTGACCCTTGGCCCCAGAAGATACTTGCTCTGCGCCTTCAGAAGCAACCGGGATATATTGCTGACCCGGCCATCCGGTTTGAAATATTGATGCCACGGGAATCTTGCCACTTCGTGGCCCAGTTGCCGCAGCGCCCCGAATACCGCCTCCTCGTGCAGCTCGGAATGCCAGTCGCCCGCAAGCAAGATTTTCATGGTTCGCCCCAACAGCCGCGCATCACAGCTTGAGCCATTCATCGGGCAGCAACCCATGAAACCCCCACCACATCTTGCCCTCTCGCATCTCGAACCCCGGGGCGATGACACGCTTACCTGGATGGCCCGCCAGCCAAGCCCCCCACCAACTGAAGGTGCTATTCGCGATGATGAAATGCTGGCACTGCGTCATCAGCCAAAGGTCGGCATAAGCCCACTGGTCACCACGATTGTGTGACACCAGCGTGATGCGCTCGTCTGGCAGCGGGATTCTGGGCCGCGCGGCGTCGGGTCTGTCGGAAAAAACAAAGTAGTGCGCGCCGGGCACCCGCTCTTCCATTTGGCCGACCGCACTTTCATAATACCCTTGCGGCGCATTGTTCATGCCACCTTCGTGCGGAGAGTCAAAGAAACGGACGTGTACTGCAACAGCGTTGCAAGCGGCAATCTGCGCGGCCATGTTGCGATTGACCGTGTCTTCAGGCGGAATAATGCGCAGATCTTGGCGCAACGTCGGTTCGATGTCCTTGAAATACCGTTCGCTCTGCCAATAGCCTTCGAGGTACAGCCGGCCCCGGGGCTTGACGCTAAGAAGACGGGGGGAGAAATCGATTTCTTCCTGCTGAATGTAGCTGCGCGCCTCAAAAGGCCTGCTGCGATTTATGACACGCAGGAAATGGCGCCGCACCCTCGACAGGGGCTCCAGCCTCTCCGCTGGCGTAGCCTTCCGACAGGGAATGGCAAAGTGGTCGAGCTGGTAGTGGCGCTGGTATGCGTGGTCATGCACGAACCCGCTCACATCATCTATGGCCACCTCGGCGTTATTCACGAGCGCCAGCCGCCGGGCAGCTGCGTAACAGAACAATTGGTTACCCAGGCCGCCCAAAATGCGGGGGATGATGAGGGTTGGCTCCATGTCAAGACTCTTGGCGCAATACGTGTCATTCACGATTTTCGGTGCGGGGGTGCGGTGGCTGCATTGCCCGATCCAGCATTATGCTGAACCGATATGCGCACCAAAGTAGCACCCAGATCACGACGGCATTCATTCCGTATTTTTCTCCATACCAAAGCCAGTGGGGCGACACCGTCACCATGATGCATAAGAAGGCAAGACTTATTACTGACAAGCGTTTCGTTGCATGCATTTCGCAGAAATGCAGTGCACTTGCCCAAGCTGCTGTGACAAGCAGCACCCCTGCCATCCTGAAATTGAGAAAGGGGACGACTGTGGCATGTGTGCCACCGGTGCCATAGCGCATTTCCCACGCGGGCCCACTCAAGCCGTCTATGGGGCGCGCATAACCGACCGCGTCTGCAACGAAGCCCGGTGGGATGGATAGCAAAAAATCAACATAATCCGCTCCCATGCCAAGGCGCAGTAAGTCATTGATGTGATCGCCTGCCACAGAGAGCGGTGTCAGCAACACCGCACTCCAGGTGCCATAGAGCAGGTTGGATATCCGAATGGCCCCTGTATCGTAGAGGCTCACCAAGATGTCCAGCAGGTGGCTTGCCCCCTGCCCGGCCACCGAGCTACGCAATATGCCAAACACCAGCGCCACCACTAGCAGGATAACGCCGACCCCGCCGATCTTGAGCCAGATCCTGTCTGCCCTCTGCCCCGTGGAACGGAAATTCGCCCAGTGGTAATAGGCCAGAAACAGGCCGAGGACCATCGGCAATGACTCGCGGTCGCCACGCATGAGTTGCAGGTAGATCACCACGAAAGCGACGGCGAGCAGTACCGACTTGAGTTTCCAGGCCCTTCTGGCCTGGTCGGAATCGAGCACGGCATCGCAAAACGCGAAGATCAGCAACCCATAGGAAATCATCCATGCGGAACCGAAGTTCGCGCCTTCGAGCAAGGAGTGGGACTCGGTGTAGTTGGCAGTGAGAAAGGTTTCCTGAGGCGCGCCCAACCAAGACAACCCAACGCCTATCAGCATCCATACGCCCCACAAGGGAAATGAGAGCGCCACGCCCCGGCCCGGCCGATGACAGGCGGAAGTCTCGGGCAGCCCCCCCGCTCCGGGTTGGGCCAGACCCACGCCAAACGCAAACCCAAGTCCGCCAACGGCGCCGATCATCGCCGTCAGCTGGACAATTTCCGGATCAAACATATATGGATTAGTGGGATGAAGCCCCCACATGAAATCAGGGGTACTCCCTCCAAAATCAAACCAGAGATACGGCACGATGTGGATGAAAGGCAATGCAAAAACAGCCCACATGACCATCATCAACATGCCGACGCGCCCGCTCAGATGTCGCCTAATCAGGAACAGTGTTACCCAAGCTGATATCAGGACCGAGATCCAGATCGGAACGTAAACATCCAGGTGAAACAGGGCCACC
>Ga0172367_10004658_pt1 | contig 16951 bp, 13 predicted proteins | sample Lak10m_FD_114542 | JGI IMG/M metagenome (GOLD analysis project Ga0172367, IMG submission 114542) | Freshwater microbial communities from Kabuno Bay, South-Kivu, Congo - kab_022012_10m | ecosystem: Environmental > Aquatic > Freshwater > Lake | place: Democratic Republic of the Congo: South-Kivu...
CCAGAGGGCAAAAGAATAACCGGCTAAATCTCTATTTCCTGGCTTGCAATGAGGAGCTACAAGATGAGTTTGAGATGCTGAGGAGAGATGCAAAACAATGTTAAAGTTACTGAAGGGGTGCAACCGGTCAGGTTTGCACCCTTTTTCCTCAATCTCTATGTTAAGATGTTTCTGGTAACTGATATGGTAACTGATGTATGATAATATCAATATGGGATTATCCTGTGAGGAGGTGAAAGGAGTTGACCTGCTCAATGATATTCCGGGACTGCTTACAAGGTGCAGCCAGCATATTTACACCGATGGAATTTCAATTATCGGTTATCATGGATCATTAAAGTTGATTGTTACTGAGAAATCGGTCAAAATAAAAGATTCAAGCCTCTGTAAATGGTTTTTAGGTGATAATTTTCAAGGATTGACCAGGAGTGATGTGAGGAGAGCAGTTGAGAGATTGAGTGATGAGCTTCATTTACCAATGAACCGGGCAAATATTACCAGGATTGACATTGCTCAGAATTTTATCATGAACCATGAGAAAGAAATCTATTTTAATCATTTGGGATCATTGCAATATTTCCAGAGATACCAGCAAAATAATGGCTTGTATTATTTCAATGGCAATAAAACCCTCCTCTTTTATGAGAAAGTACATGAGCAAACGGTCAAAGGGCAGCCAGTCCCGGAAATGTATCAAGGCAGGCAGGTATTGAGATATGAGCAGCGATATAAAAAAAGGTTACTGCAATATTTCAACCGGCCAGAGTTGAAAGCATACACCCTATATGATCCGGTTTTTTATTGTGACATTGTGAACCGATGGAAAAGCGATTATGAGAAAATCAAAAAGATCAATGACATTCAAATTAATTACAGCATGGTAAAGACAAAAAAAGAACAGGCATATCAAGCGATCCTGTTTTATGTTAGTCAGAGAGGAGGAGAGCTGCAGGTTATCAATGAGATCAAGGAGGCATACAAGAGAGGAGAGTTAAGCAAAAAGCAGGCTCATGATCTAAGGCAGCAAGTGGAGGAGGCCTGCAGGTCAGAGGTGATGACCTCCTCCAGTGACGTGATCCGGGAACTTGATAAAAAAGTACATGAGTCAGTCAGGTTTTATCTATGATACCCAAGTGGTATTATTTCCTCTGGCTGTTTTATCTGTATATCGGTGGTGTAGCTTCACACGCTCACGGGCAATTTTTCCATAAGGCACTATTAACTAAAAAGAATAATTATGAAAACAAATAATCAAAAAATGATGCAAGGCACACTAAAAAAAAGCCGGATCAAAAACACTATTAATTTTACTCCTTTGGCCTTTATACCTAAACCTCTTGAGGAGCTGGATAAAGTAGGTCGGCAGTATTATGATTATGTTTGTGAGTTGCTGCTCAGTAATAAAACACTAACCTCAGCAGACATAGGAGCCTTGACAATGGCAGCTAAGATTTATTCTGTATTTTCTTTAGCTGCTGAAAATGTTAAAATACATGGATATTATCAAAAAACCCAAAGTGGTTATACCAGTAAAAATGCACATTTTCAAACCATGATGGACAGCAATAAGGCACTGAAAGAATTTGAGAGCCTTTATGGTTTGAATTTATCCAGTAGATTAAAGCTTGATATGAGTAAAGCTGGCAGCATTGATAAGTATTTCAGCAGTGAAAATGATGATGATTTTTCATAGATCAAAGTAAGACCAAAAAGAGGCCAGGATTTAACAGTTATGGCCTTTCTTGTTACCATTATGTTACTCATAAAAAACTAAAGGCCTGTAAATCAAATAAATTACAAGCCTTTTTTGTAGCCCGTAGGGGAATCGAACCCCTGTTACCAGGATGAAAACCTGACGTCCTAACCCCTAGACGAACGGGCCAATAAATTTGGGAGCGCAAAGATAGGAAGAAAAATTTGCACCAGCAAATTTTTCTTCCGGATGCGGGATGCGGGATAGGAGATGGGAGATGGGAGATGTCAAATGTCTGACTTCTAACTTCTAACTTCGTACTTCCAGTTCTACTTTCGTACCTCTAACTTCTAACTTCTCTTTTAACCACGGTCCGCCTCAAACCGAAACCCCATCCGTTTGCCGGTTTTGATCAGCATGGCATCCAGGGCGGTCTGCATTTCACTGACCGTGACCTCTTTCATGCTCTCATAGGGCGGGGTCAAGAGGTCAAAGTTGATGGTATAGAGCATGGCCGACCGGATGATGCTCTGCACGGCCGGCCGGTTCAGCGTAGCGGTGGCAAAATTGCTGTACAAAAGCCCCACCTCCCGCTTTCCTTCAACGAAATAATGGTTCTCACGGTTGATGAAGATCCTTCCGATCAGGTAGCCGATGTCGTTCAACCGGTTGTATTTGAATGAGTCGGCAAGGAAGTTGAAGATGTAGAGGATACCACAGTAAGATCGTTTTTTATCCTCCTTGATGTAGGCGCTTCGCATCACCTCATGGTCGCGCGAAAACTCAAAAACATTGGTATGCATCATGAAGATCAGAACGTCCCCTGCAAACTTCAGCCTGAACTCAAACTGTCCCCGGTCGTGGAACTCGATGGTTATCTGAGCTTTCTCAGGGAGCTGTTTCATCATGTACTGTGCGGCCAGGATTTCCGCTTCATGTTTGAAGAGGTTGAATGCCGACAGGGTCTTGCCATAGACCTGCTGCTTCAGTTTTCCTTTCGAGTTGAGCACGCTGAAGAGTTCACGGGTGGAGGGGGTTGTGTGGTTCATGGATTTTGACGGTTTATAATCAAAGATAATGAATATTAGCGACATGATGGAGTCCCGACGAGTCGGGACTGATAGAGACCTTTCGGGTCTGATTTGTGCCTTTGGCACGATCAGCGGCGAAGTCGCTCTATCGGAAGCGTTAGCTTCCCCATCGGGTCGCAGGCCCTTATCAGCACCGAAGGTGCTCTATCATCTCCCTCAAACTTCCAAATGTATTCGCCAGCACAAGGTTCAGCTCGTCGGGCCGGAACCATTTCACAAACTCAATATCCTCTTCCTGCTGGGGGATTAACAGCTGATCTCTTGGCGCCGTCATCTCAAACCAGTAGCATTTTTTCAGCATCATCCTGCCCCGAGCCTTGAAAACATGATAGGTGGGCGACAGCTCGCCAACCACTGACACCCTCTTCAGGCCTGTCTCCTCCTTCACCTCACGAACCGCCTCCGCTTTCCGCCATTCGCTTTTCGCTTTTTTCCTGTCCGCCTGCTTAGGCGAGGCATGCCTCGCCTCTACGGTCCGCTTGTCCGCTTGTCCGCTTGTTGAGGCGAGGCATGCCTCGCCTCTACGGTCCGCCTGTCCGCCTGTCCGCTTGTCCGCCTGGATTTTGCCCTTCGGCAGATCCCATTTCCCTCTTCTGAAAATAAACAGGATCTCCCCCTGCTTGTTCTTCACAACCCCGCCAGCTGCCTCCACCAGTGTACAAAGTGATTTGACCACTCTTCTCATCCGTTTGCCGTCGGAGGTGGTGATCGCCATCCTGGGAATGGTAAAGTCATTCTCAAAATCGCGGATAAGTTCCTGAAGATTCTCGAATGATTCGGAAAGAATGACCTTCTCATGATATTCCTCTCCCGGCTGCAGGAGTATCAGACAACGATCATTGAACCAAATCTTCATCGCGGTGAATTGAAAGGCCAAGATACAAAAAAAAGATGCGAGATGGGGGATGAGGGATGAGGGATGCGAGATGCGGGATGGGAGATGGGAGATAGGAGATAGGAGATGAAGGCCCTTCGGGCCTGATATGGTCCCGACAAGTCGGGACCGATGGAGTCCCGACGAGTCGGGACTGATAGCGCGGCTCCGCCGCTGATACATCACTTCCAGTGGGGAATCGTGCCTTTGAAATAATTCCTTCCCTTAACACATTCTTTCGAAGAAAGAACGGCCTTAAGAAAATTGCCGTCGTGGATTCGTACTTCTAACTTCGTACTTTCAGTTCTAACTTCGTACTTCTGACTTCTAACTTCAAAAGAAACTAACCGGTAAAAAGCAATAAAAATGGTATTTTTGCCAAAAAATACCGATCATGCTTCTCTCAAAAGATATTGCCCTTCAAACAGCGGAACTCCTTCTGAAGATAAAAGCGGTGAAATTGAGTCCGAAAGAGCCCTTCACCTGGGCTTCCGGCATTCAATCGCCCATCTACTGCGACAACCGCATCACCCTATCCTTTCCGGAGATCCGTACCTTTATCCGTCAACAATTCAGCAAGGCCATCCACACATATTTCGAAGGGGTGGAGGCCATTGCGGGGGTGGCTACCGGCGGCATCGCCCAGGGGGTGCTGGTTGCCCAGGAGCTTGGATTGCCCTTCGCCTATGTAAGGTCGGGAAAGAAGGATCACGGATTGACCAATCAGATCGAAGGCAAACTGGAATCAGGGCAGCGGGTGGTGGTGGTGGAAGATCTCATCTCTACCGGAGGCAGCAGCCTGGGGGCCGTTTCCGCCCTCCGTGAAGCCGGCTGCCAGGTGTCAGGCATGGTGGCGATTTTCACATACAACCTGCCTCTCTCCATCCGGAAATTCGCTGAAGCGAATTGTCAGCTGATCACCCTCTCCGACTATGATATCCTGATCGAACAGGCCCTCTCCACCGGCTACGTGACCCATGAGGATCTGAAGGTGCTGAACGAGTTTAAAAGCGCTTTTTAGCTTTTGGCTATTGGCTTTTAGCTAAAAAAGGCTGTTTCATTGCTGAAACAGCCTTTTTTTAAGCCAACAGCTAACAGCCAACATCTAACAGCCAACTGCCAACAGCTAGTTTACCACGAGCTTCTGGTTTACCGTCTCTCCGTTCACCGTCAGGCGCACCACATAGATCCCCTTCCGGAGGGTCTCGAGGTTGAGCGGCTGGATGTTCTCGCCCATGTTGAGGGTGAATGTCTGCTCAAGCACTGTCTTGCCAAGAAGGTCAACCACAAGGTACCGGGCCTCGGTGATCTCTTTTGAAGTGATCCGGATAAAGGCATTTTCGCTGGCCGGGTTCGGGTAGATGCTGAAGGCGCCGGCCTGTTGTTCCCCTATACCGGTGGCGTTGCCGGTAGTGAATTTCCAGATCCCGCTCCAGTCGGTGGTGTCGGCCAACGCCCCGCCATCGCTGAATGCCCTCATTTTCCAGTAGTACATGGTATTGTAGGCCATCTTGCGGGTCACCTTGGTGGAGGCTTCCGTGGCATCGGGTTTCACATCATAGAAGATATCCGTGAAGGCCATATCCTTGGCAATCTGCAGCTGATATCCGGTGATCCCTGTCTGGGCATTCCACAGCATATCCGGGGTGACCGCCACATTCACCTGCTCGTCGGAGGGAGATTTCAGGATCACGGTGTTGATCGAGGTGAACTTCCGGGGGGCTCCCCAGGTGGTGGTATCGGTTTGGTGTCGGGCGCGGACCCTCCACCAGTAATCATTTCCAAACATGAGAAAATCAGCATTCACCTCCAGCAGGTTGGTTTCACCCGTATAGACCAGAGTGGTAAAGTTCTCATCGGAGGCTATCTCAAATTCATAGTTAAGGATGCCGCCAACTATCTTCCATTTCAGTGTGGCGTCAAGCATCTGGTTGGTGGCATTGTCATTGGGCGAACTCAACGTCACTTCATCCAGCACGGTGAACATAAAGGGTTCTGTCCATGCGCTGAGATCCATGGTGTGTCCTGCCTGGACCCGCCAGTAGTAGTTTGTGCCGAACAGGAGTCTGTTTGTCGGGCCGGCATAGATATCACCGGCTACGGTTCCTTCGATGAGCAGCGGAGAGTCAAAGTTCATGCTGGTGTCGGCCTGGTAGTTGAAAAAGGTGACTCCCGAGAGGTTCACGGTGCCCACTTTTGTCTTCCATTCAAGATTGACATTGGGGTCCTGCCCGTCGTCGTTGTTGGTGGGTTTCGACAGTTCCACCATATTGAAGATGGTAAAACTCCAGACCTCCGACCAGGGGGAGGTGGCTCCGTCAATGGCCCTAACCCGCCAATAGTAGGTGGTGTTGAACAGAAGGTTGCTGCACTGAAACCCGGTGATCAGCGTTTGGATATGGTCGATCAGCAGCGGCGAATCGAAGTTCATGCTGGTATCCACCTGCAACTGGTACTGAAGGTTAAGGGAACCTGTAACGGCGTACCATGAAAGGGTGACATCGGGCATCTGGTTGACAGCTTCGTCGACCGGAATCTTCAATTGCGGCGTATAGACCAGGGTTTGAGCAGCCATCGCAAGGCTCATCACAGCAAATATCGCAAGGAATAAAACTTTTCTCATATCTTATATCTTTATGTAATTCGTAATTCGTAATTCGTAATTCGTAATTATCTGGTCTTCACCACCTTCCCATACGCCTGGTTCACGCGGATGATGTAAGTGCCTCCGGGAAGGGCGCTCATGTCGAGGGTTGAGGTGTGTGTACCGTTAAGCTGGGTACCGAAGGAAGTGGTTGAGATCACACGCGCGGTCAGGTCATACACGGTAGCCTCCACCGGAGCTGACTCTGACAGCGTATAGGTAAGGTTCACCAGGTTTTTCACAGGGTTCGGATGGATCTGCAATTGCGCACTGACCTTGTTATCCGGCGTCAGGCCGGGATCGATCCCTACAGGCATGTAATAGGTGGTGTCGTAGTAGAGACCTCTGCCGTAGGTGGAGGCGGCAATGTATCCGGTATTCTGTACACTGTAATGTTCCCAGGTTTGCTGCTTGAGGTCGGTCACGGGCAGATCTCCCATTCCGGTGAGATCCTCTGCCCACACCGGAGATCCGGCAAAAATGTCGGCCGTAGTGAAGATCCCCATATCGGTTCCGATGACGGCTCTTCCGCCTCCGTGCATCTCAAAAAGTCCGTCAAAGACAGGCATGGTCGGAAGGTTTCCCTGGGCCGAGGCAAAGGTGGGCAGTGAATCGAGGCCGTTCCCGGTCACATAGAGATAGTGCTCGTTTCCATAATTTCCGAGGGTGACCATGACATTGTCATCGTTGTTCGGGTCGATGACGACGTTGGTGATATACCTGCCTGCCATCTCCGGGTATTCAAACTTATCGGTGGCCACGATGCAGTAGGAGCTGAGTACGCTGCCGGTGACTGAATCGAGGGCCAGCGTAAGGTTGGAGAAGCGGTAAAGGGCGCCGGTCTCCGTGCCTGCCCACAGGTAGTTCAGGTCGCTGGAGAGGGCCATGCTGGTGAGGATGTCTCCCCCGGTTTCGGCGATCTGGATCCATTCAGGAACTTTATAGAACTTGATGGCATCCTGGGTCATGTAGACACCGGAGCGGCTGGAGGCGGTTCCGTATATGAAGAAACGGGAATGGTAGGGATCAATTACCGCGAGGCTGTCCCCTACCGGGATGGTCACCGGCACCGTGTATTCGAAGGTGCACTGATAACAGTTCATGCTTTGCATCAGCACCATGGAGTCGGCCTCAATGGGTCCTACGCGGGCATACAGCCAGATGGTATCCTGCGAATAGGGGAATTCGGTGGTTTCCCATAAAGCCGTTGGCAGGTAGTCGGTCAGGGAGCTGCTGATGGATCCCATGAAGCTGAGAGCGGCTGTTTCGCCAAGATCTTCCGAACGTACATAAGGCTCTACGGCGGCATCAAAGAATCCTGTCCCGGAGAAGAAGATGTAGTCGGGCTTCAGCTGGGACCACTGACAGAAGGTTCCGTTCCAGAAGGTGGTTGGGGGGATGTACCCGTCGGTGGCCACATTCTGCGGGACGGCGTTGAAGAGTTCGGTGCCCACGCCGACGCCGCCACCCATGATCCACGAATCGAGGCGCGTCATGGCTACAGAGTTGAACTGGGCCGTGGTCAGGTTTTTATTGCTGGTTTGATAATCGAATTCCGTTCCGAGGTAATTCCCGGTGGAGATCCCGTTGGATGTGGCGATCGCAAATTCTGTCGGGTGGCCCGGACGGAAAGCATAGTCGTGGTGGTAGGGAGGGGTGGCGGGGATGACATTGGGGTCCTCGAAGATGAAACCAAAGGAGACCTGCTGCCAGTCATAGTAGCCGGTGGGCTGGTATTTTCGTCCATACCATCCGGCAGGCCCGCCAAGAAGAACTTTATAGGGGTCGTCCGGGAAGACCTCGATGGTGTTGCTGTAACTCCCGGCCCCATAGAAAGGTTCGTAGGTGTGATTGGGGGGAAAGATCAGCGACCAGGTGGCGCCTCCGTCTTCCGAATAAAAGATCCCCAGGAGGAAACCTTCAGACAAGGTGGCAATGCTGGCATACATCACATTGGGATCGGAGGGGGCAATGGCCAGGCTGGTCCAGCCGGCATCATCCACAGGCAGCATGTTTTCGGCGCCGGTGGAAAGATCGGTGATGTTTCCCAGGTTGCCGGTGGGTGCGATATACACATGGTCGTCCACCACAAAGAGGACGGTTCCGTCGGATCCAACCGTGACACCGATAGCCAGTCCCGTCATCACGTTTGTCCAGGTATCCCCGTCATCGGAATATTTAAGTCCGGTACTGGTGGCGGCAAACAGACGGCCGCTGTTCGGATCACAGGCTAATTGGATGATATAGGCCCAGTTGGAGTATGGATCATTCATAACAGGCTGGGTCCCTTCGATCAGGGTGAAGTTCATCCCGTCGATTGACCGGTAAAGGCCGGTTCCCATAAAACCGCCGCCGCCGTAATAGAGTTCACCGGTTCCAAGGTATAAGGTGCCGGAGGGCGTTTGGACCATGGAGGAGACCCTCAGAATCTCCGTTGAACCCTCATTTAGTGCGTGCCAGGTCAATCCTTTGTTCGTTGATTTGAACACCCCGCCGGTGACGCCACCGGTATAGAGGGTCTGACCTTCGGCATCCTGATTGTCAAATAGCACAACCCGGGAGCGGCCTGAATAATTGGTGGGTCCTACATGCATCCAGTTGAGCCCGAGCGAAGTGGCCGACTTCTGATGCAGCAAAGAAAGCTGGTGTCTGGCAGCAAGCACATCATTAGGATTGACAATCCCGGTAACCTGGTTGCTGCGGATCTTTTGCATCCGAACATCGGAGGGGTGATCCGGAATGTCATGGCCCGGTGTGGCTGAAAAGGCAGTCGTAGAAAGCAGGCAGCAGGAGAATCCGAGAAATAACACAAGCAATCCAAATGGTAAAAGTCTGTTTTTCATATCCCTGGTTTTAGTTATTTGATGGTTTTCGATTTTATCTCTTGTAATAATGTCAAGGGTTTCCGTTTAAACCAACAAATATAACGCAAAAAGTTAATTCTGCAAAAAAATTTTGTCTATGAAGTCAGGGCGATGGTCGAGGGAAATGTCAAACAGGCGGACAGGCGGACAGGGGAATGACGAATGACGAATGACGAATAACGAATGATGAAAAGCGAAAAGCTAATAGCCAAAAGCCAAAAGCCAACTGCCTACTGCCCACTGACCTAGATCTCCTCCAGCCCTGTCTCCGGCAGCCAGCCGACGCTGCCGTTGATGATCCGCACTTCGTACCAGGCGCCGATCTTATCCAAGAGCTGCACTTTGGTTCCTTCGTGGAGAACGAAAAGGTCGATGCTTTTTTCGTCAGGAGAGCTCTTTACGGTGATCGTGGGATCAAAGATGATGGCCTCATGAATTCCTTTCATTTTCTGGTATCCCGAGATGGAAAAGAGCAGGGTGAACAAGGTCAGTACAAGAAAGAGGATGCCTGCCCAGAAGCCGGTTTTCCGAAACAGCAGGCGGTGTGTGCCGAAGTAAAGTGTGACAGCAGCGAGGGTCAGGATGAAAAAGAGGATGGTCTGGACCGCCCAGCCCTTGACAGGAAAGAGTGAAACAACCGCCTGATACCAACGGATATAAAAAAGCACCGGGAGCGGGTCGATCTTATCGGCAATCTTATTGTTTGCCACATTCAGGTTGAAGCGGATGTCCTCATTGCCGGGATCGAGCAGGTAAGCCCGTTCATACCAGAGAATCGTGTGCGGCAGGTCGTTGAGCTTGAAGTAGGCATTGCCCAGATTATAGTAAAGCTCCGGAGCTTCATAACCGGCATCAACCACCTGGTTGTAAAGCGATACCGCATCGCTGTAGAGTCCGTCGGAATAGGCTTTATTCCCCTCTGTCACCAGTTGCTGCGGATCCTGGGCCTGGCTGAAGGCAACGGTAAGCAGCAAAAAAAACGTGAGGAGGATGGGCTTCCAGGGGGCTGTCAGCTTTTCGCTTTTCGCTTTTCGCTTTTCGCTTTTCACTGGTCCGCCTGTCCGCTTGTCCGCTTGTCCGCTTGTCCGCTTGTCTGCTTTATTCCTCATTCCTCATTCCTATTTCCTCATTCCATTTATCGTAACTCTCTCTCAATCTTCTCAATAATTTCCAGCGCTTTCCCATAGATCTCATCCATTTTCAGCAGCTTGTCGCCCGGGGCAAACCGGGCAAATTCCGTGTCGTTCAGGGTAGTCGTAAACTGGTTGAGGATCTCGTCGCTGATCTGTTTCCCTTTCAACACCTCTCTCATTGAATCAATCGAAAGGTCGGCCTGCGGGATCCCGAATTTATCGCTCAGGTAGCCCCACAAGGCTTGCGAGATCTCCTCGTAGAAGGCGGCTTCCTGCTTCCCTTTCAGGAACTCGGAGGCCTTCTTCAGCCGTTTCCTGGCCACCCTCGTTGCTTTCCGGTTTTTCATCAGCCAGACATCGCTGCGCCGCTGGCTGTGTTTGCGTAACCAGATCATCAATGCAACAAACAGCGCCAGAGGGATCAGCAGGGAGAGGAAGTACCTCCACGACCCCATAAAATCCGATCCCGCTCTCCGCAACGGGAAATGCTGGCTGTTGATATGCCGGATATCGCTTCCGATGTATTTGATCTCCTCCTTGTTGGCGCCGGTATAGGTCATCACGCCTGCTTCGCCGCTTCCTTTCTCAACGGTGATTTCGTATGCCGGGGTGGTGAGGGTGACATATTGTTGTTTTGCCAGGTCAAAATAGCTGAAGCTGACCGGGTTGATGGTGAAGTTTCCCGGTTTCCTTGGAATGACAAGGTATTCGAACGACTGCATCCCGGTCACGCCGGAGGAGTTGGTCCGGTAGTCGCTGACCACCTTTGGGTCATAGGTCTCGAAATCCGGTGGGAAAGTGACGTTCAGCTGTTCAATCAGTTGGATGTTGCCGGTCCCGGATACCGTGTACTTCAGGGTGACCGGCTCGTTGGCCTTGACCTGCGTTTGGTCGATCTCCGACCGGAATGTGAAGGCGCCTACAGCCCCGCTGAAATCGGCTGGCTTATTTGCCTCCGGCAGCGCTTTCACCTGGATGGTGAGGGGGTTCGACTTAAGCGTTTTCTCTACGCTGGCATAGGAGTTCGAAAAGAAGCTGTTGTTGAAGAAATCATCGAAAAAGGGATCCCCGGTTCGCTGGCGCGATTGCCTCTTTACCTGGGCGACACACTCCACCTCAAGCGGGTCGATCTGCAGTTTTCCGCTTTTTAACGGGTAGAGCGCGATCTTCCGGATCTCCGCCACCACATACTGCTCCCCGTCGATCGTTTGGTTGTATTGCGGGAACCGCTCGTTGTCCTTCAGCATGTTCTGCGACCAGAACCCCTGGAATGAAGAGAGTTTGCTGATGGAGATCTGGGCGATGGGGACCCTGGTGAACAACTTGTACGTGACGATGATCCCCTCCCCCTGGTAAGGAGCATTGTCGCTCACGTAGGCTTTCAGGAAAACATCCTTTGAATCGGTTGATACGCCGGAAGGTTCTGAAGACCGGCTGTTTCCCGGGGAGGTGGACTGTCCCGGCGACTGGGCGGGGGCCCCGCCTGCTTTCACCTCAACGGAAAGGGCATTCGACTGGTATGTTTTTCCATCCACCGTGACCGAGGCTGCCGGAATGGCGAAGGTTCCCTCCTGTGTAGCCTGCAGGATATAAGAATAGGTGTAGGTGATGGTCATGGAGGTGCGCCCGTTGATGGAGCGGATGCTGGAGGTGGTGGAGGTGTTCGGGCCGGTCAGGACAGAAAATCCCGAGATCCTGGGGCCCCTGAAATTGACTCCCTGCGCGTTCAGCGTGTAGGTCAGGTTAAAGGTCTCCCCCACCGATACCACCGGTTTCACCGATCCCGAAAACTCCACCTCCTGGCTGAACAAGCCGGAGGAGAAGAGAACGAGCAAAAAGCCGGTGAAGAAAAAGGGTTTCAAGTTTCGGGTTTCGAGTTTCGGGTTTCGGGTTTCGGGTTCAGGGTTTAGGGTTTCGGGTTTAATTTATTGGTAATTAGTAATTTATTCGTAATTAGTCTTTAGTATTTAGTAATTCATTCCTCATTCCTCATTCCTCATTCCTCATTCCTCATTCCTCATTCCTCATTCCTCCTTGGGCCTTTGTCCGCTTGTCACCAGTCCTTCTCAATCCCTACCATCACCACTTTGGCTTTCTCTTTTTTCACCTTCTCCATGGTCTTTTTTTCATCGTTCTTCATCGCTTCGAGCATGCGGTCAGCATCCTCTTTGGAGATCTTGTTGGGTTTGGGCGGCTGTTTCTGCTGATCCTGCTGGTCCTGGTTTTGTTGCTGCTCTTGTTGCTGCTGATCCTGCTTCTGCTGGTCTTTCTGATCCTTGTTGTCCTTGTTCTGCTGTTGTTGCTGCTGTTGTTGCTGAAGTTTCATCCGGGCATATTCCAGGTTGTATTTTGAATCCAGGTCCCCGGGATTGTTCAGTAAGGCCTGTTTGTATGCCTCGATGCTTTTCTCGTATTGCTGGCCTTCGAGCAGTGAGTTGCCCAGGTTGTGGAATACATCTGCCTTCTCAGTTTTCCCGCTGTTTTTTTCGCTGAGGCCGGCGAAAATATTGGCCGACTCTTCGTAATTCTTCTCCTTATAAACGGCGGTTCCCAGGTTGAATTGTCCTTTGTCGGATTCCCTGTTGACCTCCAGCGCTTTCCGGTAATCCTTCTCCGCATTGGAGAAATCGCCCTTCTCAAAGCTCCTGTTCCCCTCCCGGATATACCGGTTCTCTTTCTGGCTGAACGCCGGAAGAGCCAAACCAATGAGAAGGAATAAAAAGATTAGTTTGTTCATGGTTGTCGGTTGTCGGTTGTCGGTTGTCGATTGTCGGTTGTCGGTTGTCGATTTGGATCTTGGATTTTAGGTTTTGGATGTTGGATTTTGGATATTATTTGAAATTTGTTTTTTGTGTTTTGTTATTTTTTCGCGCATCCCGCATCGCGTATCGCGCCTCATTCCTCATTCCTCATTCCTCATTCCTCATTCCTCATTCCTCATTCCCAAAGGGCTTGATGTTTTTCATCCAGAATGTTTTTCGTTCAAAAATAAACAAATCCAGGATCATTAGGATCAGGGCGATGGCAAGAAAATACTGGTACTGGTTTTCGTAATCCGAGAATTGTTTGCTTTCGATCTCAGATTTCTGGATGGCATTGATGTCGTCGAAGATTTTGTTCAGTCCGGTTTCCGAGTTGGTGGCACGCACATAGAGCCCTTTCCCGATGGTGGCCACCTGTTGCAGAAGGGTCTCGTCGAGCTGGCTCACAATGGGGTTTCCCTCCCTGTCTTTTTTAAATCCGATCATCTTGCCGTCACTGTACTCCGGTATAGGGCCCCCTTCGGGCAGACCCATCCCGATGGTATAGATCGTGATCCCTTTGGCAGCAGCCTGTTCAGCCTCCTCCAGCACCTTTCCTTCGTGGTCTTCCCCGTCGCTGATGATCACCAGTGCCTTGTTCCGTTTTGAATCAGTGAGGGAACTCACGGCCATGTTGATGGCTTCCGAGATCGCCGTTCCCTGGGTTGGGATCATCCCCGGGTTGATGGTGGAGATGAAGAGTTTGGCGGCGGCATAATCGGTTGTGATGGGTAATTGCGTGTAGGCTCTTCCGGCAAACACGATGATCCCGATCCGGTCGCCCTGGAGTTTGTCGATCAGCCGGCTGATGGATTGTTTGGCACGCTCGATCCGGGAAGGCTTGATATCCTGCGTGAGCATGGAGTTTGAGACATCGAGGGCGATGAACAGGTCGATCCCCTTTCGCTGGACATTCTCCAGTTTGGATCCGGTTTGCGGGCCGATCAGGACAAACACCAGCAGTCCCCATGCGATCATCATCAGGACGAACTTCAGCCAGAGTTTTGCATTGGCCATGTCGGGCAACAGTTGTCTGATCACGGAAAGCTCCCCGAACCGCTGCAACGCCCTCTTCTTCCAGACAATCAGCCAGATGAAGAAGCCGATGAAGACCGGGATCAGCGCCAGCAGGTAGAGGTAATCTATGTGAGCGAAACGGAACATTAGGGTCAATTAGGAATGAGGAATGAGGAATGAGGAATTAATGTTAATGTTTGTATTATCACGTTTATATATAATTTTTAAAATCACAAATCTCAAAATTCAAATCTCAAAAAAATCCCAAAATCCAATATCCAATTTCCAATATCCTTGATCGCGCATCCGGCCACGCCAAGGCGTGGTCTCCGCTTCGCTCCGACATCCCGCATCTCTTAATTCGCTATTTCGCCATTTCACTATTTCACTATTTCGCTATTTCGCTATTTCGCTATTTCACTATTTCACTATTTCACCATCTATGGAATATTCCTCAATACCGTGTATCTCAACAACATCTCGATCCCAAACAGGGCGAGGGCGATCAGGACCAGGGGGATATATTTATCATTTTTCCGTTTGAATTCCGTTACATCGATTTTCGATTTCTCGAGTTTATCAATCTCCTGGTAGATCTCCCTCAGCTTGGCATTGCTTGTGGCCCGGAAGTACCGGCCATCGGTCAGTGAGGAGATCTCCTGAAGCAGCGGCTCGTCGATCTTCACCTCCATATTCTGTGTGCTCATCCCGAAGGGCGTTTGCACCGGATAGGGGGCCATGCCCATCGTCCCCACTCCGATCGTATAGATCCTGATCCCGTAAAGTTTCGCGATCTCTGCTGCCGAACGGGGATCGATGGCTCCCATGTTGTTCACGCCGTCGGTGAGCAGGATGATCACCTTGCTCACCGCCTTACTGTCCTTCAGCCGGCTGATGGCGGTTGCCAGTCCGTCGCCCAGGGCCGTGCCGTCTTCGATCATGCCGCTTTTTACATCCTTGAAGAGGTTCTTCAACACGGAGTGGTCGATGGTGAGGGGGCACTGGGTGAAACTCTCGCCGCTGAAGACTACCAGTCCGATACGGTCGTTCGGACGGCTATCAATGAATTCCATGGCCACCTCCTTGGAAGCTTCCAGCCTGTCGGGCCTGAAATCCATGGCAAGCATGGATCCGGAGATGTCGAGGGCGATCATCAGGTCGATGCCTTCGACGGTCACATCCTGCCGGCTCAGGCTGGTCTGGGGGCGTGCCAGTGCCAGGATCAGCAGGGTAAGCGCAAGTAAACGAAGCACATAGAGGCCATGGTAGAGGATTACCTTGAAGTTTCTCCCCTTTCCGGCAAAACCGTCGGTGGTACTCACGCTGATCTCGGCGTTGTTTCTCTTGAAACGGAAGAAATACCAGGCGATCAGCAGCGGAATGATCAGCAGCAGAAAGAGGAATCCGGGGTTGGCGAACGTCAGGCCTTGGAGCATGGTTTCAGGTTATAGGTTTCAGGTTTCAGGTTTCGGGTTTCGGGTTTCGGGTTTCGGGTTTCAGGTTTCGGGTTTCAGGTTTGTAAGTTTGGATATTGGATATTGGAATTTATTTGTGATTTGTTATTTGTATTTTGAAATTTCTTCGCGCATCTCGCATCATTCCTCATTGGCTCGTTTCACTTCGCCGAGCTCCGCTTCGCTCCGGTTCCTCATTCCTCATTCCTTATTTTTCATTCTCAACCTGCACATCCGCCACTGTCGTTCTATTCACAAACCCTATCCCCTTCTCCAGGGCATCCTCATTCCTCTGCGGGCTGGGTTGTTCTTTGGCGAATTTCACCATATCGGCCAGCATCAGCACCTGTCCGAGTTCATCCCAGGTTTCGCGGACCATCCCCGGTGTTTCCAGCAGGTCGTGCAAAATCTCCGCCGTGGTGCTTTCAAGCGCCGGGAAGCTGTACCGGTCTTCGATGTATTGTCTCAGGATCTCCGTCAGCTCAGAATGGTATTCCTTGATCTTCCCCTGTTGCCAGAGCTTCATGATCCGCAGTTTCTCCAGTTTCTGAAGCGCCACTTCGTGAGGCTTCAGCTGGACACGCGGCCTCAGGCGGAAGATGGGCTCCTTGTTTTTCCGTTTCTTCAGGATGTAGATCACCACCGCGATCACCAGGAGGATGGCCAACCCGAGAAGGATCCAGCGAATCACTTCCCACAGGGTTACCGGCACTCTCCGCGGCCCTTTGATCGGTTTGATCGGTTGGGTGGTATCCACGGCCACCGTGTGCACGGCCAGGTAATGGGGCAGGCTTTGCGCGACACGGATGGTGGTGTCGGGAAGCATCCGGTAATAAAATGGGATCGGGGGAATGGTATAAAATCCCGAATCGAAGGTGGTGAGCACCAAGCGCTGCGACAGGGTGACAGGATCGCCCGGTTTTCCGGAGAGGGTGTCCACCTTGGAACGGTCCACCACCATGAATTTGTCGAGGGTATCCGGGAAGTTGGGCCAGAGCAGCTCCATCCCTTCCGGGCCGGTGAATTGCAATTGCAGGCCAACCTGGTCTCCGATCAGCATATTGTTGGTATCCAGCTTCACCTTTACGACAGGTTGTTGTGCCAACGACTGCGTCCAGATAAAAAGGAGCGTTATAAAGAGTTTATATTTCAGTAATCGGATGAACATTCGCTGTTGGCTAATTGGCTTTTGGCTGTTGGCTGTTGGCTGTTGGCTTTTGGCTTTTGGCTATTTTTAACTTATTGTTAATTAATAATTTATTCGTAATTAGTCTTTCGTAATTGGAAATTCATTCCTCATTCCTCATTCCTCATTCCTCATTCCTCATTCCTCATTCCTCATTCCTCATTCATTTTTACCGTCTCGCCCCCCTCTTGTTA
>Ga0172367_10004659_pt1 | contig 16951 bp, 17 predicted proteins | sample Lak10m_FD_114542 | JGI IMG/M metagenome (GOLD analysis project Ga0172367, IMG submission 114542) | Freshwater microbial communities from Kabuno Bay, South-Kivu, Congo - kab_022012_10m | ecosystem: Environmental > Aquatic > Freshwater > Lake | place: Democratic Republic of the Congo: South-Kivu...
ACTTTTTCTTGACAATCTGTCACGAAATAATCAGTTTTGTATAATAAAAGTTGTACTGGGGATATAAATTATTAGTTATTTATGATATAATAAAAAATAACACAGAAAATTGTGTGATATTGCGCCATTGGTGCGCGCAGTATGTTGTTTTTTTTACCGAGGAAAAATAGATGAATATTTTCGTAGGAAATTTGTCTCGTGAAGCTACAGAACAAGATCTTAAAGAAGCTTTTGAAGCTTTTGGTGAAGTTTCAAAAGTAAGCATCATCAAAGACAAATTCACAGGCCAAGCAAAAGGATTTGCTTTTATTGAAATGCCTGATAACTCAGCTGCCCAAGCTGCCATGGATAAACTCAATGGAACAGAACTTAAGGGCAGAAAATTGAACGTCAATGAAGCACAACCTAGAACTGACAGACCTCAACGTTCCGGCGGCTTTAGCGGTGGAAGAGATCGCAATGGCGGCGGATATGGAAGAGGTGGAAGAGATCGTTACTAAGATCTATTCTTTCTTATTCATATGATTTGAATAAAACCCCGGGCTCTTAAAAAGCCTGGGGTTATTTTTTTACTAAAGCTTTAATTATTGTATCGCAGCAATCGCTAATGGCTTCGTGTTTATCTTTAATTTCTGTTGCCGTGTTGATTTGCAAATCTGTTTGCCATGAATTACTTCTTTCGTGTGAATCTATAACGAATAATCTTGCATTCCATGCTCGATCGATGTTTCGATGGCAAATCGCTGTTCTTTTTTCATCACGAATTAAAAGATCTTTTAGTGGTGCATAAATAAGAACTTTTAGAACATGCGCATTATGCTCAAGATCTGTGAGCATCCAGTCTTCGTATGTATTAGTATCAATAATAACGTTTATATTTTTCTCAAGAAGACCATGTGTTGCTGCTACAAGATTTTCTAATGATTCGCCAATGTTATCAAAATCAACAACGTCCCATGCACTGCCTTCTGTCTGTAATAACTCTTTTAATTGATGAGCAATGGTACTTTTACCCGAGCATGAACCGCCCATAATAAATATGACAGTGTTTTTTACAGGGGAAGGGTTAGGGGGAGATTCTTGTTTTTCTCCAAATAAAAAGAACGGTGCAAAAAAAAAGATTAAAATTTGTATAATTTTTTTCATGAGATTCCTGTTTAAAATTTTATACCAAAATCTATTGCAGCAAGATACCAATTTTTATTTTGAATACCATTTAAATGTTGATAGACAGGGGCTGCTATGCCAGCCTGTAGTATAATCTGCTTAGATGAGAACCAAAAAGTAGGGCCGAGATATATAAGCTGACTTCCAGAATTAGGATCACTTGTTCCAAAAATTTTATCATGATCAGAAAAAATTCCATCAATTTCTATCCCCCCTAATAAAATAAATTTTGACGAACTTGGTATGTTATGACTAATGCCGCCTTGGATAAGGTATTGATTTCCAATTTTTGTGCCGTTTGTTGTTTTACATGTTAATAACGCTCCAGGAGACATCCATAGATACCACTTTGTTTCGGTGCGGCTTACCGTTGCTCCTAAAAAGAAAGAGGGGGACTTGCTGTCTGTCGTTGGATTTCTTGGCGATTCTAGATTCGCAGGGTCTTGTTGTAATAATTGGCCTAGAGGGATAGATCGTGTTGGAAAAGAAATATTGCCAACAAGAGTGGCTTTATCAGTAAACGTTAGGGTTTTATGTTCATAAATGCTATATTCAAGTTGTGGAGAAATATTTTGGATACCTAAAGCAGCTTTCTTATTATTAAGTTTATGATAGAGAAATATCGAGCTCGTAATAAAAAGTGAAAGGTCGTCAGTTATTCCATACAGAACACTTGGTATGGTTTCAATAAAGTTTTGATGATCCCCTTTATCTTGGTCAAAATAGAAAAATGCCTGTAAATCGCCTTGATCAAGGCCATTTTGTCCAAAAGCAAAAACAGGCGCTGGTTGCTGTGAATTTGGTAATGCCAGATTTCCTGTTTTAAGTTGAAGAACTTCTTGTTTGGGGTATACAGTGTCCATGAAAAAACATAACCATACAAAACAAACAATTTTTTTTATCATGACGTGATACCCTATAAGAGCTTGGTTTGCCTGCTGTAGTTCAGACTGCTTTCAGCGTTGCTTTTCTGAACGAAAGCTGGGAAGATAGGAATCGAACCTATATAACTGGATCCAGAATCCAGGGTCCTACCATTAGACGACTTCCCAATCAAAAATTTCAATATTTGGCCTACCATTAGCCTGTAAAAATTTCTGTTCAATCGAAATATTATCCCTTATTCTAACAAAATAATGGTTTGTCTTCAAGAAGATAGGAGAAACAATGTTTTTTGAAAAATATAAAAATGGTGCAGTGAGACTTATACTCGCCGCGATCTTTATTGTTTTGGGTGTTGCAGGCTTATTTCTTCCTTTTTTGCCTGGTATTATTTTTATTATTTTAGGCTTAGCAATGCTTGGTAATCATAGGGCAAAAAAATTGCTTGCAAAAATAAAAGAAAAGTTAAAACGAAAAAAACATTAGTTTTTATGATTTTTATGGCACTGGCCACAACAGAACTTATTTTTGATAGTCGCAAAAAGAGAGTCTTGTTGAATATCTATGAGATTAAACCTTGTGCCAAAAGTGTCGATTAAACAAATAAATACAAGTGGTGTGACAAAAAGTATTGTGATAAAAAAAATAATTGCTTTTACGGCGAATAGCATAATGACCCTTTATAAAAAAATTTTATATACGATTTGCTCTATATAGTATAGCATAGAGCTTTGTTGTTTATTTTTTTTTATATGAAAGGCTCATTATGAAGCGTAATAATCTTTTTCCAGCTATTCTTTTTGCGTTGTTTTTTTCTGGTAATATTTGGGCAATTGTTGTTTCACATGATTCAATACAAGATGTTTTTAAGCATTGTGAAAATGAAGGGAAAAAGGCTTTAGTATTGTTTGATCTTGATAATACTCTTATAGAGCCAACAGAAGAGATTGGAAGTGATCAATGGTTTTCTGGTGCTGTTACATATGCTAAAAATAAAAAGAAAATACAGGCGCTTGATGCTGTTAGAAAAGTTCTTCCTTTATACTACAAACTTCAAGATAATGTTGTTCTTAAGCCTGTTGAAAAAATAACTTTGAATGTCATAAAATCTCTTAAAGAAAAGCACATTGTTATGGGACTTACAGCTCGTAGTGTACCTCTTGTAGGGCAGACAACAGAAAGATTATCTAAACTTGGTTTTTCGTTTTCTTACGATACGTGTTTCTTTCAAAAAAAATTATCAGTTGATCCTGCATGTTTAAAAAATGGGATTTTATTTTGTGGAAATAATGATAAGGGTGAAGCTTTATTTGAATTACTGAATTTTTTGAATATATATCCAGAACTTGTTATTTTTATAGATGATAAATATGCAAATGTTGAAAAACTTAATAATCAATTTCAGGATAAAAAAGCGGTTAATTTTATTGGGATACATTACACATTTTTAAAATCTAAAGTAGATTCTTTTGTTTTAGATGAAAAAAGTAAACAAGAGATAGAAAAACTGTTTTAGGTATCTTTATCTGCATATCTTTTAAAAATTTTCATGATCTTAATATGCATTTCTGTTTTCTTAGGTGATGGATTTTTTAAAAATATATTATCAATGGCGTTTTTAATTGTTGTTGAATAGGCAAGAAGAGGGTTGCATGCAAGAAATATTTCAACAATAAAAAGATTGCTGTCACCACAATCAGGATTGAGATAACAAAGAGGGTGTTTGTCATCCTTGTCTAATACAAAGCTATTGGCTCCCATAACAATAAGAACAAGAACTGATGCAACGTCACCGTATAAAACGGCTAGATGCAATGGTGTTCTTCCATGAAGGTCTTTTCCTGGTTGTGGATACACATAAAATTCTTTTTCATCAGTATTCCAGGATATTGCTTTTTTGCCAAGCCATGGATTTATATCAAATTTTTTATGAATAGTATGGATGACTTTATGAAAACTTTTGCATGCAGGGAAAGTGTTCATGAGTGCTGCAACTATCTGCTCAGACGCTTTTTCCTGTTTTTCTTGGAGAGATATAATGGGGTTTTCTATTATATTTTTATATTTTGTTATGTGAGAAAAAAATCGACGAAGATTTTCATATAATCCAAGACACATGAGATTGTTGCCTATCCGTTTATTAACATTATCTAAAAAAGAGTATATTGTGTTGAAAAAATCTTTTTGTTTGGCTGTGATAATGGGACCTTGTATGAGATTTGTTATTGCTTTTTCAAGAGAGTCATTAATGATGGTATCTGAAGAATTGCTCAAATGTTTGCCCTCTTTTTTTGTAACAGAAAAAAGAGCTTTTTGTACTTGATAAGCTGCAGCAAGATCTTGAAATTCTTCTGTGTTTGGTATGATAACATTATTTAGTTTTTCAAGAATCTCTTCCATAGTGCCGGTTTCTACGTTTTTTGTGTAGTCCCCAGGCTTTGGTTTGATTGTAGTGTAGTCCTTGAAATATGTCGGAATTATGATGCCCCCTTTTTTTTCTGCATTAAGAAATATTGGTAAAAAAAGTAATGTAATACGAAAAATACATGATATTTTTCTCAAGAACATAATCCCCTCTTCTTCGTAAAATTTCTAATAGGTTTTTTTTGGTATGTTATATTTTAATTATAAAGGCTGTTTTAAAAGAAAACAATTTTCTATTTGTTTTGATGAAATAGTGCCGCTTTTATTAATGCGTCCCCCATCGATCTTTTTGTTATTCTTGTGTAAACTGACAAAAAGAAGAGGCTGGATGGAAATTAATACTACGAACTTAAAAATATTTAAAAAAGGTTTTGTATGAATTTGTTAGCAGAGAAATTTGAAAAAATATATGCACGATACCAAAAACGTAGAGATTTTTTCAAAGAAATTATCGATGGGTTTAAATCATCTCGTGGCAAAAAAGATCTAGCATCAAAAGGTGTGGAATTACTTGCTGAGGGTGATAAAATGGGGCAATCTCTTAAAAAAATTTTTACACAAGATGTTGCTGGTCTTGATAAGCGTAAACTTAAACGAGATATAAGAGAATTCAATAATGTCTATAAAGCCCTTGTTGAACTTACTAAGCCTATATGGCGTCAATGGACTGAAGCGATCGTTGTTGCGCTTGTTCTTGCATTTTTATTACGAAACTTTTTATTTGGTTTATACCATGTTCCTACAGGATCGGCAGAGAAAAATATTCTTGTTGGTGATCGCATTTGGGGTAATAAAATGGCCTACTATTTTGCGCCGGTAAAGCATGGAGATTTAGTCATTTTTGATCGTCCAGATTTTGTTTATGACCGTGAAAGTACTATTAATTATTATTGGCAAAAATATATAGGGATTCCCATCCCATTGCTGGGGCTTACAACTGGTCCTGAAAATTGGGTTAAGCGTGTTATTGCCTGCGAAGGTGATATTATTGAGGGGCGCGTTGAAGATGGCAAGACTGTAATTTATCTTAATGGCAAAAAGCTAGAAGAGCCCTATGTAAATCCGTATCCGCTTATCGTATTACAAAAAACGATAGGATTTATTGACGCCGATTATTTTGGGCCGCTAAGAATTCCACAATTTTTACGTTATAGAACAACAGAAGTTCATTATACTTACGATCCAGAAAAACCGTATGACAAACAGCCCTACTATTACATTGAAGAATCTGAAGTTGCTCGACATCCATTGACCGGGCATCCTCTTTTGATTCGTCCATTTACGCCATCATATGATGTTGATATGTTCATGGACCATCATTGCCGTGATACCTTTGGACCGTTTACTGTCCCAAAAGGGGCTTATTGGGTTATGGGGGATAGCAGAAAAAATAGCAGAGATAGTCGCTGGTGGCAGTTTTTACCTCGTGAGTTGATTCATGGACGAGCAAGTTTTGTTATTTATTCTGTTGATAGCGAAGAGGCATTTTGGTTATTCGATTTGATTAAGCACCCAATTGATTTCTGGCGTAAACATGTTCGTTATAATCGTTTTTTTAAAAAATTACATAATGGGGATTGTGCCCGTCAAATACCTGTTGAAGGAAAGTGATAACTCATGAAAAAAAATACGGTATATGTAACGACGCCTATTTACTATCCTAATGCTCAACCTCATGTTGGAACCTTTTATACAACACTTCTTGCTGATGTTGTGTCTCGTTGGAATAAAGTTATGGGAAAAGAGGTTTTCTTTTCTACAGGAACTGATGAACATGGACAAAAAATACAAGAAGCAGCTCAAAAGGCTGGCAAGCAACCTATGGAATATCTTGATGGCATAATTCCTGCGTATAAGAAGATGTGGGAATTATATAACATTGAATATAATCGTTTTATAAGAACTACAGACAAAGATCACGAAAACGCTGTTGCCAATATAATTAAAAAACTAGAAGAAAAAGGCGATATTTACAAATCAAAATATTCAGGTCTTTACTGTGTTCCTTGCGAAACTTATGTGGTTGCAAATCAAGAATTAGAAAAAAATTCTGAAGGGGGCTATGTTTGTCCATCATGCAAACGAGCCTTGAAAGAAATATCAGAAGATAGTTATTTTTTTAGATTATCATCATATCAAGATCAGCTATTGCGTTTTTACGAAGCAAATCCAGAATTTATTGTTCCCAAAGAACGTATGAGTGAAGTTGTTTCATTCGTTAAATCCGGTTTAAGAGATTTGAGCATTTCACGAACAACTATTTCATGGGGGATCCCATTCCCAAATGATCCGACACATACTGTGTATGTATGGATTGACGCTTTGCCTAATTACTTGAGTAGTGTTGGTTTTGGTGATCAGTCACCAAAAGGGCAAGAGCAGTTCAAAAAATGGTGGCCTGCTTCTGTGCATCTTATGGGTAAAGACATTGTTCGTTTTCATGCTGTTTATTGGCCCGCAATCTTGATGGCTCTTGAATTGCCGTTGCCTGAGCATTTATTAGTGCATGGCTATATTTTGTGCGATAAACAAAAGATGTCAAAGTCGTTGGGAAATGTTATTGACCCTGAACAACTTGTCGGCTGGTATGGTGTTGATCCTGTTCGTTATTATCTTGTAAGACAAATGGCAGTAACCCAAGATGGTAATTTTGATCTGAAAGATCTTGAGGCGCGTATTACGGGAGATTTGGCAAATAACTTGGGTAATTTACTTAATCGAACGGTGACGCTTGCGCTTGCCAACGGATGTGAAAAAATTAGCATGCCAGAAACATTTGAACCTTCTACAGGGTCGTTACGAGAAAAATGCGCAGAAATGTTTCGATTAACGCAAGAAGAAATGAATCGATATCATTTTCATATAGCTTTGGCTGAAATTGGTAACTTCATTAATGCTGTTAATGCTTTTTTCCATGAGCAACAACCGTGGAAACTTGCTAAAGAAAATAAAGAGTTTTTTGAAGAGGTCATTGGTGCTGTTTGCAATAGCCTATATGCGATAGGTATTGTTTTATGGCCAGTTATGCCTAAAAAAATGGAAGAATTATTAGCATCTCTTGGTCATACGCTTGAGCTTGGCAAAAATTACGAACAGATATTGCGCGAAAATAATTGGCATACAAAAACATTTACTCTTCATAAAGCAGAGAATCCATTATTTATTCGACCTGAGACCCGTGTTCAGGCAGAAGAGTCTATAGTGCAAAAGACAGAAAAAAAGGCGGAAAAGACGCCTGAAATTCCTGTTATAACAATTGATGATTTTTCTAAGGTACACTTGGTTGCAGGCACTATACTCTCATGTACGCCTGTTTCTGGCTCTGAAAAATTATTGTATTTGACCGTTGATCTGGGTTCTGTGTATGGTATACGAAATATTTTATCCGGCGTTGCATTGCACTTTAAACCTGAACAACTTATTGGCAAGCAAGGGATTTATGTTGCCAATTTGGCACCACGTATGATGATGGGGCTTGAGTCGCAAGGAATGATGTTGTTTGCCGAAAATGACAAAAAACAGCTGACACTTGTAACGGTTGCTGGGCCAGTGCCTAATGGAACGCGGATCAAGTAGCTTGTTTGGGAAGGTAATCGTAATGTTCTTGAACAATTTTTAGTAAATAAAGATTATCGACTTGTTCATTTATTTGCAATTGTTTTGACCAAGAATACGATCTAACTATGGCGGCGATTGCTGGGTACAAAATTCCTTGATCATCACAAAAATTACATGCTACAGCAAGAGGGATTAATTTTTTATGTAGGCGATTATTGCTCAAACTTGCTTGTATAAAATTATTTTTTATGTCAGGATTTTTGAATAAATTTTTAAGTTGTGGTAAGACCCATGTTATTAAACAGTTTAAGACTTCTATCGTTTGTTCGCCATTTTTGTCAAGAAGTGTTGTGCAGGAAGGTTTTTTTTGAGACAAAAGCTTCTTATTGATATAGTTACGAACTTGTCTGGCTTGCTCATTTGTTATTTTCATGGGTTTTATCGATGATGTAAAAAAGATTATAGATCCTAAAAAGAATATGAACTTATTCATGCGTTTCCCCTTTTCTCCTAAAAACGATTTTTTGTATAGTTCTTATCTCGAGAAAAGAGTTTATGCTTCTTGGGGGAATAAACGCAAGAGTTCGTAAATATTGGCAAAACCGTCTACAGCACAAGAAGTCTTTATTTGCTGATTTTTAGCGGCTAAAATACGTTCAAGACCAAACTTTTCAACCTCTTTGACGCACATTGCTATTTGATTTATTGGCTTTATATTTCCGGTTAAACTGATTTCGCCAATGGTTACTGATTTTGGAGGTAAGCTTTTTTGGCAGTAGCTTGAAAGTAGAGCAAGTGCTATGCCAAGGTCTGTTGCAGATTCTTTGATCTTAACGCCACCACTTACTTTAAAGAAAATATCATGATTACTCAGGCGAATGTGTAGGTATTTTTCAAGTATCGCTGCAATAAGAACAACGCGTTTGGGGTCAAGGCCTGTAACCACACGTTGGGGTATGCCAAATTTGGATTCAACGACAAGTGCTTGAAGCTCGAGGAGCAATGGACGTGTTCCTTCAAGGCAACATACAAGAACAGATCCTATAGAGTGTGAAGCATCATCAAGAAGTCGTTTGTTAATATTGCTTACTTCTACAAGCCCCTCTTCTTCCATTTCAAAAAAACCTATTTCATTAATAGTGCCAAATCTGTTTTTTACGGAGCGTAAGATTCTGGTGTGCCAGCGGTCTTCTGCTTGCAAATAGAACACCCCGTCAACCATATGTTCAAGGACTTTGGGGCCGGCCATTTCACCATCTTTTGTTATGTGGCCTGTAACCAAAACTGCTATGTTGTTTTCTTTAGCAAGTCGCATTAAATGAAATGCTGCTTCACGTAACTGTGCAATTGTTCCCGGCATGACATGTGATTGCATTGAAAGATGACAGTTTTGAATAGAGTCTAAAATGACCAATGCTGGTTTTTGAGCGAGGGCTGTATTAATAATTGTTTCAAGGCATGATTCATCAGAAAAAAGGAGATCTTTTGCATTAATACCAAGGCGAAGAGCTCTGCCCTTAACTTGCTCAAGTGATTCTTCTGACGAAAAATAAAGCACCTTGTTGTTTTGCGCTATGCAATGGGCAACCTGAAGTAAAAGTGTTGATTTTCCAATGCCTGGGTCGCCTGTTAAGATAAGAAATGATCCGGGTAAAATGCCATTTCCAAGGACCCGATCCCATTCTTTAATGCCTGTTAAAAAACGTGGTTGTGTTTCAATTGAAATGTCGCATAATGGGACCATGTTAGCTGTAACGCGTGATGTACTTTTTGCTATGGTGTGTTCTAAAAGGGATTCTGTTTGTTGCACAAAACTGTCCCACTCATTGCATATGGGGCAACATCCAAGCCATTTTATGCTTTGGTGTTGGCAATTTGAACAGGAGAAATAGCTTTTAGCTTTTGACATAATGAGCTTTTTTATAGAGATGTTTCTTTTTGGTTGTCTTTTTTAATAGTCGATGCAAAAGAATGATCTACGGGCTTATCGTTGATGATATAGCAGTCTCTGCATCGAGCTTCATATTTTTCTGTTGCACCTACAACAACGACAGGTTCTTCGTACGAAGCTGGCTTGTTGTTAACGATGCGTTGGGTATGATATGCGTCTTTGCCGCATACAACGCAAATAGCTTTTAATTTTAGTATTTCATCAGCAAGAGGAAGGAGAACGGTCATAATGGGCCATGGTTCACCTCGAAAATCTAAATCAAGACCAGCGACTATGACGCGTTTTCCGCATTCAACAAGTTGTACTATGACATTTATAATTTCTGGAGTAAAAAATTGGACCTCATCAATGCCAACAACACTTACATCTTCGCAGGCAAGATCTAAAATTTTTTCAGCACCTCCATCTTGTTCGCCGACGATAAAGGCAAAACGCTCTCTTCCTTCATGCGAAACAATGCAGGTTGGTACAGCGTTATATCGCTTGTCAATTTGATGTTTAATGGTTAAAACTTTTTGTTTGGCGATTTCTGCGCGATGAAGTCGTCGCATGAGTTCTTCTGTTTTTCCGGAGAACATTGAGCCGCAGACTACTTCTAAACGACCTTTAGATTCTTTCTTTTGTTCATTAAAAATTTTCATGAGCAACCCTTTTGCATGATATACGTCTTAACGAATTTTTTATTACTAAGCGACAGTATATCACGAATTGAGTTTAGTAGTCTCTTTTTTTGTTGTATTTAGGTTGTTCGTCCAAATGGCCACCACCATGGTGAATAGCCTTGTTGTAATGGTTTTTTTTCTCTTTGAGGGCGAACAACATTGTCCGGATTATTGCTAAAATTCTGGGAATTCGATGTTGTCTGTGAATCCGTTTTTGTTACTATTGTTGTTGCAATTGTTGTCGTCGTTTGCTTGTTGACTACTGGGCGGTACTTCATCCGAGGTGTAAGAGGGTTTGCCTATATAGGGAATATTAATGCCATTAATTTTTTTGAAAAGGGTATCGATATATAGTTTAGTATCTTTTTTAATATTGGCGTTTAACGCAATGTTCTTACCTTTTTCATCCTGATCAAAAAACGTTGATGTTGCGCCTGAAGTAACTTTTTGACCAAAAGTAGCCCCTGCCTCTTGAAGTTCAGGTTTTAGTATTTTATTTCCCTTTTCATTATCAACAAAAAGCATAGATTCGAGACCTTGCGATATCTTAGTATTTAGAATGGTCTTGGTTTTAGTTTTATCGTTAGGATCTGGGATAAAGAGTGTTTCTGTGGCACCATCAATAATGCTTTTTCCTGTATCTTTAGACGCCTGTTTAATGTTGGCTTTTAGGACGTCGTTGCCATCTTTATCTTTTTCAAAGAGCGATGCGGTTGCCCCATTGACAACGTTGATACCAGCATCTTTGAGTGCTTGTTTAATGTTGGCTTTTAGGATGTCGTTGCCATCTTTATCTTTTTCAAAAAGCTTAGCAAGTTCTTCTTCGACGGTCTTTTTAATTTTTTCTGAAGCCCCGGCGGCAACTTCTTCACCAGCAGATCTAAATGCACTTTTTATGGTATTAGATATAGCATTGAGGTTATTCCATACCCAATCTTTGCCACCATAATAGTTGTACCAAACGTATATAACTGTTGCTACTATTGCAATGACAACCGTGATGATAATTATCGTTTTTAATGTTTTAGCGCTTATTAATGGGGCATTGATGCCGATTACACTTAATTTTTCAATGAAATAGGTGATAGCTTCTGGAGAAACTTGATTGTTTTTTGTAAGTGAATTGTTTATAGCTACAAACTCTTGTTTAAGGTGCGTAAGCAAAAAAGCGATGGTTTCACATTTTTGTTCATAACCAAGAGATCTGGAGTTGTTTACTAATGAAACGGTTAAGAGCGTTTTTGAAATAAGTGTTCTGAATGGGTACTGGTCTTTTGGCATGACTACCATAAATGATGATGTGTCGATCATTGCCTCATGATGATATAAATCGCCAAGAACAGTCGTGAGTTTTATTCGTGTTTCTTTGTCGATAATTTCAGAGCATAAAAATTTATAAAACTCTAACATGCATAATTCATTAAGACTTTGTAATAGGGGTGAATCACTGTTTTGATTTTTCTCAAGTTCAGCAATAAGGGAAAGAAGTATTTGTCCGTTATTTTCGTCTAAAAAAGTAATAGAATTAATATGTGATGGATCAATCAGATGCGAAAAGTTTTTGGGATTTGATTCCTGTTCTTTTACTAATGCATCAAAAAATGTAAGACGTGTTTTTTCGATCATTGTATCGATACTGAGGGTGATGCTTGGTAGAACAGGCAATATCTCTTGAGGAGCTTGTGCTTCTATTTCTATTGTTTTTATGTCTTCTTGTGCTTTACACGTAGGGCTCGTGAATCCTACTGCTACTAACGTTAGAATTGCTAATCTTTTAAATACATTATTCATGGTTCCCTCACGTTTATTTTGAATTTCTATTACAAATCCCTAGCCCCCCACAACCCTTCAGGCTAAGTTCTTCTTGGAGCCAGCAGCTTAGCACGCCATAAAAGAGAGTCAAAGAAAACTCTCTTTTTAATGAGAAGTAAGCTTTTTTTATTAAAAAACGATGTTTTTTGCGTATTTTTCAGCGTTTAGTAAATCGGCTTGCGTATCAATACCGATTACTTCAGTGTCTGTTTCATGGAGCTTGATACGTAATCCATGAGCTAAAAATCGTAATTGTTCTAATTTTTCGGCATTTTCAAGCAGATTGTCTTTGGGTAAGTGTGCAATTTTTTCAAGCGCTTCTGATGTATATGCGTAAAGCCCGACATGTTTATAATATACGTTTTTTTGAACTAAGAGATCAATATCCTTTTCATCCCGGAAAAAGGGGATGGGGGATCGAGAAAAATAAAGAGCTTGGCTGTGTGCGCCACAGACGACTTTGGCGATATTTGGTGAAGTAATATCATCTGGCTTAGTGATACGTTTTTTAAGCGTCCACATATCCGTATCGTTTATATCAATTGATTGCAAAAGTTGCTCTATCATGGTTGCGGTTGCAAATGGTTCATCTCCCTGCCAGTTTACCCAAACATCGCCTTTTACTCGTTTTGATTGCTGTAATTCCACAAGACGGTCGGCGCCTGAGTTGCAAGAAACAGAGGTCATTTCAAATGAGGCACCAAAACTTTTAAGAAGCTCTGCTGTTTCAGGGGCATCGATGGCAAAACGGATATCATCAAAAAATGGAACGCGTTGTGCCGCTTGCCACACCCATTGCAAAAGAGGTTTTTCATTGAGCATGGTAAGAATTTTTTGGGGAAAACGCGTAGAGGCTAATCGTGCGGGAATTATACAAACAATTTTTTTATTAAAAAGCATAAAACACTCTAAAAAATGGTAAATGGGTTAGTGAATTTGTCAGTTATTGCTCTTGTATTAATTGCATGGTAGTATCAAATCTCTATTTTGTTAAGTGTAAGTAAAATTTAAAAAAAATAAATACTATACAGGTTTTTTATGAATCACGGGTATATTTCAATTTTAAAAAACAGGCCAATTTCAGGTACAGCCCAATTAGTTGGAGCTAAAAACGCAGTCCTTGTCATTATAGCATCGCTTATTTTGACAAAGGGCAAATCTGTTTTGCACAACGTTCCTCAGAATGCTGATGTCTTGCAAATGATGCGACTTTTAGAAGAACTTGGCGCAGATGTCTCCTTTGATATTGAAAAAAAACAGCTGACTGTTGATACAAGTGACCTTAATCGCTATGCCATTCAACCCGAGATGATGAATAAAATGAGGGCATCAATTCTTGTGATGGGCCCTCTTCTTGCTCGCTTTGGAAAGGCTAATATTGCTGCTCCTGGTGGATGCGTATTGGGTGCAAGACCAATTAATTACCATCTGGTTGGTTTTAAAAAATTGGGAGTTACCGTTGAAGAACAAGGCCTTTTTTTACTTGCACGTGTTGATCAAAAAACAACAAGAACCCGAATTGTTTTTGAATATCCAAGCGTTGGTGCAACTGAAAATATTATGATGTTTGCCGCCCTTGGCCATGGTGAACTTGTTATTGTAAATGCAGCTATAGAGCCAGAAGTGCTTGATTTGATCGATGTTCTTAAAAAAATGGGAGCAAAAATTGACGTTTTGCCTGGAGCAACCATTCATATTCAAGGCGTTCAATCGCTTCATCCTGTTGTTCACAGTATTATTCCAGATCGCCTTGAGGCTGGCGCGCTTCTTCTTGCAACTGCAATTACCGGTGGAACAATAACGTTAACAAATGCTCGTCCTGATCATATGGATATTTTTCTGGAAAAATTACGAGAAATGGGGCATGACGTTATTACGAGTGCTCCGTCGTCACTCGTTACGTTGCTTCCTGGAATTACACTTAAGGCTACCGATCATCCTCGTGCTGTTGATATCAAAACTGGCCCCTATCCAGCATTCCCAACAGACTTACAAGCGCCGATGATGGCAGCTCTTTGTTTGGCCGATGGAACAAGTAATGTTGAAGAAACCGTATTTGAAAATCGCATGATGCATGTAAAAGAGTTGCAAAAAATGGGTGCTCAAATTGTTGCAGATAACACAAAAGCTACTATTCGTGGCGTTGATGAGTTGTACGGCTGCGAGGTTATTGCTAGCGATATTAGAGCTTCTTGTGCGCTTGTTTTGGCGGGAATGACAGCATTGGGTCCTACAAAAATAACAGGAATTCACCACTGGCGTAGGGGATACGACAATCTTGATGAAAAACTTAATGTTTTGGGCGCAACGATACAGGTTTGTGATATTTAACGAGCTTGTTGTAATGTTTATCGAGAAGGAAGGCTTGAACAAAGTTCTGAAACTTCTCGTGTTATGAGCTCTTGGCGAAGTTTGTTGTATTGCAGAAAAAGTTTATCTAGATATTTTGAAGCGTTGTTTGTTGCATTTTCCATAGCCAAAAATCGAGCGGCATGTTCTGCTCGTAATGCTTGATAAAGATAATGAATAACTGAGCTTCTTAAGTATCGAATTGATACATAATCTAGAATTTCTACAGGAGTTTGCTCCCAAATTATATCTGATTCTTTTTTCGTGGGCTCATCAACAACGAGCTTTGTTGTTTGAGAGAGAGGTAATAGTATTGATTTATCAGGCTTTTGAGTGAAAATGTTTCGGGCCTGATTGTTAAAAAATACAACAGAATTATATGATTTGGGATTTGTTGAAATTTTATCAATAAGATCATCAGCAATAGCAATAAAGTTATTCGAATTAAGGTCTGGATATGACCGAATGACATTGCCAATGTTCTTTTTCTTAGTGAAATTGATGACGCGTTGTCCAATAACTATTATGTCTGGTTCTTGTTTTTCTTCTGCCATGCTTGATTCAACAAACCTGAATAGATTTGCATTTAGACTGCCGCAAAGACCTTTTGATGATCCAACAATTACCCATAAATTTTTATTATCTGAGTTACTTACGAGTGAAAATAAAGGGCTTGTCCATCCAGGAGCCTTGCTTGAAAGGTCATTAAATTCGTTTTTAATCGCTGTTGAGTAATTACTCAATGGTTTATTGAGTTTATCGAGTTTATTATACAGAGACATAGAAACAAGCCGTACAGCGTGGGTTATTTTTTTCGTTGAATGTATGGTACGGATTTTCTGGCGAATGGATACGAGTTGTGACATAATAAAGCCTTTCAGATTAAATACGTAGTTGAGAATAGCGAAATTTTCAGGTTTTTCCAAGAGGACTTTAAAATTTATTTTTTTAGTATCATTGTTCTTTATGTCCTGCTTTGATAAACTTTACACGTGGGCTTTATATATTGTTAAAGCGGGGGATAATGTCATGGTTTTGGTAATTGATGGGTATAATCTATTGAAGCAGATTTTTCCTGGTATTAAAACGTCTATGGAAAAACAAAGAGAGCATTTTATTGCTGAGCTTTCGTATTTTAAAAAACAAAAACCAGATGTATCTGAGATAGTGGTTGTTTTTGATGCTGGTCCTATGATGCATGCGACGAGAGAAATAAAAAAAGGTATAGTTGTTGTATTTTCAGGTGTTAAAAGTAGTGCTGATAACTGGATAATTAATTTTGTTGAACGTAATAAAATTAAAGAAATTCTTGTTGTTACTCTTGACCGAGAGCTAGCAAAATCATGTAAATCTCAAGGCGCTGATATTTTAGGAGTGTTTGATTTTTATGAAATTTTACAGCATAATTTAATGGAAAAGGCAGCTCAAGGCGATGATATTCGGCTTGATACAAATTTTGAAAAATATGATTATGATAATACGAACAATAAGGCGCTTGATCTTTTGATGCAGCAGGCGAGCATTAATGTGCATATAAAAAAAGATGACGAATCCCCCAATTCCTCCAGACTGAAGAGTAAAGGGTATACACCATCAAAAAAAGAAAAAATGTTGGCAAAAAAATTAAAAAAACTTTTCTAATAGTGTAAAACAATATGACTGAGCCAGTAAAAATTACATTTTCTCAAGAGCAAGTTCCAAGCGTCGTTCAGGAACGCATTATTCCCCTTTTGGGCAACGTTTCAAATGTTACCCTTTCTGGAGGGCTTGGCGCTGGCAAAACAACCATGGTGAAAGAAATTTTAAAACAAATGGGGGTTTCTGTTGTTGTCACGAGCCCAACATTCAGTTACGTTAACAGTTACACATTAGAAAATGGTCTTGTCATACACCACTTTGATCTCTACAGAATAGCATCATTAGATCAGTTTTTTGCTTTAGGATTTGATGAATACCTTGTTGCTCAGAGGACAATAAATTTTATTGAGTGGCCAGCGGTTATAGAGCCGTTATTGACTAAAGATGTTTTTAAGGGAAAAGTTTGCTCTCTGTTTTTTGACTACTTGTCATCTTGTAGTGACCTTCGAGAACTCGAAATTGTTTTATAAGAAAAAATTTATGTAATTTTTGACAAAAATGTTGAAAT